>OJAG01000373.1_pt1 | contig 36338 bp, 21 predicted proteins | sample 1589021 | NCBI WGS metagenome assembly OJAG01 (sample SAMN03283264) | human gut metagenome | biome: human-associated habitat; material: feces | host: Homo sapiens | place: USA | collected 2013 | reverse complement strand
GCACCAACAGAAAAAGCTACAACAGCAGTGCCAACAACACAGGCACCAACAACAGTAGCACCAACAGAAAAAGCTACAACAGTGGCACCAACAGAAAAAGCTACAACAGTTGTGCCAACAACAAAAGGAACTGATATATCAACAAATCCGGTGACTATAGGAAATAAGGAAACAAGTGTTGATAATACAAAAAAAGAAACATCAGCAGATCAGAAAGTTATGATTAATAAAGCAAAAATTAAAGTTGCTAAGAGAAAACACAAATCTGCAAAGATTAAAGTTTCATTTAAGAAAATATTTGGTGTAACAGGATATCAGATAAGAGTTTCTTCAACTAAGAAATTTACAAAAAAGAAAACAATTACAAAGTTTGTTAGCAAAACTAATGTAAAGGTTTATGCACGTAAATTGAAAAAAGCCAAAAAACTCTACGTTCAAGTACGCGGTTATAAAATAGTTGGTGGAAAGAAAGTATATGGTTTATGGAGTGGTAAGAAGAAAGTAAAAAAATAGCTAAATAATAAAAAAGCTAAAGATAAAAATGAATAGCCGGGCAGTTGTAACAGATTGTCCGGCTATATTAATAAATTTTAAAGGAGGAAAAAAATGCGTAAGAAAATTTTGTCAATTATTTTGACAACAACTATGGTTTTAGGATTAATACCATGTATACCTTGTGTTAAACAGGTAAAAGCAGAATCATCATGGAAACTTGTGTGGAGTGATGAATTTGATGGTGATTCTCTTAATACAAATGTATGGACACGTGAAACAGGTGGCAGTGGCTGGGGAAACAATGAACTTCAGTATTATACAGACCGTACAGAAAATTCATATGTATCAGATGGAACATTAAAAATAGTTGCAAAAAGAGAAAACTACAGTAATTGTAGATTTACATCTGCACGTTTAAAAACAGCAGGTAAAAAAAGCTTTAAATATGGAAGAATGGAAGCACGTATTAAGGTAAATGGTGGAAACCAGGATGGTGTCTGGCCGGCATTTTGGATGATGGGAGATGATGGAACATCATGGCCATGGTGTGGGGAATTAGATATTATGGAACATGCTAATTCAAGAAACTATGTTGAGGGAACAATTCACTGGAATGCAGGTGGAAGTTCTTATAATACACCATATAATCATAAATATTGGGGAAGTTATAGTGTTCCTGCATATTATTATTATAGTGATAACAACAATGGTATTAATGGTTGGCATACATATGGTGTGATTTGGGATGAAAATACAATTAAGTGGTATGTAGATAATAATATTTATTTGACAGCATATCTTAATGATGACAATGCTTATGCATTTAGAAAAAATCATTATTTTTTATTAAATCTGGCATTGGGAAGTAATGCAACAGGTTATACGGGAAACATAGCACCAAATGATTCATTTCAGTCAGCAACAATGGAAGTAGATTATGTTAGGGCATATTCAGGAAGTGGAGAGTTAAATCCTGATGGTGGAAGTAGTAAGCCGGATACAGATGGTTACAAATCAGTTCCTGATAATGCTGTAACAACAGTGGGAGATTGTACATTATATGCAGGAAACTGGGATAATGGAGCAATGAGTTATAAAGGAAGCAAATTGTCTGATTTAAGTATTAAATTGAATAGTACAAGTGGAAATGCGGGTACATGGGGAACACAACTTAAGTATCCGATGAATTTAGTGCAAGGTAAAAAATACAATGTAACATTAAAGTTTAATTCAACTAATGCCGGAAATATGCATTGGAAGAATGAAGGTGAAAATGACAGCGTAGATTTAGGAACAGTACAATACAATGTAAATGCCGGAATTAATACTAAAACTCTTCAGATTACAGCAGATTCAAAGAATACTGCAGTAATGGAAATGAGTGGTATGCCTGCAGGAACAGTTATTGATAACATTAGTATATCATCTGTTCAGGAAGCAGATAGTGCTACAACAGAGAGAGCAACCACAATAGAAGGTGAAGATAATACAATACCTGCACCTATGGGATTAAAATATGCAGGAAATAAAGATTTACCATACTATTTTGCATGGCAAGCTCCTTCAAATGATATAGAGAGTTACAATGTATATGTTAATGGAACGTTGGTAGAATCAACTGTTGCAACAGCAATTAATCTAAAAGGTGAAGTGTTTAACAGTGGAAGTGGTGATTATATAGTATCAGTAAAAGCAGTTAAAAATGGCAAGACATCTGTAGCTACTTCAATTTCATATACGTATGAAGACGGAAGTGTTACTGAAACAACAAAATCACAGGAAACAGTGTCACCTACAGCTGCGCCAACAGAAAAGGCAACAGATGCAGAGACTACGACAGAAAAAGTAACAGAAACTCCAACAACACATAAAGTAATAGATGTTGATTGGTCAGGTGTTAAATATCTTGAAGATGGAGCAGAAGGAGGAAAGCTTGTAAATAAATATAAAGCATATTGTGAATCAGACAAAGTTAATATTGTTAATATTCAAAAAAATGCAGATGGAGCATCAGTTATTTATGTAACATTCCCTGTGGCAGTTTCATCAACAACAGCAGAAGAAGCAAAGATAGAAGGAGCCGGAGTAGGATTCCCTGTTGATTCTGTAAAAGAAGGACAGAATTTATTTAAAGTAACATTAGCGGACAACTCAACATATGATGTTTACTTGTATGAGGAACCTGTAAAAGCTACAACAGCATTACCAACTACAACACAGGCACCAACAACAGCAGTGCCAACAACACAGACACCAACAACAGCAGTGCCAACAGAAAAAGCTACAACAGTGGCACCAACAACAGTTGCTCCTACTACAAAGATAGATGAAGATGATACAATACCTGCACCAATTGGATTAACATATGCAGGAAACAAAGATCTTCCATATTATTTTGCATGGCAGGCACCATCAAGTGATATTGAAAACTATAATGTATATGTGGATGGAGTATTTGCAGGAAGCTCTGTAAATAGTTCAATTAATTTGACAGCAGATGTTTTTGCAAATGGAAATGGCGACTATACAGTATCAGTAAGATCTGTTAAAAACGGAAAAATGTCAGCTGCTACACAGATAACATATACATTTAAGGATGGCACAGGTTCAAAGCCAACAACAGTGGCACCGGTTACAACAGTAGCACCAACAGAAAAAACAACAACAGTAGAGCCAGTTACAACACAGGCACCAACAACAGTGGCACCAACAGAAAAAGCTACGACAGTAGTGCCAACAACACAGGCACCAACAACAGTGGCACCAACAGAAAAAGCTACAACAGCAGTGCCAACAACACAGGCACCAACAACAGCAGCACCAACGGAAAAAGCTACGACAGTAGTGCCAACAACAGTAGCACCAACAGAAAAGGCTACAACAGTAGTGCCAACAACACAGACACCTACAACAATTGCTCCGTCAGAAACAGGAACGACAACTAAACCTGAAACATCAAAGGAAACACCTACAGTTTCCAAAACAGGAATTGTAACTACAAAAACTGTACAAACCGTAAAGGTACCAAAGGTTAAAATTAAAAAGGCAACTAAGAAGAGAAGTGCTAAGAAATTAAAAGTTACATTAAAAACAGCAAAGGGTGTAAAAGGATATCAGGTAATGATATCAACATCAAAGAAATTTAAAAAAGCAAAGGTAAAGAACTATAAGAAAGCCAAATTTACAATTAAGAAATTAAAGGCTAACAAGAAGTACTTTATCAGGGTCAGGGCTTACAAAGTAGTAAATGGAGAAGTTTATTATGGTAAGTGGTCTAACCGAAAAGTTAAATTAAAGAAGTAATTGCCACAAATGGAATATTAGAATTAGATTAAATTTATAAAAAAGGAACAGTCAGATTGATTTTTGAATTAAATCCGGCTGTTCTTTTTTGCTTAAAAGTGGCGAAAAAGAGAGAGTTTAGTGAAAGAAAATACCAATATTAGTAAAATAAAACAGGATTATTAGTAAAAAGAAAAGACATTTTTAAACAAAAACCAATAAAAACGTTTTTGCGACAAAAAATGCCAATTAATAAAAAACAAGAAAAACAATAAAAAAAACAATAAAATATATATGCAAAGTGCAAAAAAACAAAGAGACTATTTGTGTAGAGTGCTTAAAAACATTTTCGAATTTGAAAAAATATATCAATAAGTGCTAAAATATAGGAAAATAAGAACGTTTTAATGTCAACCTTACACAAAAAAGAGAAGAGTGTTTTTATTGTTTGAATTTATTTAGGAGGAAGAAAAATGAAGATGAAAAAGATGTACAAATCTTTATTGTCAATTGTTTTGGCAGTTGCAATGTTATTTACATCACAGACATTTAACATGACTGTAATGGCAGCATCAGCAGCAACAAGCACAGATGCAATTGATGGTGCCGAAGAGGCAACAATCCACGCAGAAGTTTTCTTTGTTAATGTAGCAAACGGAAACATAATTACTGTTAGTGGTGTAAAGAATGATCCAATCTTGGTAGATAAGAAATTTACATCTATCAACAATGTAAGTGACGATGGAAAATTCACTACATATTATGGAACGTACAAAAATAATGGAATTGATGACAAGGCTAACGAAGTAGTTAACTTCGCTACTAAGTCAAGAAATACTGTTTGGGCAGCAAATGCTGATGATGTTATTTATCAGGACGCTAGAACAGTAGCAAATGATTACGCACCAACAGGATGGGAATCAGTAAGAATCCAGCACAATGATGATGGAACAGTTTCTTTTGGTAGCAGTGCAGATGAAAAAATATTCACATTAGGAAAGTACAAAGACGAAGAAGGAACAGAACATACAAAGCTTGCGGTAAGTTCAAAGTATCACTTAGGAGACAAGGTTGGCAATGAAGAAAAGTTCATTATGTATACAGGTGATGAACCAAAGAAAGCAAGAAAAGTAACATTATCTGATGTTTCAGGTGATAGCGTTCAGGTTTCATGGACAACACCAAAGGAACATATTTATTCAGCATTTGAAGTTATGTATTCAACTTCAGAAAATGGAAATTACAGATCAGCAGGTTTAACAACAAAGAATAAGGTGACTGTAAATAATCTTTTATCAGAAAAGCAATATTTCTTTAAGGTTAGAACAATTACTAATACTAAGGAAGAAGGTTCATACAGTGCATATGCAGATAGTGAAATTGCATTTACAACAACATTATCTCAGACTAAACCGGCTAAAGCTGAAATAACAGATGTTACGAGAAATGACAAGACAGGCGCTCAGACTATTACATGGAATAAGGCAGCAAATGCTAAGTCATATAATATTTACAGGGCAGAAGGCCGTTATGCAGAATACAAATTAATTGATTCAATAGACGGAGCAAAAACAAGTTATACAGATACAAATCTAAACACAACATCAAAATACAAGAACTATTATAAAGTTCAGGCAGTTAACGGTAATGTTAATGGAGAAGAATCAGAACCATATTCATTGGAAATTTCTAAGTTTGGTAAGAATGTATACGTATTTAACGATGCAGATGACAAGGATGCAATTTCTGATAAGGTAAATGAAATCTTTGGATATCAGCATTATGATCAGTTTGGTAAGAACCGTTACGCATTCGCTTTTAAACCTGGTGATTATACAGAAACAGCAGCAGATGCGTATGATGTAGGTTACTACACACAGGTTATTGGTTTAGGAAAAACACCTTACGATGTAAGATTAAAGAATATTAAAACGCCAGCAGCTTTAGCTAATGGTAACGTAACATGTAACTTCTGGGTTGACGTTGAAAACTTTACTATTGCACAGACAACAGAAAATCCTAACTATTGGGAAGATTCATTTAAGTGGGCAGTATCACAGGCAGCTCCTGCAAGAAGACTTAATGTAGAAAGACAGACATTACTTCAGTGGACATGGGGAGACAATGCTTGGGCCAGCGGCGGATATATTTCTGATACAAAGTTCCATGATTCAGTAGGTTCATGGTGTCAGCAGCAGTATTACTACAGAAACTGTGAATTTACAACAAAGCAGACAGGAAATGGTTCTATATATGGTATTAACTGGAACCAGGTTGTTCAGGGATGCAAGAATGTTGATGGAACAACATTAAAGGATAACAGTGGTAACTACTTTAACGCAGGTGGAAGCTTATTACAGAATAATGGTATTTCAAACTGGGCAACTAACGGCTGTACAACAGTATTAGACAAGACAGATGCAACAAGAGAAAAACTATTCTTATACTTCGATGAAGATACAGATAGTTACAAGGTATTTGTACCTGCAGTAAGAAAAGATACGACAGGCGTTTCATGGTCAGAAAACGATATGGGTAAAGGTAAATCATTAGGATTAGACAGTTTCTATATTGCTAACCCTGATGTAGATACAGCAGATACAATTAATGCAGCTTTAGGAAAAGGTTATAACCTTCTTCTTCAGCCTGGTATTTACAAATTAGACAAAGCTATTGAAGTAACACATGAAAATACAATAGTTCTTGGTCTTGGTATGGCTACATTTACTTCATCTGATAAGAATACTGATACATTTATCAGAGTAGCTGGTAAGAAGTGGAACAGTGATTATACAAAGGTAGAAGAAAATTACGATATTGGTGGTGTTGAAATCGCAGGCGTAATTTTAGATGCCGGAAAACATACAAACACATTATTAGAAGTAGGATATGAAGGAGCAAATGTTGACCATTCAAATAACCCTTGTGTATTACAGGATGTTATCTGTAGGGTAGGTGGAACAGGCGACCTTGGAACAACAGGTTCATGTATAGTTGTTAACAGTAACAATACTATTATTGATGAAACATGGATTTGGAGAGCTGACCACGGTGATAACACAGGTTGGTATGAAAATACAGCAGATCACGGTCTTGTTGTAAATGGCGATAACGTAACAGCTTATGGTTTATTTATTGAACATTTCCAGAAATACGATGTTATCTGGAGAGGTGAATATGGTAAGACATTCTTCTTACAGAATGAAAAATGTTATGATCCACAGGATCAGAAAGAATGGATGTCACATAATAATACAGTTAAGGGATATTCAGCATACAAAGTAGCAAATGATGTTAAACACCACTACGCAGTAGGTCTTGGTGTTTACGATGTATTCATTAACACTAACGGAGCAGAAATTTTCTTAGATAATGCCATTGAAGTTCCTAATGCAGATGATGTATTAATTGAAAATGCATGTATTGTAGAAATCGCCAACGGTAGCGGACCAAAGGTAGGTATTAACAGAATTATTAATGGTACAGGTTGTGGTATTACAACAGGTGAAACTTCACAGACAGTATCAGGTAAAAAGGGTGGTTATGCTGTCCAGAGATTATTATACTACCGTAACAAAACATCAGTATCATTACCTGATAACTATGACTATTCAAAGGACGGAGGAGATGGAAAGGATGCATATCCAACAGATCCAAGTACTGGTTTAATTGTGGCTAATAAAAATGAAAATGTTAAACAGCCAAGTGATGATGCAATAGCTGATAAGACTATCGTAAAAGAACAGCCTAAAGTTGATAATTCAAAGACTTTAGGTTCAGATGATACTGACGATAAGTATTTTGACGAAAAAATCAAGAATTGCACAGATGAATGGAATAAGATTCAGGCAGCTTCAAAAACTAGTTATCCTGAAACACCAAAGGGTGACCAGACATCATTAGATGATCAGGTTCGTACACAGTATGGTGTTTACGTTGGAATGGAATATACAGTAGGTGATTTCATTTACAGAGTAACAGCAATTGATTCAATTACATCAGGTAGAACAAAACTTATCGGTGTAGTAGCAGCTAAGAAGAGCAAATTAACTAAGGTTACAGTTCCAAACACAGCTAACTTTAAGGGATATGGATTAAATGTAACAGAAGTAGGTGACAATGCATTTAAGGCAATGAAGAAGCTTAAGAAAGTTACATTTGGTGCCAATGTTAAGGTTATTGGTAATGCTGCATTTAGTAATTGTAAGAAGTTAAACAAGATTAATTTCAAGAATGTAACAACAATCGGAAACAACGCTTTTGCAGGATGTAAGACACTTAAAAAGCTTACAATTGGCAGCAAGGTAACTACTATTGGAAAGAATGCATTCAAGAAATGTACAAAGCTTAAGACGGTAGTAATCGGCAAGTCAGTTAAGACTATTAAGGCTAAGGCATTCACAAAGGACAACAAGATTAAAAAGATTACATTCAAGGGCAAAAAGCTTAAGACTGTAAAGAAAAATGCTTTAAGCAGTAAAGTTAAGAAGAATATCAAAACAAAGAAGACTAAACTTAAGGGCAACAAGAAAGCTATTAAGGTATTCAAGAAAAAACTTAAAATCAAGTAAATAATTAATTAAAAACATCAAAAAAGAGAACTAATTAGAAGGCTGTCTTTTTGAGGGGTGGGCATAGGAGGTATGTCGTATCATCCTGCAAAAAGATAGCCTTTTATTATTTAAAAAGGAGGCAAAATGAAAAAATTAGTAGCGTGTTTATTAAGTGTTGCCACAATGGTTGCCACATTATACACTCCTGCGTTTGCTTACGAAGGTCAACCATTAGGTAGAAATGTAGCTTATAACAGAACGGTTAATGTTTCTAATTCTTTCAATACTAATGAATACAATAAACCAGACTTTTTAACAGATGGAAATCTTGAAAGAGGATACCAGACAGCATGTGTAAGTTCGAATAAAGACAATCCTTATGAAGACCCTCAAACCTGGAGTATGGATTTAGGAAGAAGTTATGAAATTGATAAGGTCGTACTATATTGGGAAAATGCAGCAGCAAAGAAATATAAAATTTATGTTTCTGAAAACAAAACAGACTGGATGGAAGTTGCATCAGAAGAAGCAGGAGAAAAAGGAAGATTTAAATATGATTTTGCACCAACTAATGCAAGATATGTAAAAATCGAATTAGAAGAAAGAACAATGGAAATATACGGTTATTGTATGTACGAATGGCAGATTTTTACAGTAGGAAGCGTTGAAGAAAAAGAAATGCCTAATCTTGCAGAAAATGCCACAGCAGTAGCATCAAGTGATGATGGTGAAAACAGTGCAGAAAAAGCAATTGACGGCGATGAGGGTACTATGTGGAGAACAGAGTACATTCAGGATCCAACAGTAACTGATGAAGAAAAAGCTAACGAAAACATAACTTTAAGTTGGAACAGTCCACAGACTTTTGATACAGTAAAAGTTAAATGGGGCGGTGGCTATATGAAAGGTTACAAATTACAGACTTCAGATGACGGTGAAACATGGACAGACATGTACGAAGTAACCAGTGGTATAGCATCAGAATATAGAAATATTCGATTAAAAGAAGCAGTAACAACATCACATTTAAGATTACAGGGTATTACTTTTGGCGCATACTGTTTTGAAATTTATGAGATACAGGTATATGACCAGACTAATGTTCCTGTAGAAAGTATTAATTTAAATTACACCAGCAAAAAGCTTAATTTAGATAAGGAAGAAGACAACAAAGTTGAGCTTGAGTACAACCTTGCACCTTCTAACACAAGCCAGACAGACGTTGTTTGGAGCTCATCAAATGAAGCAGTGGCAGAAGTAAAGAATGGTGTTGTAGCAGGAAAATCTGTAGGAAGAGCAGATATTACAATTGCTTCAAAGGATAATCCAAATGTTAAGAAAACATGTGTTGTTTATGTTTCAAAAGAACTTGATAAGTCTAAAGTTACAGCAGTTAGAAATGACAAAAACATCAATGTTAACTGGACAAAAGTAGCTCATGCCTCTTCATATGTTTTGTCAAGATATAACAAAAGTACAGGTATTGTTAATGATATATATGAAGGAACAGATACAGCTTTTGAAGATAAAGATTTAACTTCAGGTAAATACGTTTATACTGTAAAAGCAATTGTGGATGAAAATGCTGCTGATGCAAATCTTTACAGCAATTCAGTTAGTGAAGAATCAGAAGCAGTAATAATTCCTGAATCTGTAACAGGTATTGAAGTGGCAAATGACTATCAGCATATGGGTTTGTTTGTAGGTGGAAGTGGAAAGATTAGATATTCTGTAATTCCAAGCAATGCAACAAATACTAATGTTACTTTTAAGAGTTTAAATGAAAAAGTAGCCATAGTAGATGCAAATGGTGTTGTAACAGGTGTTTCCGAAGGAAATGCAGATATAGTTATCACAACTGAAGAAGGTGGTTTTGAAGCTAAGTGTACTGTTCGTGTCGATGGAATCGATGCAAGAGGTATTGAAAGAGTTGGAGATAAAACAGTAACTATGGGGCTAAACCAGACTCGTCAGTTACAGGTTAAAATTACTCCAAGTGATACAACAAATAAGAATGTTCAGTGGACAAGCAGTAATAATTCAGTAGCCACAGTAGATTCAAATGGTGTTGTAATATCAAAGAATAGTGGAAGTACAATTATAACAGCAACAACTCATAATGGATTAAAAACAGAATTTTTCATCGAAGTGGAAACTCCTGTTACAAACATTACACTTAATAGTAATGAAATAAATCTTAATCCGGGTGGAACTTTTAAGTTAGATGCAACAGTAAATCCTTCAAATGCAAGTAATAAAAACATTAAGTGGATTTCAGCTAATGAATCAATTGCCACAGTTGACCAGTCAGGAAATGTTACAGCTGATGTAGCCGGAACAACTTATATATCCGCAGTTTCAGCAGATGGTAAAGTAGTTGCAACATGTACTGTAAATGTATCAAAACCTGTAGTAACTAAGCCTGCAAAAGTAAAAATTAAGTCAGCAAAGAAGAAGGGCAAGAAGGTTACACTTAAATGGAAGAAGATTTCAGATGCAGCAGGTTATGTAGTATATATGAAAACTAATTCCGGTAAATTCAAAGCCGTAAAGACAGTTAAGAAAGCAAAAACAGTAAAAGCTGTTATTAGCTTAAAGAAGGGAAATAAATATAGTTTTAAAATTCGAGCTTATAAGTTAGATGAAGAAACTAATGTTTATGGAGCTTATTCAAAAATTAAGAAAGTTAAAATGTAGGAAAGTTCTGTTAATGACTATATACAAATATAGGTTTTAAAATAAAATATTTACAAAGCTAATTTTATTGAAAAATAAAGTTAGGATTAGTCAAAAATGTAAGGAGAAAAGTTTGAAATGAAAAAAGCATTATCAGTAGTATTAAGTGTAGCTCTTATGGCAACATCAATTGTTGTAATGCCTAAGGAAACAAAGGCAGCTTCAACAGGTAAAGTTACACTTACTGTTGAAAAATTATCAATAGGTCAGGGACTTTATACTGAACCTGTTCAGGTGACAATTAACAATGGAGACACGGTTAAAACAGTAATCGACAGATATATGAATGATAATACATTAAACTATTATTATTCAACAACAAGTGGTTGGTATTTAACATCAATTCTTGGTGCAGACAATAGCAGAGTGGCAAACATACCTAATGAAATTGCCAATATGCAGGATGTATATACTTATTCATATATTGGTCAGGATGATGGATTACTTCACGAAGGAAAAGGTATTAGTGCACCAAATACAAACAAGAATCTTGGTAATTCAGATACAGCTCTTGGAGAAGGTGATTACTGGAGAATGTCAGGTTGGGTATTTACTGTAAATAACAGTGCAGTATATAGTGGTAAGACATTTAACAGAGAAGACGGCAAGGACAGCACAAACCCAACAGTAAGAAACATCTACCAGTCAGGAGATAAAGTAACAGTAAAGAATGGTGATGTAATCAGAGTAATGTTTACTTTATTTGGTTATGGTGCTGATGTAGGAATTGATACTTACCAGGCAACAGGTGTTTCAAAAATCAATTTGGCAGACAAGACAGAATTACTTAGAGCAGTAGGTGATGTAAATAGCAACAAAGGCTATTGGACAGTATATCCTAATGTAAATGCTGCATATAGTCAGGCAGCAACAGTTGCATCACAGTATAATCCTTCACAGGCAACAGTAAACGGTGCAGCAACAGCATTAAAGAATGCTATTAAGTCACCACAAAATCCACCTGTAGGTACTGTAAAAATTAAAACAGCAAAAAATGCAAAGGGTAAGAAAATCAAACTTACATTAACAAAGACTGCTGGAGTTACAGGCTTCCAGATTAAATATGGAAACAACAAAAAATTGAAAAACAAGAAAAAGAAAAAACAGCAGGCAGTAACAGTAAAGACAACAAAAACAACATACACAACAAAGAAGATTACCAACATTAAAAAGAAAAAAGCATACGTAAAAATTAGAGCTTACAGAATTGTAAACGGAAAGTATGTTTATGGAAAATGGTCGGCAGTCAAGACTGTAAAGGTGAAGAAATAAATTGGCTATCCGTAAATAATGATAAAGGAACAGCCCACGCTAAAGCGAAAACTTTGGTGTGGGCTGTTCTGCCTAGAGAAGCTTCTTTTTAAGAATTACAGAAAATGCGAAGAGAAATCTTCAAATATATTCATTACATTTCAAACAAAACATTGAAAATAATATACCACACAAAAAAACAATGCTATAATATTTGTACGACAAAAAGTATTAGGAGCAGATTATGAAAGAAGATATAGCAGTTAAAGTACAAAAACAGCTTTTTGAATTACAGGACTTGAAATATAGAGATTTTCACGCCAAATTAATGCCAACGATAGACAAGGAGAAGGTTATAGGTGTCAGAACTCCGGCACTTAGAAGTTACGCAAAGCAGTTTGGAAAAACAGAAGAAGCAAAGGAGTTCATAAAGGTGCTTCCCCACAAATATTATGAAGAAAATAATCTCCATGGAATGTTGCTTGAACAGATTAAAGATTATGATGAATTAATAATAGAGTTGGAGAAGTTTCTTCCATACATAGACAACTGGGCTACGTGTGATTTGCTGTCACTTAGAATTGTAAAGAAGAATTTGGAAGACTTCCTTGAAAAAATTAACAAATACATAAAATCAGACCAGCCATACACAATCCGTTTTGGAATTAGTATGCTTATGAAACACTATTTGGATGACAATTTTAAAATTGAATATGCTAATAAAGTTACAGCAGTTCAGTCAGAAGAATATTACGTTAATATGATGCGCGCATGGTATTTTGCAACAGCGTTGGCAAAGCAATATGACAGCATTATTCCTTTCATTGAAGAGAAAAAACTTGATGTGTGGACACACAATAAGGCAATTCAAAAATCGATAGAAAGTTATAGAATTACACCAGAGCAAAAAGAATATTTAAGAACATTAAAAATAAAAAGATAAGTTACAAAAATTAAGACAAAACATAAAAAAGTTACAAAAAATTAAAAGCTATTGGTGTTTCAGTTCCACAGCTTTGCATTAGATACACATTAAAGCTTGGAGCAATTTCACTTCCAAAAACAGAAATCATGACCATATGAAATCTAATTCAGATGTTGATTTTGAAATTTTTCTTGAAAAATATGTGCTAAAATGAGAAATATGGAATCAAATTTAAAGGAGGAACAAAGAATGAGCGATGTTTTAAAGGCAATGGAAGAAAGAAGAAGTATTCGTAAGTATAAGGCAGATATGGTGCCACAGGAGATTATTGACAAAATAATAGAAGCCGGTCTTTATGCTGCAAGTGGAAAAGGGACTCAAAACACTATAATTATTCAGGTTACAAATAAGGAATTACGTGACAAAATCTCTGAAATGAATTGCAAAATAGGTGGTTGGGAAGAAGGTTTTGATCCGTTCTATGGAGCACCTGCAATGCTAATAGTTTTGGCAAAGAAGGATTGGCCTACAGGAATTTATGATGGAAGTCTTGTAATGGGAAATCTTATGTTGGCAGCTCACGATTTAGGAATTGGAAGTTGTTGGATTCACCGTGCAAAAGAAGAATTTGAAACAGAATGGGGCAAAGAACTTCTTAAATCATTAGGCATTGAAGAAGAATATGTTGGTATTGGTCATTGCGCTTTAGGTTATGTTGAAGGTGATGAACCAAAGGCAGCACCAAGAAAAGAAAACAGAGTATATTATGTCAAATAAAAAAATTAAATAAATTTATTAAAAGTATCCTGACAGGTTAAGCTGTAAAAAAGAAAACTTGTCAGGATTTTTTTGCTTTATTAAAAAAATTAACAAATATTAAACTTTATGTAATATTGTTAAAAGACCTTAAATATGGTACAATTTAACTTCACTGGCTTAATATTTTAAATATAAAAAAGTAGAAAATAAAAAATTTAAGAGGTAGAAAAATTATGAAACAAAAAAGTGGATTTAGCGGGCAGATAGGATTCGTTCTTGCTGCAGCAGGAAGTGCCGTAGGTGTAGGAAATCTTTGGAGATTCCCATATCTTGCAGCAAAGGATGGAGGCGGACTTTTCCTTATTATCTATCTGGTACTTGTTTTAACAGTAGGTTTTACATTGTTAACAACAGATATTGCCATTGGACGAAAAACAGGAAAAAGTGCCATTTATGCATATGAATCAATGAGAAAGAAATGGAAGTTTTTAGGTGTGATTACTTTTATTGTGCCGGTTATTATTATGACTTATTATGCGGTAATAGGTGGTTGGATTTTAAAATATATTGCTATTTATATTTTAGGTTCAGGAAAGGAAGCAGTTGCAGACAATTGTTTTACTAACTTTATTACATCACCTTCATCAGTTTGGTACGGTATTGTATTTATGCTTTTAACAGCAATTATTGTATATAACGGCGTAGAAAAGGGAATAGAGAGAGTTTCAAAGTTTATCATGCCGGTTCTTTTGGTTATGGTAGTTGGAATTGCTATTTTCTCATTAACTCTAAAGACAACATTAGATGACGGAACAGTTAGAACAGGTCTTCAGGGATTGAAAGTTTATTTGACACCTGATATGTCAGGAATTACAGTTCAGAAATTCCTTCAGGTTTCATTGGATGCAATGAGTCAGTTATTCTTCTCATTAAGCGTTTCAATGGGAATTATGATTACATATGGTTCTTATGTAAAAAAGGATGTTAATCTTAATAAAGCAGTATCACAGATTGAAATTATGGATACAGGAGTTGCTTTCTTAGCCGGTATGATGATTATTCCTGCCGTATTTGTTTTCTCAGGACTTGATGGAATGTCAGCAGGTCCGGGACTTATGTTTGTGTCACTTCCAAATGTATTTTTCAGAATGGGAATGGCAGGTAGAATAGTAGGTTTGTTATTCTTCTTATTGGCAGGTTTTGCAGCATTAACTTCATGTATTTCAGTACTGGAATCAATTACTGCTAACTGTATGGAACTTTTCCATACAGAGAGAAAGAAAACAACAGGCGTTTTATCTATTATTTATTTAATTGCAACAGCAGTTATAGCTTTAGGTTACAGTATTTTCTATGTGGAAGTAAAACTTCCAAACGGAAGCACAGGTCAGCTTTTGGATATTATGGATTACATTAGTAACAGCTTCCTTATGCCTTTTATTTCATTGTTGTCAGCAATTCTTATTGGTTGGATAATCAAGCCGTCATGGATTGTAGAAGAAATGGAACTAAATGGCAAGAAGTTTTCACGTAAGAAATTGTACAATGTTATGATTCGTTATATTATGCCTGTAATAATGGTGATTCTGTTCTTACAGTCAACAGGTTTTCTTGATGTGTTAATAAGCAAGATTCAAAAATTTATATAAGATATTTACTATAATTAAATATTATAAAATTAGGCAATTTCAAATTAATTTTTGGAGTTGCCTTTTTTTCGTTGACTTTAAAAAAATGTAATACTACAATGAAGCTGATTTGGATTAAATGTATTCTGGCTAACATTTCCAGTGACGGAAGCAATAACAAGTGGAGTAGGGTATATTTTTTATAGGAAGTTTTTAAAATCAGTTTAGGAGGGATTATGTTGTTGGATAATCAAATAGATATATCAAAAGAATTAATGGATTTTATTAAGGAAAGTCCTACAGCTTTTCACGTTGTTAAGAATTTTTCAACAATGCTGGAGAAGGCAGGATTTATAAAATTAAACGAGAGAAATAAATGGAAGATTGAACAGGGTGGAAAGTATTATGTTACAAGAAATGATTCATCAATAATTGCTTTTCAAGTGCCTGATAATATGGATTTTTACAATTTTCAAATAGCAGCAGCACATAGCGATTCGCCTGCATTTAAAATAAAAGAAAATCCTGAAATGGTTGAAGACAATAATTACGTAACATTAAATGTAGAAAAGTATGGCGGAATGCTTATGGCACCTTGGTTTGACAGACCGTTGTCTGTAGCAGGACGTGTTATTGTAAGAGAGGATAGTGGTCTTAAACCTGTTCTTGTAAATGTGGACAGGGACTTGTGTGTAATACCTAATCTTGCAATTCATATGAATAGGGATGTTAATAATGGAATTAAATATAACTCACAGAAAGATATGATTCCGCTATTTGGTGAGATTGCTTCAAAAGATAAGTTTGAGAAAATAATTGCAATGGAAGCAGGTGTAGCAATAGAGGATATTATTAGTACAGATTTGTTTTTGTATAATAGAGAATGCGGAACAATATGGGGCGCAGACAATGAATTTATTTCATCACCAAGACTTGATGATGTTATGTGTGCATACAGTTGTATGAAAGCTTTGATTGAAGAAAATAATGAAAATAAATCCAGTGTTAATGTATGTGCAGTTTTTGATAACGAAGAGGTAGGAAGTACAACAAAGCAGGGAGCAGATTCATCATTTCTTTCTGATGTACTTTCAAGAATAGTGATGTGTTCAGAAAAGACAGAGGAAGATTTTATAAGAGCCTGTGCAGCATCATTTATGCTTTCAGCAGATAATGCCCATGCAGTTCATCCTAATTATAAGGAGAAAGCAGATCCAACTAATAGACCATATATGAATAAAGGAATTGTAATAAAATACAATGCTAACCAGAAATATACAACAGATGCAATATCAGCAGCTATATTTAAAGAAATCTGCAGAAAAGCAGAAGTAGAAGTTCAGTCATACGTAAACCGTTCAGATATTCCGGGAGGTTCAACGCTTGGAAATATTTCAAACAGCCATATTTCACTTAATACAGTGGACATAGGACTTGCACAGCTTGCAATGCATTCACCTTATGAAACAGCAGGAGTGAAAGATACAGAAAACATGATAAAGGCAGTGAAGACATTCTATGAAACTGTTGTGGTAACAGAGGAAGACGGAACATATAGGCTGGGCGAGTAATTAGCACTTGCCCAAATTAGTATGTGAAATAGACTTAAAAGAGTCTGTTAAAAGACAAAAAGAAATTCCTTATCTTTCAACAAGACGCAAAGAATGGTACAAATAAGAGTGTTAATTTACTCAAAATATAAATATGTAATATACTAAATATCATAACACTAGCTTATTTTAAATACAAAAGGAGCAGATGAAATGACTTTACAGCAATTAAAATATGCAATAACAGTAGCAGAAACAGGAACCATAACAGAGGCTGCCAACAGATTGTACATATCCCAGCCAAGCCTAACTAATGCCATTCATGAGTTAGAAAAAGAAATGAATATTGTAATATTTAACAGAACCAACAAGGGAATCAGCCTTTCAAAAGAAGGAGAAGATTTCTTAGGATATGCAAGACAGGTGTTAGAACAGGCGGCAATTTTAGAGGACAAGTACAAGGGAAACAATGGTGGAAAGAAGCAGTTTTGTGTTTCAACACAACACTATTCTTTTGCAGTTAATGCTTTTGTTGATTTAATAAAAAAATACGGTCAGGACGAATATGATTTCAGCCTAAGAGAAACACAAACTTATGAAATTATAGAAGATGTGGCAAGAATGCGAAGCGATATAGGAATTCTGTTCTTAAATGATTTTAATGAAAAAGTAATTCAGAAAATTTTAAAAGCTCATGATTTGGAATTCCACCAGTTATTTGTGGCAAGCCCTCATGTATTTATTAGCAGAAAACATCCACTTGCAGGAAATACAGTGATTACTAATGAAGAATTGGAGCAATACCCATACCTTTCTTTTGAACAGGGAGAGCATAATTCATTTTATTTTTCAGAAGAAATTTTTTCGGCTTCTGAGCGTAAAAAGAACATAAGAGTTAGGGATAGGGCAACTTTGTTTAACCTGCTTATAGGTCTAAATGGTTACACTGTTTGTAGTGGTGTTATTGACAAAAAATTAAATGGTAAGGATATTATTGCTGTACCTTTGGCAGACGAAAGTGATATGAGAATAGGTTATATTACCCATAAGAAAGGCAGAATCAGCAGACTGGGATATACATATTTAGAAGTGTTAAAAAAGTATTTTGAGTAGTAATGTTTTTTAAAAACAATAAAAAATTCCAAGAAAAAACTGTTAAAATAATAAGGAAATCAGTAATAAATTCACTTAAGAAAACAGGTTGTTTATAGTTTAAAACTATGTACAACCTGTTTTTTTTTATATTTTTCAATAAACTATATATTAAGTATAATAACTCCTATCAAACAAGTATGAAATGGAGGAGAAAAGAAAACAGATTTAAGCCTTCGAAATATGGTAAAGGCAACAGAGCAGATAAAAAAAGTTTCTTAAAATATGATGAGAAAATTTAAGTTTTTTCAGATATAAAATAATAAGAAATTAAAAAAATATTATAAAGAGCAAGCATAGGAGGAAAAAATATGAGCAAGTTACAGACACCTTTTAGATATGATTTTGTAGGAAGCTTCTTAAGACCGGAGAAACTTAAGAAAGCAAGAAAGCAGTTCGACAATGGAAGTATAGGTTACGACGAACTTAAAAAAGTTGAGGATGAAAGCATAACAGAATTAATTACTAAAGTGAAAGAATTAGGATACCACGTTATAACAGACGGCGAATTTAGAAGAGCAACATGGCATCTTGATTTTATGTGGGGATTCGACGGAGTGGGACATACACCAACAAAGACAGGTTTACCTTTCCACGGTGAGGATGCAATGGTTGATGATACATATTTGGTAGGAAAAGTTGGCATAAAAGAAGAGCATCCTTTCGTAGAACATTTCAAATTCGTAAAACAGTTTGAAGATGAAAACACAGTTGCAAAGCAGACTATGCCATCACCTGCACAGTTTTTGGCACAGTTTACAATGCCATTTAACAGAGAACATACATTAAAATATTATGCTACAGATAAGGAATTAGCAGAGGATATTGTAAAAGCATACGGCAAGGTTATTAATGATTTGTATGAAGCAGGATGCAGAAACATACAGTTAGATGACTGTACATGGGGAATGATGGCAGATAAGTCAGGACATTTTGCATACGGAACAACACAGGAAGGATTAATTGAAATCCAGAAAGCACACAAGGATATTAATAATAAGGTTATCGCAAATGCACCTAAAGACATAGTAATCAACACACATGTATGTCGTGGAAATTTCCATTCAACATATGCTAACAGCGGAGCATATGACCCGGTAGCAGATATATTGTTCGGTGAGGAAAATGTAGATGCATATTATCTTGAATTTGATGATGAACGTTCAGGCGGTTTTGAACCACTTGCAAAAGTTTCAGGAGACAAGAAAGTAGTACTTGGCTTGATTACAACTAAGTCACCTAAGTTGGAAAATAAAGAGGAAGTAATAAATAGAATACACGAAGCAGAAAAATACATTCCATTAGACAGACTTTACTTAAGCCCTCAGTGTGGGTTCGCATCATGTGAGATTGGAAACAAACTTACAGAAGAAGAACAGTGGGCCAAGCTTACACTTGTTAAGGAAATAGCCAAAGAAGTTTGGGGATAGTTGTGGAATTATAAACTAGCTAGCTGATGATATGAAGAGTAAACTTAATAGGGGTCAGTTTGTGAAAAAAAGCCTCCTTCCAATGTATTATAATGTAACTATGAAAGATTCTAATAACAGTGGATAACTAGAATCAAAAGTAGAAACATTAAAATACAAGTAGAAGGAGGTTTTTTGTTATGAAAAATTGGCAGAAAAAAGTACTTGCTGTTGTACTTGCAGTAGCACTGATTGTAACAGGCTTTGCAACATCGACTTTTATGGATGGCAACAGTAACAAAGTAGTAAAAGAAACAACAGTTTCTAAAACAAATGATAACAAGTCAGATGTGGCAAAGGCAGACATTGTATCGAACAAGGATACTAAGACTGAAAAGTCTAAAGAGCCTAATGTGTCTGAGAACAAAAACAATGTGGATAATAAGATAGGAGACCCGGACAAGAAGATTGACTATCAGAAGATTATCCGTGAGACTAAGGACGAAGATTACAGAAAAGCCGTAAAGGTTAAAAAAGGCGGCTTTGTTGTAATTAGAAAAGAAGACAAGAACACTAAGCCTATAGAAGAAGAACAGTGGTACAAGGATGCTAAGGCTACAGACAGTGAAGTTATTATGGAGAATACCATTAAGGACAATGACGGAAAAGAACATAAGCAGGTATCCTACAAAATAACTACAGATGAAAAAGATATCTGGAGCATTGTTGATAACACTAACAGTCAGAATACAGTAGAAATAGCAGAACCTGTATACAAATACTTTACAAGTGAAGAGTCTGTTCCATCAGCAGAAGACAATAAGGGAATGGACAAGCAATGGTACTTAAAGGATCAGAAGCTTGAATCAGTATGGGGTAATGAAGACTATGGAAATACTGCAGGTGAAGGAACAGTAGTAGCTGTTATTGATACAGGTGTGGATTACAACCATGAAGACCTTCAGGATAATATATGGACTAACAGCGCAGAGGTAAGCGGAACAACAGGTGCTGATGATGATAACAATGGATATGTAGATGATGTACACGGAATTAACCTAATAGATCCTAATGAAACACCTATGGATGACTATGGTCACGGAACACATGTGGCAGGTATTATTGCCATGGAAAACAACAATGTAGGCGGAGTGGGTATAGCCTACAAATCTAAGATAATGCCAATTAAGGCAGGGGGGTCAGACGGAACATTCTATTCTTCAGATATAGCAAAGGAAATAGAATATGCATATAAGAATGGTGCAGATGTAATTAATATGTCATTTGGTTCATATGCCCACTCAGCTTTAATAGAGAATGCATTACAGGATGCATTTAGTAGCTGTGTACTTGTTGCTGCAGCTGGAAATGATGGAAGAACAACAGCAGATTGTCCATTTCCTATTCCAAAAGGAAATATGTACCCTGCAGCGTATTCTTATGTAATAGGTGTAATGGCATATGGAGAAGAAAATAGTTTTGCAAGTTTTTCTAACTGGGACTATGCACCTAATGCCAATGCAGAGTACGAAGTTGTTGCACCGGGTGTAAATATATACAGTACACTGCCTAATGGACGTTACGCAACATGGAATGGAACATCTATGGCAGCGCCTATGGTATCGGCAGAGGCTGCCATACTTAGAAGTTCATTAAAAGACAAAGATACATATTCATCAAGATATATAATGGGGCAGTTAGTGGGAGCCACAGAGGACACAATAACTTATTGCAATGAGGATGTTAAAAGAACATATAACTATAAGAAATTATCACTAACAGCTTCATTAACTAATAAGCCTAAACCTAATATTACAGTATATGAAGTATATGCTTTTGATTCAGAAGATATATCAAAGTCAAATAATGGTGACGGAATAATTCAGCCGGGAGAAACAATAGACTTGGCAATAGGACTTCGTAACCAGTGGGGAGCAGCTAAGAATGTTACTATAACAGTGAATGCTACAACTAATGGAATAGACAATCAGTATGTAGAATTTGTTTCAAACAAAGAAGTTGGAATAGATGATATAGGAAGTTTCGGAACGCAGAATAATGGATTTAAATATAATGAATCAAAAACAGTAGTAGGTGTGGAACATCCTATAAGAGTAAAAATAAAGGATAATGCACCTAATGATTTAAATATTCAATTTAATGTAAATTATAAAGCTAAGAATGGATTGGACGAAAAGGATACTACTGTTTATAAACAGTTAAATGACACAACTTACACTATTCATATAGTAAAGGGAACTATTCTTTCAGGAAAAATAACGGAAGATACTACATTGACGGCTGATAATTACTACATAATTAAAAATTCACTTCTTATACCAAAGGGAGTAACCGTAAACGTAGAACCTGGAACAAAGATACAGTTCTGGGCATCAGATCAGTATTCAGCATATGGTGATAACTACATAGCGAATATATCAGTCAAAGGAAATATGCACTTTAATGGAACAGAAGGTCAGCCGATTGAGTTATTCCCGGGGAAAGGTTTTGAACAGTACTGCGTAAATGTGAAAAAATCAGATTCAGGAACAGTAGATATGAACTATGTTAATATTACAAATCCTACCATTGATATAAATAGTGGTTCACATTTAAATTGCGTGCAAAATATGGATATGGTGTATGATAGACATTTTTCTTCTAATGGTAATGTGGACATTGATGAAAAAGGGGCGATAATAAATGCAGAGTATTTGGAAAAATCTAAAATATCTAATTTTAGACCCGCATCATTTTCTACGGGAGCTATAGTAGTCGGAAATATGGATACAGTGTTATTTGATAATTGCAATATGAGAAGAGAGTTTGGTGCTTATGATTTTATAGGAAATGTCAAGTCAAGTATAAACTGTACATATTTAGTAAATGAAGTAACATATGGTACTAGAGGATGGGCTTCAACTCTTATCAATCCGGGAGAATATTTTAGAACTCCGGATTGCAGTGTGGTTAGTAATATTTACAACGTGAATGGGAAAAAATATGTTGCCTATAAATTTGATAATTATTTTTATAGAGAAAATAATGTAGACGGATACGATACGAAAGCGTTTGATAATTATCTTACATTGGAAAAAGTATTGGAAAAGAATAATGCACATTTGGCTATGCTTAATTTGAACGATACTGATGAAAAAAATATATTAAACAAAGTATTTAATGATATTTTAGGAGAAGGAAGTAGTAAGGATTTAGAACTTGCCGGCGGATATTATTATGATGAAGATAATGATAAAATACTAGATGTGAAAGGAGAGGAAACAAGTAACGTTGAAAGATATAGATTTTCTAAAGACAGTAGAATAGGCACTTATAGGATATATAATAGCGCTGTGACGTGCTATGGAGTTAGAGATTTAAGGAAGTATGTTTTGGTGGAATTTCCAGAAGAAACAAAAGATTCAGTAATAAATAATCCTAATATAAGTTTGGAAAATACAGGAGTATTAAAAAATACAGCATTTAAAGGAAATGCTATTTTAAATCGACTTATATGTACGGATACATCAGAATGGATGAAGATTATAACTCCATCAAATAGCAATTTGACTTATATGGCAACAGATAATTACTGGGGAACTACAGATGAGAATCTTATTCAGAAACAGTTAGTTGATTTTGATACAAATACAAATTATGCTGATATTATTACAAGTCCATATTTAGACAAGCCATCAGAGGAAACTTATCCTTGTGTTTCGGATATTTACATTACAGATAAGAATGGTGATAAGGTTGATACTGTTGGTAACGGTATATATGATGTACATGTTTTATTTAACAGAGATATGGATCAGGATACAGACCCAATGGTTTCTTATGGACCGGATGATCCGTATACAGATTATACTTTAAAGGGACAGTGGAACAGTGCAAGAGAATGGGTTGGTAAGATGCCTATTAAGGTTCTTATTAATCAGGGACATCAGTATTTCAGAGTTAAAGATGCTGTTGCAGCAGATGACCATTGGCTTACAACAGGTACAGATTGGGGAAGATTCGAGTTTGATGTTACAGCCAGTGGAGCAGAAGCATTAACATTGCAGTCAGAAGGTAGAGTTGGAAGTATTTACCTTAACTGGACACAGGATGAATATGACACTATGGCAGGCTTTAATATTTATAGAAGTGAAACAGGGGAGGAAGGAAGCTTTAAGAAGATTAATTCATCTATTTTGTCATCAGAAGAGAAAGAATACGAAGACAAAAAAGTCGAGGCAGGAAAGAAGTATTATTATTACTTTACAGTAGTAGATACGGCAATGTCTGAGTCAAGACCTTCCAACATTACTTCTAATACAGCAGTAGATGATAAGCCACCGGTAATTAAACATACAGCACTAAAATCTATAACTAACGGAGTTGGTGCAACTATTACAGCAACAGTTAAGGATAACATAGGTGTTGAAGGTGTTACATTGTTTTATCGAATGGAAGGAGAAGATAATTTTAAATCAGTTCCAATGAACAATACTACTGGTAATTATTATAATGCTCATATTAATGCAGAAGATATAACTGTTGGAAATCTTCAGTACTATATTGAAGCCACAGATGGAATTAATTATGCATACAATGGAAGTGCAACTGAACCAAATGTTATACCGGTAGAGTCTAAGGCGTTTGTGTCATCAGTTAAAGCTGATAACGGAGAAGTTGGCAAGAGCATGACAGGTATAGTCAAAGGTGTAAACTTTAATGAGTCAGACAGGGTTGTAATAGATGATAAAGAAGTTGATACAGAATATGTATCTGCCAAGGAACTTAAGTTTACTTTCAAACCTGAATATATGGGCAAGAAGAAGGTAGAGTTAACAGAAAATCAGGTAGTTGTGGCAAGTATTGATGATGCATTTGATGTAACGGATTCTAATGTGAAAGTTTATAATGAGGATACTATTATAACTAAAGAATTAGCAAAATCACAGAACTCATATTTAAAGACTAACTTTAATGGAAAAATTAATAGTTTAGAGGTGACTTTAAAAGACGGTGGCAAATATTTTTCTTCATCATTAAGTTATATAAGTGGAAATAGTTCAGGAAATACTTATAAATATAAATTTAATAATCAGAGTATAAATGGTGGCAAATTAGGATATTTTGAATATTATAACGAATCTACCGAAGTTCGACCTGAAGTAATCAGCGTTAAGATTAACGGCGTAGAAGTGGAAAATTTAGATTATGATTCTGACAGAATATCATTTATTGAACAGAGTGAATACGTTCCTGTAAATGATATCAAGGTTAAAAAATCAAGTGTTACTTTAGATATAGGAGATTCGTTTACACCTAATGTAACAGTTTCACCTGCTAATGCTACATATCATGATTATGTAGATTATAGTTATGATTCAAGTGTACTTAAACAGAATGATGATGGTTCATTTACGGCAATTCAGAGTGGTTGGACATCAGTAAGTGTAAATTGTGATGGAGTAAGTACATCAATTAATGTTCAGGTTAATGAACTTCCGGTTAAGGAGATTACTTCTGAACAAAACAAGTATTCAGGAACTGTAGGCAATATTGTTACTATTAAGTTACAGGCTAAGCCAATAGAGTCTATAGCAACTATTAACTGGTCTTATAACGATTCAGTTAAACTTGTTCAGTCAACAGACAATGGTAGAACTTGTGTATTTGAATTAGCTAAACCTGGTTCAACTACAGTAACAGCATATTATAACAATGTTAAGTGTGAGATTCCGATTGAAATATTCAAGGATGAAGCATATGTAGAATTTGGACAGGATATTGTAACAATGTATCCTGATGAAACATATTTAGTTGATGCACAGATTAGAAATGATACAAGTAACGAGAAGAGAAGCCTTCAGTGGACTTCAAGTAATACAGCAGTTGCAGAAGTTAATTCAGACGGAACTATTACAGCAAAAGGCAATGGTTATGCAGTTATTTCAGCATCGCTTGAAAAGAGCAGTCAGAAGGCAAGCATTATTGTTCTTGTTAATTCAAGTGCAACAAGCTATGAATTAGGCGATGTAAATATGGACGGAAAAGTAACAGCAGTAGATGCTATGCTTGCTTTGAAACTGGCATTACTTGATAATCCTACAGATGCAATACTTGGCTCAGCAGATGTTAACGGTGACGGTAAGATTACAGCAGTAGATGCCATGAGAATTTTGCAGTATGCAACAGGAGAAATAACTCAGTTTAAGTAAGGAAGGTGTTTAAATGAAAATAAAGAATAAAATTTATCAATTCATTGTAAGCATCGTTCTTGTAGTTTCATTATTAGCAGGGGCAATAGTCCCTGCTAATACAATAGTAAAAGCAGACACAAATCCACGAATATGGACGTCTTATGAACAGAGTAATGGTGTTGTCAATGTACATTATTATGGTGAGGGCATAGTTGACCTTAGTAGTCTTCAAATGTCAATTAAATATAATAATGAGAAGTTACGTTATTCTGAATGCAAATTTGGAAATGAACTAGGCTCTACAGTAACTTCAGCCAAAGAAAATCAGGGAACAGTTAGTATAGCATTGGTTAATCTTAATGGCTTGTCAGTAGATAACAAGGAATTATTTACAATTACTTATACAGCCAATTTTGTTGGAAATGAGCAGTGCATATTTGAAAATAAAATAAATGAAGCATACGACAAGAATCTTTCAACCATTGATTTAAGCATCGATTCAGAATTAAGTATAAATGTGGATAATCCATTTAGCAGCAATTATCAGGTTAATTTTGAAGGAGTTTCCGATGCAAATGTTAATGATACAGTAAATTGTAAATTTGGTTTTAGCCGTAATGAAGGCGTAATGTCAGGCAGTTTTATTTTGTCTTATGATGAAGAAAAGGTAAGATTTCAAGGAGTTACGGCTAATCAGAATGTTGAAGGTTTGATGATTTCTTATAATAAAATTGAAAAAGGTAAGGTTAAAGTAGCTTATGCCTTTAGCAAATGTTATAACTTGACGATGAATTTTTTGAACATTCAGTTTGTACCATTAGAGAAGTCAACATCTAGTAACATTTCATTATCAGATGTAACAATAACAAACGAGCAGTTGCAGGAATGCACTTTTGATGGAAGTTATGAAGCAACAATATCAACGTCAGAGCAGCAGTCAGATAATTTGTTTACGGTAAATGGTCTTGATTCAATAGATTCACAGGAAACATTTGACGTTACAATTAATCTGGCAGGCAATTCAGGAATAGCTTCAATGACAGCTTATCTTGAATATGACAAAGATATATTTGAAATACAGGATGCGTCATTTTCTGATGGAATTTTGAAAAATTCATTTACTAATGTTTCAACTTCAACTAAAGGAAAAGTTAAATTTGCCTTTATGTCAACAGGAAACATAAAAGCTGACGGACAAGTTATAAAGCTAACCTTTAAAGCCACAAAAAATGAAAATGTAACAGGCAAATTCCAGCTTGTAGTAGATGAATTAACAGACTCCAACGCAACAAATCAGGAATGCAACATTTCAAACTTAACAACAAAGGTAAACAAAATCTGTATTCACAACTACATTGGACCGGACTTTCAGTGGTCAAGCGACTATAGTACTTGTAAAGCAGTGTATACGTGTGAATACAATAGCGAGCATGTGGTAGGGATAGACTGCGATGTGCAGACTAAAAGAACAGAACCTACTTGTGAAGAAGATGGAAGTATAGTGCATACAGCAACAGGCAAATACAACAACGAAACAATAACAGATACGAAGACGGAAAAGCTTGAAGCCAAAGGTCACATAGCAGGCGAAACTAAGATTGAGAATGCCACAGAGTCAACTTGCGAAGTTGGAGGAAGTTATGATGAGGTCGTTTATTGTACAGTATGTGGAAAGGAATTAAGCAGAACTACAATAAAGACAGAAGCAAAAGGTCACAAGTGGAACGAGGGCAAGGTAACCACAGAACCAACATGCACAGAAGAAGGAGTTAAGACATTTGAATGTACAGTCTGTGGAAAGACAAAGACAGAAAAAGTTGAAGCCTTAGGACATGATTGGGATAATGATTTTGCAGTTGATAAAGAAGCAACCTGTGAAGAAACAGGAGTAAAGTCAATTCATTGTAAACGTTGTGATGAAAGAAAAGAAATAACAACAATTCCAGCCAAAGGTCACGTAGCAGGCGAGAAGAAAATCGAGAATGCCACAGAGTCAACGTGTGAAAATGGTGGAAGCTATGATGAAGTAATTTACTGCACAGTATGTGGAAAGGAATTAAGCAGAACTACAATAAAGACAGAAGCCAAAGGCCATAAGTGGGATTCTGGAAAAATAACAAAAGAGCCAACATATACAGAACAGGGAACAAGAACATATACTTGTACAGTTTGTGGAAAGACTAAAACTGAGACAGTAGATGTTTTGAAAGAAGAGTATAATGTTGGAAGTACTTATGAAGATGCTACAACCAACGCAATCTACAGAGTGATTGTGCCGAACCAGCAGGTAGAATATGTTTGCCCTATTGATAAGAAACTTAAAAAAGCAACTATTCCATCACAAATTAAGATAGGAAATGTTACTTATAAAGTTACAGCAATAGGGGGCAATGCATTTAAGAAATGCAAGAATCTTACAAGTATTACAATTGAAAAGAACGTTAGCAAAATAGGAAGTAAGGCATTCTATAATTGTAAGAAACTTAAGAATATTAAAATCAAGTCAAAGAAATTGACTTTAAAAAAGGTTGGAAAATCGGCTTTCAAAAGTATAAACAAGAAAGCAAAAATAACGGTTCCAAAGAGCAAGAAGAAATCTTACAAAAAGATTCTTGTTAAGAGAGGCTTAAGTAAAAAAGCTAAAATTAAATAAAAAACAAGAAGGTGCCATATTAGAGAGTAAATCAATAATATGGCATCTTCTTTGTCTAAAACCATAGGGAGTTAGGATAAAGGAAACAACAATATGAGAAGTAAAAAGTACGGCGTACCCCGACATAGAGATTTGGTTAAATTTCGGGGTACGAAATCAGCAATATTACACTTATTCACACAACATATTGTATATGCCAGCAACCAAAATACCCCGATATATAAAATTTCTATATTTTCGGGGTACGTTAGCCCCAAATCCTACTAATTTAACACAACATATAGTTTGAATCAAAGGCAAATGTACCTCGCTATATGAAAAAGCTTAAATCTCTGGGTACGTAGCCCCAAATTCTACTAATTGAACACAACATATAATTTGAAACAAAAGAAAACGTACCCCACCATTTCAAAAAATAGAAATAGTGGGGTACGTTTTAAAAAAAGATATGATTACACAGATTGCTACGTGCTTCGCACTCTTATAATCCTTAGATTGTTATCCATCCAAATGCATTTGCAATTGAACTTAAAAGTATTATTGCCGCAAATAATGGGCAAAGGTATTTAATCATAAAGTTAAAAATTTTCTTTCTGCGGAATGTGCCTTCGCCGTGAAGAACTTCCTCTTCGATTTTCTTAAGACCAATTATTTTTGAAACAAGAATACATGTAGCAAATGCAGCAATTGGCATCATTACTGAATTAGTTAAGAAATCAAAGAAGTCTAAAAACTGCATTCCAATAATTTTGATGCTGCCTAAAGGACCATAGCCAAATGATGAAAGACTGCCAAGAACAATCATAATACCACCAAGGATAATAGTTGATTTCTTTCTTCCCCATCCAAATTCGTCCTCAAAAGTTGAAACAGCACTTTCTGTTAAGGCTATTGAACTTGTAAGTGCAGCAAAAAGTACTAATGTAAAGAAAAGTATACCAACAGCTGTACTAAGTCCCATACTTTCAAACATCTTAGGAATTGTAATAAACATAAGTGAAGGACCGGCTTTTAACGCATTAGGATCTCCACCTGAGAAAGCAAAAACAGCAGGAATAATCATAAGTCCTGCCATAATGGCAATAGCAGTATCAAAGATTTCAACGTTTTTAGTTGAGCTTTCAATTGACAAATCCTTTTTCATATAAGAACCAAATGTAATCAAAATACCCATTGCAATAGATAGTGAATAAAACATCTGTCCCATTGCCGCAACTACAGTCATCCATGAAAAGTTCTTAACATTAGGGACAAGAAAATATTTTACACCGGCCATTGCTCCCGGTCTTGTTATAGAATAAATCATAATGATAAGTGAAAGAACAACAAGTATAGGCATCATAAATTTTGATACACGTTCAATACCGCTTCTAACACCTGCATAAATAATTGCCAAAGTTATAAAAGTAAATATAATAAAGCAAATTTCTGCAGAAAAACCGCCTGAAATAAATCCCGTAAAATAGTCATCACCTGCTAAAAGCTTGCTGTCACCAATAATATATTCGACAAGATATTTAATAACCCAGCCACCGATAACAGAATAGTACGGAACGATAAGTATAGGAATGATGGCATTAATCCATCCGCCTAAAGATACAAACTTAGAGTTACTAAATGATTTAAAAGCACCAACAGGGCTTTTCTTAGTCATACGACCAATAGAAGTTTCAGCTACAATCATTGTATATCCAAAAGTAAGGGCAAGAACAATATATATTAATAAGAAGATACCACCACCGTATTTAGCAGCAAGATAAGGAAATCTCCAAATATTTCCAAGTCCTACAGAAGCCCCTGCAGCCGAAAGAACGAAGCCTAGCTTTCCAGAGAAAGAGCTTCTTTTTTCATTATTTTTTTTCATAACATTTTTACCTTTCTTATTACCTTTTTAGATGTATTTAGAAAGCATAACATAGAGTAAGGAAAAATACAAATCCATCTTTAAAATTATTAAAGAGATTTGCAGCAGGTATGGGAATGCAGCTGAAAATTGAATTTGTTCCAATGAAGTCACAGTTGCGAAAATAACCTGAATGAGTTAAGCTTATATCCGTATAAATTATATTAGATTAGCAAAAGATATGGAGAAAAGTTATGTTATATATTATGAGACACGGAAAAACAGATTGGAATGCCAAGCATAAGCTTCAAGGTCGTACAGATATTCCATTAAATGAAGAAGGCATTCAGATGGCAGAGCAAGCCAAAGAAAAATATAAAGATGTTAATTTTGACATATGCTATTGCTCACCGCTTGTTAGGGCAAAGCAGACAGCCGAAATTGTTTTGGAAGGAAGAAACATTCCTATTGTATATGACGACAGGCTTATGGAAATGTGTTTTGGCGTGTATGAAGGTGTAACACATCCGTCTCAGATGGAGGGAAGCCCTATTAGAAAGTTGTTTAAGGATCCGGCTAATTATCCGGGTGTGGAAGATGGAGAAACTTTTGATGATTTGTTTGCCAGAACAGGAAGTTTTCTTAAAGAAGTAGTTCAGCCACAGTTAGATGCAGGTAAGGATGTTATTATTGTGGGACATGGAGCAATGGATTCAAGCATTGTGTGTCAGGTGCAAAATATTCCGTTGGAAAAATTCTGGGACGCAGGCATTGAGAACTGTAAATTAATGAAATTGCTTTAAGGTTGATAGCAAAAAAATTTAATAAAGTATAAAATAAGGCTTGAATTTTAATATTAATAAAAAACTACAAAGGAAGAAGTATGAAAAAATTAGATATGAAATGGCTTGTTGTGGTTACATTTGTAATTGCAGGAGCCTTATGTGGAGCTGCAATTGGCTCTTATATGGTTACAATGGATGAAACGCTAGGTGAAGATATAAGTGCATGGAATGAATTGATGAAATTTTTAGAATTAATTCTTTTAATGTACATAGTCTATATGGTAAATGTTATTATCCATGAAGGTGGGCATTTAATCTTTGGATTGATGACAGGATATAAATTTAATTCATTTCGAATTTTCAGTGTGATACTTATTAAACAAAACGGAAAATTAAAAATCAAAAACATTTCGTTGGCTGGAACAGGTGGTCAATGTTTAATGTCACCACCGGAACTTATAGATGGTAAGATGCCATATGTTCTTTATAATTTAGGTGGAGTTATTTTAAATGTGATTACATCCCTTATTTTTATTGTTATATATTTGATTAGTCTATGGAAGTTATTGTCATTGGCAATGATAATGTCTGCAATAATGGGATTTGCTTCAGCACTTGTTAATGGTATTCCGATGAAAGTAGGAGATATTAATAATGACGGATATAATGCAGTACAATTAGGCAGGGACAAGGATGCGTTAAAGGCTTTATGGGTTCAACTAAAAATGAACGGAGCATTAGCTGAAGGTATCGGAATCAGGGAAATGCCAGAAGAATGGTTCGAAAGTATAGATGGGAAAAATGATAATCCAATGATTACAAGCATAAAAGTTTTTTATTGTAACAGATTAATGGAGATGCATAAGTTTGAGCAGACAAAAGAAGAAATCAAAAAAGTACTTGAAAGCAATATGGTATTAGTTGGAGTGTACAGATATCTTCTGATTTGCGATTATATTTATTGTGAACTTATTGACGGAAATATTACTGAGGCAGAGGAGTTTTACACTAAAGATTTGCAAAAATTTATGAAAAGTATGAAGAAATTTCCGGCTATCCTTAGAACGAAATATACATATGAATTGCTCCATAACAAGGATAGTAAACAGGCTGAGAAACTAAGAACATTGTTTAATATTATGTCAGAAAAATACCCTTATACAAGTGATATAGAAGCTGAAAATGAGTTAATGGATATAGCAAAATCAATTTACGATGGCGTGATGGATAATAAAATTAATAAAAAATAGTGAAGAAATAATAGAAAATATTTTAAAATAAGTATATAAAAAACAGAGGTGTGTCTTGCTTTCATTAGATTAAACATCTAACAAGCAAACAAAACATCGTCCTCTGTTTTTTTTGTGCCAAAGCACATATGAATATTATTTTCTAAAAATAACTAATTAACAACCAAAGTTAAAGAATTTGCAAATAGCGTTAAATAACTGGTCGCAACTATTGAATTTAAAACACATAGTTTCGTCCTCCTTATTTTAAGATTTGTACTGGCCAATTACAAAAAGAATTGTAACAATTTTGTAATATTTAAGCAATAGGAGGTCATTGGGATAAGTGTCGTTATTTACCAAATTATATGCTCACTAAATTCTATATTTACCAAATGCTTAAAACGTGCTGAAATAAAAGGCTTACGCAAGTTATACCAATCCAGCAACAGCCACCAAGCAAAATAGGTTTGCCACCATTTTTGATAAGCTTGACAACATTACAGCCAAGACCGATGGCAGCCATGGCAAGAGTAATAAAGAATTTGCTAAGCTCTTTAAGTGGTGCAAATACTGATGATGGAACACCAAGACTTATGGCAATTGTTGTAATAAGAGAAGCAACAATAAACCACAAAATAAACATAGGAAAAGCTTTCTTAAAACTAAATCCACCTTCATTTGAATTGCTACCTGACTGTTTTGCCCTAAATAAAGCGAGAACCAAAGTAATAGGAATTATTGCAAGAGTTCTTGTAAGCTTAACTGTAACGGCTTTATCAAGTGTCTGAGTTCCAAGGTTCCACATACTGTCCCAAGTAGAAGCAGTAGCTGTAACTGATGAAGTATCATTAACAGCAGTGCCGGCAAATATACCAAAGGCTTCACCGGATGTTGTATCAAAGCCTAAGAAATGTCCAAACATTGGAAACAATAAAGCAGCTAAAACATTGAAAAAGAAAATAACAGAAATAGCCTGAGCCACTTCGTCATCATCTGCATCAATAATAGGTGCTGTTGCAGCAATGGCAGAACCACCGCAAATAGAAGATCCTACACCGATTAAAGTACTGATATTTGAATCAATGTGCATAGCTTTGTGAAGTGCGAATGCTATAATCAAAGATGTGGAAATTGTACAAATAATTATTGGAAGTGATTGCTTTCCGGTACTAAATATTACGTTAAGATTAAGACCGAAGCCCAATAAAATAACTGCATACTGAAGTATCTTTTTTGATGTAAAAGTAATTCCCGGTTTGAAAGTTTTTCCCGGTTGCCAGAATAAAGCAATAACCATACCGACAATGATAGCAATAACGGCACTTCCAATAATAGGAAAGATTTTGCCAAGTATCCAGGCAGGAATTGCGATTGCAAGGCAAACTAATAAGCCTTTGCATTTTTCTTTCATAAAGTTCATTTAAAATCTCCTTTGTGAAAAGTATTTTTGAAATTTAATCGTAAATTATAGTTACAAGTTATAGAGAAGGAACTATTTCAACATAAATCTGGTCAAATTTGTCTATCAAATCTTTTGTGATATGTTCCTGTATTTTTTTGAAATCCTTGATTTTTACAGTGTCATTTTTGCTTTTAACGTAGACTTCAATCCATGTTTTACGCCCTGTTTGTGTAACATCTAAGAAATCAAGACTATATTCATAATTGCTAATGTCCTTATTTACAACTTCTCTGATTTCATCCATAATCTGTTGGTCAGGCGAGAATAAAACCAATTCCTTTAAGTTTTTGATAATCTGCACAATTGGCTCTTTTACAAGGAATAATGCAACAATAATTGCCACAGAAGAATCTATGTAAGGGATAATAAAATTAATTGGGCTGTGTGTAAGGAAAATCTGGAACAAAAATGCAACTGAAATTCCAAGAGTACTTACAATGTCAACCTTCCACAAATAAAGCTCTGATTTAATTATCATTGAGGAATAGTCACGGCTAAGATAATGAAGCACAAGGTACATAATTATACAGCACACGCAAAGAGAAGCTTCATATATAAGAACGTTTGTGGCATCAACTGTGTGTCCACCGTGAAGTAAAACTGTAATGTTGTTTGTGATCATATTGATAACTACAATAAGTAAAACAATATATTTTACAAGAACAAGTAATGATTCAATTTGAGAAAAACCATAAGGTTTCTTTTCAGAAACAGGTTTGTATAGAAAAGGAACCAAAATAAACATTGGAAGCAATAGTAATAAGTCAAACAAGTCAAATATGCCGTCAGTCATTACGGTTTTTGAATCTAAGACAAAGGAAGCGATGATTTCTAATACTGTAAAAGTAATGGTGCCTCCCAGTGACAGCCTTAAAATTTTGTTCTCCGTTTTATACTTTTGTTGGTCCATAATAAATAAAAAATCCTTTCTTTTTCTTCTCAAATATAATAAATCGGGTATAATACAATAGTCAATAGATAATTATAAATAAAAAATTGCTTTCCAAAGTATTTATGTTGGAACCATAAAAATGTTATGATATTATAAATAAAAAGCAAAACGGAAAATAATCAATATAGTGAAATGGAGGATTAGATATGGACAAAAAAGCAATATATAATTTAAGTTACGGAGTATTTATGGTATCAACTAAGGCAGGTGAAGTGGCTAACGGTTGTATTACAAACACTTGTATTCAGGTAGCAAGCAATCCTGTAAGAATAGCAATTTCGGTATTGAACAGTAACTACACTTGCGATTTGATTAAAGAAAGTGGTATTTTTGCAGTAAGCATTTTGGACAATGATTGTACATTTGAAACAATAAAGCATTTTGGTTTTCAGTCAGGAAGAGATGTGGACAAGTTTGGAAACATTACACCACCTACAGATTGTAATGATGTACCATATCTTGGCTGGCAATCCTGTGCAGTTATTAGTGGAAAAGTTGTTGAGCAACATGATCTTGGAACACACACATTATTTATTGCAGAAGTTGTTGATGCAAAGGTATTAAGCGATAAAGAACCTATAACTTATGCAAAATATCAAAATGAAATAAAGCCGAAAAACAATGCAGCATCTGCAAAAGAAGATGGCAAAAAAATTGTTGGTTGGAGATGTAAGATTTGCAATTATGTTTATGAGGGAAGTAAGTTGCCGGAAGATTATGCCTGTCCGTTATGCGGTCATGGAGCAGATGATTTTGAGCCAATATATGAAAGCTAATTGCATAAATTGTTAAGATTAGGGTGTCAAAACACAAATTGTTGTGCAGGCACGGGAAGAATAAGATATTTTTACACTGTAATCATATATAATATTTAACAGAAGGGAAAACCAATGCAGATTTCAAGTAGATTTACAATAGCAGTGCATATTTTTGCATGTATTAAAACATTTGAAAATGACTATAAAATAACAAGTGATTTTCTTGCAGGAAGTACAAATGTTAATCCTGTTATTATAAGAAAGATTTTAGGACAACTTAAAGGAGCAGATCTAATTGAAGTTGCCAGAGGCACAGGCGGAGCTAAAATAACAAGACCTCTAAATGAGATAACATTACTTGATGTTTACAAGGCTGTAGAATGTGTGGAAGGTGGCGAATTATTCCATTTTCACGAAAATCCTAATCCACAGTGTCCAGTTGGACGAAGCATCCACACGGTATTGGATGGAAAACTTGAGCAGGTACAGAAGGCAATGGAAAAAGAACTTAATTCAATAACATTGGAAGATGTGGAAATGGATATACAGAAATTGATAGGGTAGTGCAATACAATATTCTAAAAGATTAAAGTATAAAGAAACCGGCAGGAATTATCTTGCCGGTTTAATTTTTTGAAAAAACAAATAATGTTGTAACTATTGACATTACAACTGACAGTTGTTATATATAATTGTAATAATAAATATTACAACGGAGA
>OJAG01000372.1_pt1 | contig 36392 bp, 30 predicted proteins | sample 1589021 | NCBI WGS metagenome assembly OJAG01 (sample SAMN03283264) | human gut metagenome | biome: human-associated habitat; material: feces | host: Homo sapiens | place: USA | collected 2013 | reverse complement strand
TCTATTCCTATACCATTTTACCTTATCTTTCAATGCTCGTAATATTAAATAACAACCTCCAAATTTTTGAGAATATTGTTCTACATCTGCAATAACTCTTTTTAAAATATTTGTTCCGATTTTTTGCTTTGTATACTTTAAGTCTACTGCTAGATACTCTAATTCATAAACAGGTATTTCTATTATATCATTACATATATCTATTGTTTTTAACTCACAAGTACTTATAGTATAAAAAGCTAATATATTATTATTATCAACAACTAATTTTGTTCTATTCAATTTTAATATATGTTTATAATAACTATCATGATATAGATAATTATTAATTGATGTATTTTCACATTTGAAATTTTTTAAATTATATGTATCATCTAAATCTACAATTTTATATTTCATTTTAACCTTCCTAATTAATAATATTATAATTTCTAATATAAATATATACAATGCTAATATTAATAGATACTAGCATTGTATAGGGAAAAAATCAATTACCCGACCGTTATACTCTATACCTAAACTATTAAGCGAGTTGAATACATAACACTCTTTTATATCGGCTTTATATTTAACTAATATATCTAAGTCGCTATTATCTTTATAATTTCCATTTACTCTTGAACCGAATACATCTATGCAATTTATTTCTATATCTTCTATTTCATCATATAGAATAGCCGTTTTTAATACTTCATATATATAATTTTTACTTCCTACCTTTTTAAGTTTTTTTATATTAACACCAAAATTCTTTATAGTCCTCTCTAAAATCTGTTAATGATTTTAAATATGTACTTAGTGAACTATAATTACCAATGGAGCATAAGTTTAAAGAATTTCTATATAAATCTTCTGTGTCCCAAGACACTATTACTAAAGGTAAATTATTTTCTAACATTTGTTTTAACATTAAAAACCTTCCTATACGACCATTACCATCTTGAAATGGATGTATTAGTTCAAATCTATAATGAAATTCTGCGATATTGTCTATAGTAATATTATCAAGGTTATAGTACCATTCTAATAATTCATCAAGTTTAGGTTCTACTTCAAAAGGTTGAGATACTTTTGCATTAGTTCCTATTATCATATTAGGAATAGTTTTATATATTCCTGCGAAACCTTTTGAATGTAAAGTAGTATTAAACATTAAACTTGAATGTAAATTCTTTAGAAATTTATGTGTTATCTTTGTACCTAATGTTTCAATTATTGTATCAAATACATAACTTGAGTTTACAGTTTCTTGAACATCATCTAAGGTATGCCTACCAGTTACAACATTCTTATCTAATAATAATGCAAGTGCTTCTGTTGTAAATGTGCTTCCTTCGATTTTATTAGAATGATATAAAAAATTATGCTTTAAGATTGCATATAGTGAATTTTTTAAATGTTGTGTTTTTAATAATGCATTTAAGAATTTATTATTCATTTTCAAATCACCTTACTTCCTATGTTATAAATATTTAGCCAATAGTAATAAACTATTGGCTCTTTATTAAAATTTTTGTTGAGAACTATACAACTCAGTTTGTTCATTTAAAAATCTTAGTTCATTTTTTAGTTTTTTAACAAGACTTAAAGTATCTTCATCTATAATAGTATTATTAGCCATTAGACCAGCTACTCTTGATATATCTCTTATAGTATTGTTTAATCTTATTTTTAATTCTTGGTTCAATATCTGTTTTTCATCTAGGTTATTATTTTTATTAATTTTTTCTTTTAGTTTTTTATTTTCTTCTTTTAACTTTAGATTATCTTTTTCAAATTGACTTTTTATTTCTTCTAATCTCTGATTAACTTCATGCTCTATTTCTTCTTTTGTGCTTTCATTTGAATTTTTTATAGAGTTTTCTAGTTCTTCTTTTTCATTTTCTAATTTCTTTTTATCATCTTCTAAAGAGTTTAATTTCTTTATCAACTCTTCCTTTTCTTTATTAGAGTTTTCTAATATTTCTTTTTTAACTTGTTCTATTTTTGTATCAATTTCAATAGATTTAGTTTCATTTTCTGATTTTAATTTTAATATTTCTTCTGATTTTTGTTTTTCTCTTTCTATAATTCTATTCTTCTCTAACTCAATTTCTTTTAACTGTTTCTTTATTTCAACTGCTTCATTCCTGCTAATATCAACTCTTTTATTTATTATATCTAATATAATTTTTTGATTTTCTTCGCTTAAACTTGAAAATTCTGTTGCATTTGAGATACTTAAATTACCTTCATCAAGTATTGTTCTTAATTCGGGGATTAAGTTATTACTTACAGTAGAATATTTTGCAACTTGCCCCTCGCTAAGTCCAATATCTTTAGAAACTAATTTTCTTATATTTGTTACTTTCTCGCCGTTTTTCTTTTTCTCCTTATAAAGTTCAGTTAGCCTTTCTATTTGCTTTAATTTGTCTGCATCTGAAAGTTCTCTAGTTTGTGCATTTGCCTGTATTAAGGTTATTTCAGAATCTACATCATTCAAATTAACTATTTTACAAGGAACTTTACTATACTTATTATCGCCTTTATCGACCAACGATTTTAAAGCTGAATATCTTCTCTCACCACTTATGATTTCATAAAATCCATCTTCTATAGGTCTAATCACAAGATTATGATTAAGACCATTTATAGAAATATCTTCTGCTAAAGTTTCAATATCTATTATAGGATAAAAGTTTTTGTTATTAACTTTTAATTTATCTATATCTATGTAATCAAATTTAAAATTTTCTTTTGCATCAATAAGATTTGATTTATCAATATTCTTAGATATACTATTTAGCATACCTTCTGAAATACTAAATTTTGATTTAGCCATTTTTAAATACCTCCTTAGCTAATTTTATATAGTCCTTACTTGCATTTGATTTAGATTTATAATATATTACAGGTTTTTGTTCAAATGTTGATTCAACAACTGAAATATTTTGTCTTATGTGAGTATCAAGCATCTTTTCACCAAGTAAATCCTTTAAAGCCTTTTTAATTTCTTTATTTACTGTTGTTGAATTATCCATAGTTATAAAGCATCCTAAAAATTTTAAATTTTCATTAAATTCATCTTTTATTTCATTTATACTTTCTAATAAATAACCTAAACCATCTAAGGCGAATTTATCAATTTTTATAGGTACTATAACTTCATCACTCGCAACAAGGGCATTTATAGTTATCATATTTAAGCTAGGAGGACAATCTATTAAGCAGTAATCGTATTTATCCTCAACTTGCTCTAATGCTTTCTTTAATCTATTCTGTTGATTTCTAGTAACATCAAGTAATATCTTTTTTTCAGTAAAAGCTAATGAAATATTGCTTGGTAATACATCTATATTATCAAAATCTGTACCTTTTATTACATCTTCAACATTTATATTCTTATCTAATAAAATATCTGAAACTGATAAAGCATCAATGTCATATGCTTTAAATAACATAGTTGAATTTGATTGTGCATCAATATCTACTATTAAAACTTTCTTTCCTTCTTCTGCTAAGGTAGATGCTAGATTTATTGTACTTGTTGTTTTTCCTACTCCGCCTTTTATATTTAAAATGCTTAATTTTTTCATTTTTATATTCTCCTTATTTAATATCATTTGTAACGTTTATATCTATTCCTATCATGTTAAAATCTTTTATATATTTATTTGCCAAATCTATAGAGTGTTCATATGAAGTAGTTCTATACATTTCCACATATTCTTTAGTTTTAATATTTTGTATTTCTACTATAAAGATAGAATTTTCTTTTCTTAATCTTATATCAACTTCAATATTTTTACTTTCCTCTATAGATTTATCATTATATTTATTTATATTATTTAAGTACTGTTTGTAATGTCTATTTGTATAGAATCGTCTATTTGTAGGACTTCTATCAGCCTTTAAAGTGCCTTCTCTATCCCAACGTTGTAATGTATTTACTGTAACATTTATTTTATCTGCAAAATCTTTAGGTTTATATATATCCAATTAAAATTACCTCACTTTATTTATCCTCCGTTGATTTATTTGAACAAATGGAGTATACTTTATTTTGGTGATAAGGGCATACTCCGTTTGGATATGTTCTTTTTTTATTATAGATATATTATAACATGCTTTTGCATACATTTCAATACATTTACATATATTTAAATATATTTTTATATATTTATTAAATTCTTTATATAGTCTTTTGAATTTATATAAAGGATTATATTTTCTTATATAGAAATAGTTTCTTATACATATAAAACTATGAAAGTAGGTATTACATTGCTAAAGAAACTAAAGAAACAAAAGAAAAAGGATTATAATTGGGTTGGTAAGTATATTAAGGAATATAATGAAAGGGTTTTATATTATGAGAAACAGTTAGCAGAAAAGAATAAGATAATTGATTATTTAAAAATAGAAAATGATAGTTTGAGAAAAAATATAAAGTTTCAAGGTAAACAAAAACAAATTTCTGATAAAGATATAGATAGAATAAGAAAATTAAAAAATGAAGGTAAAAGTTATAGTTACATATCAAATGTAACTGGATGGAGCAAGGCAACTATAAGCAGAGTGATAAATAATAAGAAAAATATATATTAAAATATTATTTTTACTAATAAACAATGGTACAGTAGGTTGGATAGCAACAAAATATTTAACTCCTTTAGGTTAAGAAATGAATATTTGAAAGGCTATGAGTATAAATTTATAGTCTTTTTTTAGGTATTTTTCCATTTTTGAAAAATATATATTCTTACGATTTATGAAATAACTATAAATTTAATTTTATTTATTTTTTGAAAAAATATTGTATGTATTTTATATTTTCATTTAACTAAATGCTTTTCATATAAAATAAAAAAGGAATTACCTCAAAATTTTAAGATAATTCCTTTTTCATCCTTCTCTAAAATAAAAGTAAAAAAATAATGTTTGTATTTTTTGTCAATTTATATTACAATTAATATAAATTAACAATTAAATACAAAAGTCAACAATCACGAATCATTAATTGGTTTGGCGACCGATTAATGATTATAGCGATTTAATATACTGATACTATATTAAATAACTTGTGTTATGTAGATTTCAATTTTTTTTACTTAAATATGCATTTATTATAACAGATTTTGTTTATAATTTCAATTATTTTAAGCAAATTCTTTTATGTTTAATAAAATATTTTAGTTTCTATTTTGAGTAAGTATTTTAGTAACTAAAATACTTTAAGTAAAAATCGTATATTTTCTAAGAGAGATTTTACTCTCTTAGAAATGGTAACGTTCTATAAGAAATTTTCAAGCCTAGATATTTAATATATATCTAGGCTTTTTTAATTGTAAATTTACATATGGAAATTTAGAGCTCATAGACCGTAGCTAAAGAGCTTGATGCAACGGAAGGATTGATAATATCCTTGATAATTATTATTAGCACTATGTCATAGGGGTATGTGCTAGAACCCTATGGAGGATTAATTCTAACCTCGATAATTAGAAAAATGATAGAAGTATATTACTAGAATGATTTTAGAAAATAAGGAAGGTTACATGTCGCCTATATGACATATAGTGAGAAGCCGTTAAACACTTAAAATTACGTCAGGTGAGTTCAGCCAATGCAGAAAGTGAGCCTCCGTACAGATAAGCCTAGTCCCTTTCTTTAGGCAGTACGGGTTCGAGCGTGACGACTACGAAAAGGTCGGGTGTGGGAGTTCTAGGATACTAGCGTATCGGGAACCATGAACAGATATAAGCACTAGGATAGAACCATAGTGTAGAAAGTTTATGGGTGTTTACACATAACAGAAAGGGTGCGAGATGATGAGGCGACCGAGTATACGGTTGTATTTATTTAGCGTGGTTATTTCCTTATGCCTAGATTTATATTTTTATATATTTCTAGTGGCATAAGGGAATAACTGCGTACAATTTCAGCTCCCTCGTGCCGGTTGTATATTCGGTTTATTGTTATTGTAAAAATGCAATAGAACAACCGTAGGGCGTTAGGGGTGAATTGGTTTTAGCGTAGCGATAAACCAAGAGGGAGCAGAGCTCCCTTATATAACCCCGTAGGGCGAGTAAGTCTTTTTTAAGACTATAACGAGCTATAGTCTTCTATAGTCTTATGATATTATATATATATTATATCTAATAAGGCTATGAAGGAAGTGATTTGATAAAATGGAATTTGCTTGGAATACACAAAAAAATAAATTAACTGATGTTAAAGGAAAAGAAATTGAGCAAGAAAGAAAATCTGATAATTTAAAAAATGAAGATATTGATAGAAGAAAAACACATTTAAATTATGATTTAATAAAATCAAATCTTAATTTGTATCAAAGAGTTAAGAAACGAATTGATGAAGTTAGAGAAAATTCTAGAATACAAAAAAATAGTGTTGTGATGTACTCCAATGTTATAACTGTAAATGAAGAAACATACAAAAACTGGGGACTTGGTAAAACTAAGAAATATTTTGAGGCTGTTACAGAATACTTTAAACATGAGTTTGGTGAAGAAAATATAGTTTCTGCTAAAGTTCATTTAGATGAAACTGCTCCTCATATGCACTTACAATTAGTTCCTGTGTCTTCAGAAGGGAAATTACAGGCTCATAAATTGATGACTAAGGATAGAATTAATAAAATACATTCTGACGCTCCTAAATGGCTCCAGGAACGTGGATTTGAAGTTGAAAGGGGTAAAGGTAAGACAGGTAAGAAAAATATTAAAGATATATATAAATATAAAGCTAAAAAACTTGAAGAAAGTGTTTTAGAGCTTGAAGATAAAATAGTTAAATTAAATAAAGAATTAGAACAATTAGAATATGAAAAAAGAACTAAAGTAGAAAATTTAGAAGAGTCTTATCGCAATTATAAACAACATTTTTTCTATGCTGGTCAAATAAATAATATAGCTACTGTAGAAATTGAAGAAGGCTTATTTAATAAGACAAAAACAGATTTTTTAAAAGTTAATAAAGATGATTTTAATAAACTTAAAGAATGTGCTTTAAAATTTATTACACAAGAGTCTATAAAATCTTATTTATATAATGATTTTAAACGCTTAGAAGAGAAAAATAAAAGACTTGAAGGTGAAAAAAAAGAATTTGAAGAAAAATATATTGAAGAGTATTGGGGTCATAAACGAAATCGTGCGATGTTTAAAATTACATCAGATGAAGTAAGAGATTTAAAAAGTTTCATAAGTGAAAATAATATGACAGATGAATATAAGATTTTTTTAAAGCGAAAAGAGAATGAAAAATATAATAAAATAGCTATTTCAAAATCTAATAGTGTAGATAAAGGGATAGAATTATAATTGTTTCTTGCTAGACACAAAGTCGATAAAACTATTTATAAAGTATAAAAGACCTAAACAATTTTTTATAAAAATACTGAGATAAAAAGTTAAAATATTATTTCAGTATTTTTATTTTTTATTTCAAAAAGTAAGTGAAGATTAGTAAAGAATGTTGCTAGAAATAAATGATTTTTTAATTAAAAGAAAATCATTTATGGAATAATTTTATAAATAAAAAAGTCAGTTTTATATGAAAAAATAATCGTATAAATATGATTTTTTTTATGTAAAAATCAAAATAAAAAATTATAAATTAGTCTAAGAATTTAAATAATTTTTTATTTAATTTTGATTGAAGAATGGAAGTAAATTAAATTTTATGGAGTTAAAAATAAGCAATTTTATTAGTATAAAAAATAAAATAAATGAATTATAAATTGATAAAAAATATAACAAAGAGCATAAAAAAATTTGAACAAAAAAAGAAAAAAATTAAATCTAAAAAATTTATTTTAAGAAAAATTTTTAGAGGAAAAATTAAAATTAATACAATAAATACTTTTGTATTTTTAAAGGGAATTAAATTTTTTTATAAAAATAAATACAAAAGTATTTATTGTATTAAGGAGAAATTATGATGGGAAAAGATGATTTTAATAAATTAAATTTAAAAGATCAGATTGAGTTTATAAATAAAAATTTAGAGAGAAAAACTCTAACAGAGATATGTAAAGAAATAAAAATATCAAGGTCAACAATAAGAGAAAGATTTTTAAAACAAGGATATATATTTGATAAAAGTAAGAATAAATATATATATTCTTCTGAAGCAAATAATAAGGCTCAAAAAGAAAATAAATGCAATAATAATACAAAAGTATTAGAAGAAAAAATAAAAGCCTTAGAATTGAAAATAGAAAGTATAGAGAGTAAATTAAATAATAAAGATAAAGAGTTTAATGCTATAGAAATAAAAAAATTTGAAGGAAAAACAGTATCAAGATGTTATAGAGTTTATGAAGATATTCAAAAAGAATTTAGTAAGTTTTGTAAAGAAAATTCAAATTATAAGGTGCAAAATATATTATCCATGGCTTTATATGAGTATATGAAAAATAATAAGTAAGAGTTTACTTTTATTATTTAAATTTTAAATATTTAGAGCTTGAGGTACCTTATGACTAAGAATAAAAAAGATATTAAGAAAAAAATAAAGTAAATAAGTATTATGCAATTAAAGAAGGTACAAGGGTTAAAAATAAAATAGTTAGGTCTTGAGATGAATGTAAAGAGTTTGTTCATGAGTATCAAGGTGAAGTTCATAGAGTATATAAATACCTTAGGAAAAGGTTAATTTTATATGGCAATACATAGAATTATTCGTAGATTTTTAAAATATTTATTGATATACTATATAAGTAATAAATATTTTGGGGTCAATAATTAGTAAAAAAATTAAGAGGGGGTATTTTTATTTATGAATTTTAAAAGAATATCATCAAGATTTGTTGCAATTACAGCTATACTATTTTCTTTAGGGGGACCGTTAGCTCAAAGTGCTAATGCTATGGAGCCAATTAATTTTCAAAATAACTATGAACAAAGTATTGTTAGCTCAGATTATTCATTTAGTGTAGAGTCATATAAAGATTGGATAAAAGATAAAATCAACATGAAAAATTCTAATAGTAACGACGCACAAATTTTCTTAGATGAATTTAATAATCTAAGTGAAGATGAACAAAAATTATTTGTTTCATATATTAATAATCCTGATTTAATGTTAGAAATAATGAATACATTTTCTAGTGATATATCTCATAAAACATTAAAAAATGGTAATATTGTTATTGAAGATACTTATACTGTACAAAATGAAGGGGATATAGTACAAGCTAAAGCAACGCAAAATAGAGTTGGAACTGGAAAAAGAAGTATAACTATACTTGGAGTTACAGTTTTTGAATATAGTGGAGAAATTCGTTATAGTCACAATGGTTCTAAGATTCTATCAATACCTTATGCTGATATATGGATATCACGCAACTGGATCCCATTTGTTAGTTTCTCTTGGACAAAGGAAACAACGTATGGTGAAAATTCAACTATAGCTCATCATATAGAGTCTTGTAAATGGTCATTTGTTCATCCAAGTCTTGGTTTGGAATATGGTTCACATCAAGTAGAAATAACGGGTAGTGTATATAATAAAACTACTTTTTCTGTTAAGTAATGAATAAGAAATATAATATTATCATTACTATCATTATTATTATATTATTAATAATATTATTACATACAATGGCTTTTGAATTACTAACATAATTGACTAAAATATAGTAATGAGATTTTTTTAGAATATACAAAAGGCAAATTTATTTTAACTAAGTTTGCCTTTTGTGTATGTTTCGTAATACTTCTTAAATTTGTTTTCAAACGGTTTCTTAAAGCTATTCATTCAATCACCTTCCAATCATTTTCAATTAATTAGTTTATCAAATAATAAATATAAAATATGAATTATAAAAAAAGTATTTACTTATTTTTTTAGATTTTTGTAAAAAAATATAAGAAAAAATATAAAAAAATATTGTTATAATTTAACATAGAAGTTAGAATATAAATATAACTTGAAAAATAAAAAAGTCCTCAACTGCAAATTGAGAACTTTTTCGTATATTAACTTCGGCTCTTTTATTCGCCTGCAAAACGAATTAAAGTAGCAACAGGTATAAACGGTACCTAGGAGTTAAGGAATAATCCAATCAAATGATAACTGCAAATTATCTTTTGAGAGTTAACCTAACCGAAGTAATTTATAAAATTAGTATAGACACTTAATGAGTATCTATACAAGATAGTATAAATTGATAAATCGGATAAGTCAACTATAAATTAGACCTTAACATGCTCTAGGGAAATCCCTAGGGCATTTTTTAATATAAAGGTTGTATGTCACCTATATGACATATAGTGAGTAGCCGTTAAGCACTTTAAATTACGTCAGGTGAGTTCAGCCAATGCAGAAAGTGAACCTCCGTACAGACAAGCCTAGTCCCTTTCTTTAGGCAGTACGGGATTGAGCGTGACGACTACGAAAAGGTCGGGTGTGGGAGTTCTAGGATACTAGCGTATCGGGAACCATGAACAGATATAAGCACTAGGATAGAACCATAGTGTAGAAAGTTTATGGGTGTTTACACGTAACAGAAAGGGTGTGAGATGATGAGGTGACCGAGTATACGGTTCTATCGTTTTTGATGCAGTTATTTCCTTATGTCTAGATATATATTTCTAGTGACATAAGGGAATAACTGCGTCCGATTTCAGCTCACTCGTTCCGGTTCTATCATTTAGAAATTAAGTTTTCCATTATTGATATTTAAAATAATATAATTACGAATACAAATTGCAGAACGAACAAAAGAGCCTAATGGACAACCTCCTTCCAGGTTGGCTAGGGAATTGTGCTTTAAATTCAAAATAATTATTGTAATATATTAGTTTATATGAATTAATACTATTATTGAAAAGTATCCGCTATTTTCTACGAGGAAATTATTTTTAAGTTCTCTATAAAAAACATAGAAACTAAATTAAGTGAAAAAGATGAAATAAACAATTATTTTGGGAAAGATTATTATGAAAGAGCATTTGCCCAAAATAAGAATTTATAAAATTCATATAGTTTAGTTTTGTTAATAAGAAGCAATACAAAAAATACTAAAATCAATAATTGATTCATGAATTATTAGAGTATGAGATTAAGTTAATGATTAAAAAATATTTGGAGGTTTTTATGGAAGCATACAGTGATTTCGCCAGAGTTTATGACATTTTCATGGACAATGTGGAATATGAAAAATGGGCGGAATATCTTATAGGAAGTCTTAAAGAATACGGAATTGAAGATGGGATCGTGCTGGAACTTGGCTGTGGGACCGGAGTGATGACAGAGCTTCTGGCTGAGTCCGGGTATGATATGATCGGTGTGGATAACTCTGAGGAAATGCTTGGCGAAGCCATGGAAAAACGTGCAGAATCCGGTCATGAGATCCTTTATCTGGAACAGGATATGCGGGAGTTTGAACTTTATGGAACGGTACGTGCTGTCGTCAGCGTCTGTGACTGTATGAATTACATCACAGAGGAGGATGATCTGCTTACTGTATTTAAACTGGTGAACAATTATCTTGATCCGGATGGAATTTTCATATTTGATATGAACACCCCGTATAAATACCGGGAAATGCTTGGAAATACGACTATTGCAGAGAATCGGGAAGAGGGAAGCTTTATCTGGGAAAATGAATTTGATGAGGAGACCGGGATCAATGTGTATGATCTGACTCTGTTTCTTCCGAGAGAAGATGGTCTTTATGAGAGAGACGAGGAAATTCATTACCAGAAGGCTTATGATTCGGAGAAAGTAAGGGAACTTCTTGAAAAGGCAGGCCTGATCCCGCTGGCGGTTTATGACGCATACACCAAGGATGCACCGAAGCCGGACAGTGGAAGACTGACTTTTGTGGCCAGAGAACATGGAAAGGAAATTCCGTCAGACGAGAAATAAAGGAGGAAATTTTTTATATGAGTGATTATATTGTAAGAGCAACAGCGGCAAACAGCCAGATCCGTGCATTTGCGGCTGTTACAACCGATATGGTGGAGACAGCGAGAAAGAATCATAACACCAGTCCGGTGGCAACAGCGGCACTGGGACGTCTCCTTACCGGCGGTGCCATGATGGGAGCTATGATGAAAGGGGAAAAGGATCTCCTTACACTTCGGATCCATGCAGGCGGACCACTGCAGGGAATCACAGTAACTGCAGATTCTCACGGAAATGTAAAGGGCTATGTGGGGAATCCGGATGTATGTATCCCGGCAAACAGCAAAGGCAAGCTGGATGTTGCGGGAGCTGTCGGTGTAGGCTTTATGGATGTGATCAAGGATATGGGACTGAAAGAGCCATATGTGGGACAGGTTGCTCTTCAGACCAGCGAGATCGCAGAAGATCTCACCTATTATTTTGCAACCAGCGAGCAGGTTCCGTCTGCAGTAGGACTGGGTGTGCTGATGAATAAGGATAATACAGTCCGTCAGGCGGGAGGCTTTATTGTACAGCTGATGCCTTTTGCAGAGGAAGAGGTGATCGCAAAGCTTGAGGAAAACGTATCAAAGATCGATTCTGTTACCAATCTTCTGGAGCAGGGACACACACCGGAAAGTCTTCTTGAAAAAGTACTGGAAGGCTTTGACATAGAGATCAATGATACACTGCCCACACAGTTCCATTGCAACTGCTGCAGAGAGCGTGTGGAAAAAGCGCTGATCAGCATCGGAAGAAAAGAACTTAACGAGATGATCCAGGAAGGCAAGGACATTGAGATGAACTGCCATTTCTGCAATAAGAATTATAATTTTACCGTGGAAGATCTTAAGAGGATCATAAGAGAGTGCAAGCGATAAAACTCGGGAGGAAGAAAAAATGAAGCATGGTTTTATCAAGGTGGCAGCGGCAACGCCGAGAGTTACCGTTGCAGACTGCAAGGCAAACGGAGAGGAAATCCTGAAGGCCATTCATGAAATGGAAAAGGAACATGTCAAGCTGATGGTATTTCCGGAATTTTGTATCACAGGATATACCTGTCACGATCTTTTTCTCCAGAGATGTCTTCTGGACAGTGCGTGGGATGAGCTTCTGCATATTGCAGAGGAGACAAGGGAGACGGACGCCCTGATCTTTGTGGGACTCCCGCTGCGTCACAGAGGCAAGCTCTATAATGTGGCAGCAGCTTTGAATCATGGCCGTATCGTGGGATTTGTGCCGAAGACTCATATTCCGAATTATAATGAGTTTTATGAGCAGAGACAGTTTGCAGGTGCAGAGGAAGAAGATGTGGAATTTGTGGACTTCCTGAAGTGCGAGAAAAATGAGGAGGATGAGTTCTGGGATGAAATTCCTTTTGGAACAGAGCTGATCTTTGAATGTAAGGAATTTCCGGAATTCACTGTTGCAGCAGAGCTTTGTGAGGATCTCTGGGTCCCTGCGCCGCCAAGTATCCGTCATGCCGTCAACGGTGCGCATATCATCGTTAATCTTTCTGCCAGTGATGAGATGGTAGGTAAGAATTCCTACCGGAGAACTCTGATAAGCGGGCAGTCAGCACGACTGATCTGCGGATATATTTATGCCAGTGCAGGGGAAGGGGAGTCTACCCAGGATCTTGTGTTTGGCGGACAGAATATGATCGCAGAGAACGGTTCCATGCTTGCGGAAAGCAGACGCTTTGAGAACGGCATCATTTACAGTGAGATCGATGTGCAGAGACTGGCTGATGAGAGAAGAAGAATGTCCACGTATCCGGCAGTTTCTACCTGCAGTCATACAAGAGTTGATTTTTCTGTAGCAGAGGAGGAAACAAGACTTACCAGAAAATATCCACAGTATCCCTTCGTTCCGTCTGTGAAGGAAGAGCGTGATGAGCGCTGCGAGGAGATCCTGAACATCCAGGCTATGGGACTTAAGAAACGTATGGAGCATATCCACAGCAGGAGTGCGGTGGTAGGACTTTCCGGAGGACTGGATTCTACCCTGGCGCTTCTTGTAATGGCACGTGCCTTTGACCGGATGGGAATGCCGAGAGAACAGATCCACTGTGTGACCATGCCATGCTTTGGAACCACAGACAGAACCTATCAGAATGCCTGCAAGTTAAGCCGCTGCCTTGGTGCAAGGCTTACCGAGGTAAATATTAAAGAGGCGGTAAATATCCATTTCCGGGATATCGGACATGATCCGGAGATCCACGATGTGACGTATGAGAACAGCCAGGCACGTGAGCGTACGCAGATCCTGATGGATACGGCAAACAAGGAAGGCGGTGTTCTTGTGGGAACCGGAGACCTTTCCGAGCTGGCTCTTGGCTGGGCAACCTATAATGGCGATCACATGTCCATGTATGGTGTGAATGCTTCTGTCCCGAAGACACTGGTACGTCATCTGGTACGTTATTATGCGGATACCTGCGGAGATGAGGAACTGAAGGAGGTTCTTCTGGATATCCTGGATACTCCGGTAAGCCCGGAGCTTCTTCCTCCTAAGGATGGCAAGATCGCCCAGAAGACGGAGGATCTGGTAGGACCTTATGAGCTTCATGATTTTTATCTGTATTACATGCTGCGTGCAGGATTTACACCGGATAAGATCTACAGGCTTGCCTGCCTGACCTTTGATGGGATTTATGATAAAGAGACGATCCTGAAATGGCTGAAAACCTTCTATCGGAGATTTTTTGCCCAGCAGTTCAAGCGTTCCTGTCTGCCGGATGGCCCGAAGGTAGGTAGTGTGGCACTTTCTCCAAGAGGAGATCTCAGAATGCCAAGTGATGCAAGTGCAAGGATCTGGCAGGATGTGCTGGAGAAGATTGAAATCTGAATGTAGATCACAAAGAGGAATGTGAATGCTGTTACAGGATCAAATATATCTGATATGAGAAAAAAGCGGAGAGCTTAAGTGTTCTCCGCTTTTTTTACTGCATCCGTGATAGCTGAAAGGAGTACCTGGGAGGTATATTTCCGGTCTCCTGCATACTGAATGTCTTCCAGGGACTGACTGGAATAGATCTGACTTGCCAAAGAATCCAGAACCGGTTCCATAAGAGGATAGGAAGCTTTTGTGGCTTCATTTAAATTCACCAGACGGATGGCCTTGATCCTGTCAGCATTTACAGTAACTTCCACATCGAAGGTATTCTCGTTCAGGGTGATGGAAGAGGTATAGACGCCCGGCTTGTAGCGGGATTTTTCGCTGGCTGTATGACTGGCATTTTTTCCGGGACCGAACATGAAGAAAAGAACGACAGCCAGAACAACAGCGAGAGCCAGAAAGACAGCTGTGTAAATGATCTCTTTCATATGTAGGACGATGATCCTGGTTTTGGAACTCATGGCGCACGCCTCCCAAAGCTTTTTATATAGTTTATTATCGGGATGGAGGATTTATGCCACAGCTGTGCGCAGGTCATTCGATACTGTGCCTGGAAAAATAAGGAAAAGAGCAGGCAGATATTTCAGAATATAGAGAACGACCGTTCTATAGGAGTAGAATTTGTGGTATGATAGGAATACTTCAGGCGCAGGATGGCGCCGGAATGACTGAAAATCTGCAAGTGATCGGGAGGATGAAGATGTCATTACAGTTTATCATAGGAAGTTCCGGAAGCGGAAAATCCTGTTATGCTTATCAGAATATCATAGAACAGGCAGGGCTGCATCCTGAGAAGCTTTTTTATGTGATCGTGCCGGAGCAGTTTACCATGCAGACCCAGAAGACACTGGTGGAGATGAGTCCGGGCAGGGGAATCCTGAATATTGATATCCTGAGCTTTGAGCGTCTTGCATACCGTGTTCTGGAGGAAGTTGGAGGAGACAGCCGCATCCTTCTGGAAGAAACCGGTAAGAGTATGGTGCTGCAGAAGATGGTACAGCAGCATGGAAAGGAGCTTTCCTATCTGGGAGGTCAGATGCGTAAAGCGGGATACCTGGATGAAGTGAAGTCTATCCTGTCGGAGTTTATGCAGTACGATATCCGGGACAGTGAGATCCAGGAGATGATCGAGGATTCCGGTGACAGAGCGTTACTTCAGATGAAGCTGAAGGACGTAGCTGTTCTTTACCAGGCATTTACCGGATATCTGAAGGATCATTATATGACAGGAGAAGAAGTAATGGATGCGCTGGAAAAAGCTCTTCCGTTTTCTGAAAAAATGAAAAACAGTGTACTCCTTCTGGATGGTTACACCGGTTTTACGCCTATTCAGATGCGTGTTGTGGGAGAACTTCTTGCTGTCTGTGAGAAGGTGATGGTAACGGTGACCATGGATGCGGATGAGAATCTGAGCATGAGAGGAAAACCTTATCAGCTTTTTTATATGAGCCGTCAGATGATCCACGGGCTTTCGGAGCTGACCAGGGAGATCGAGACACCGGTTCTTTTGAAGGATGTGGGAAAATCCCGCTTTTCCCAGGCACCTGCCCTTCATTTCCTTGAAAAAAATATCTTCCGTTACCGAAAAAATATATATAAAAAAGCGCAGGATGAGATCTGCATGTTTTCGGCAGTGAACCCGCAGAAGGAGATGGAAGAAGCTGCCCGCCGGATCGCCAGACTTGTAAGGGAAAAGGGCTGCCGTTACGGTGAGATCGCCGTGATCACAGGTAACCTGGAGGAGTATGGAAATCTTGCAAAGCAGGTATTTACAGCAGCAGGGATCCCGTATTTCATTGATGAGAAGCATACGGTCCTGATGAATCCGTTTGTAGAATATTTCCGGGCAGCACTTGAGATGGCAGTGCAGGATTTTTCCTATGAGAGTGTATTCCGGTATCTCCGGTGCGGAATGTCCTGTGTGACCAGGGAGGAAGCAGACCTTCTGGAGAATTATGTGCTGGCTCTTGGTATCCGTGGATTTAAGAAATGGGATGAAGTGTGGGTGCGTATTTACCGGGGAATGCCGCCGGAAAGCATTCAGAGGCTTAATGAGATCCGGCAGCGGTTCGCAGATGAGACCAGAGAGCTTGCGCTAAGCTTTAAAGGTGGGAAAAAGACGGTGCGGGAATACTGTACTTTTCTCTACGAGTTTGCAGTGCGGAGCCAGGTGCAGCAGAAACTGAAGCATCAGGAACTGAAATTCAAGGAACAGGGCGACAAGGCCATGGAAAAGGAATATGCCCAGATTTACGGAATTGTTATGGAACTTCTGGATAATATGGTGGAGATCCTGGGAGAGGAAACCGTGAACCGCCAGGATTTCCGTCAGCTTCTGGAAATAGGACTGAACCAGGCCAAGGTGGCTCTGATCCCGCCAAGTATGGACCAGGTACTTGTGGGAGATATGGAGAGAACCAGGCTGAAGGATATCCGTGCACTGTTTTTTGTGGGAGTAAATGAAGGGAATATTCCGAAGAATACATCCGGTGGAGGAATGCTTACGGAGATTGACAGAGAATTTTTTAAAGATCAGGGGATCCAGCTTGCACCGGGGCCAAAGGAACTGATGAACATGCAGCGATTTTATCTGTATCTGAACATGACCAAGCCAAGAGAACTGCTCTGTCTGTCCTTCTGTCAGTCTGACAGCCAGGGAAAAGCCCTGAGTCCGGCCTTTCTTGTCAGTAATATCCGGGAGATGTTTCCGGAAATGGAGATCCGGCAGTGCGGAGATATGCAGGAACCTATGGAATTACTGGAGCTTCCGGGAATCAGCCTGGATTATTTCCTGAGAGGGCTTGCAGGAGAAGCTTACCAGGATAATGCGGTCTTCCAGGAACTGTACAGCTGGTATCTTCAGAGCCCGGAATACAGGATCCTTGTAAAAAAGCTTACAGAGGCATCTTTTTCAGAACGACCGTCAGATAAGATCGGAAAAACAGTGGCAAAGATCCTCTATGGAGAAATTTCCCCGTACAGTGCTACCCGGCTGGAGCGTTTTGCGGCCTGTGCATTTGCACATTTTCTGCAGTATGGACTGAAGATTACAGAACGTGCAGAGTATGAGTTCCGGGCTATGGATATGGGAAATGTCATGCATATGGCACTGGAAAAATTTGCGGCGGAAGTCCGAAAAGAGGGACTGGACTGGGCAGAGCTTACGGAGGAAGAGCGAAACCGTATCATAGACAGCTGTCTGGATCAGGTTTCCGCAGATTACGGAAATACGATCCTTAAAAGCAGTGCGAGAAATGAATATATGATCGAACGGACCAGACGTATTTTGCGGCGTACCGTGTGGGCTTTGCAGGAACAGCTGAAGCATGGAGCATTCCGGCCGGAAGGATTTGAGGTGAGGTTTCAGGGCGGAAGGATCGACCGTGTGGATATCATGGAAGAGCCAGAGAACAACCGGGTCTATGTGAAGGTGATCGATTATAAAACCGGAAATACTTCGTTTGATCTGCTGGCGTTGTATCATGGCCTTCAGCTTCAGCTGATGGTCTATCTGGATGGAGCATTACAGGTGGAAAAACGGAAGTATCCGGATCGCGAGATCGTTCCGGCCGGTGTGTTTTATTATAATGTGAAGGATCCTATGATACAGGAGAAGATCCATGCGGATATGGAAAGCATCAATGAGCAGATGCTGAAGAAAATGAAAATGAACGGGCTTGTACAGGCAGATGATGATATGAGTACCAAAATCGACAGCACTATGGCCTCCATACCGGTATCCCTGAACCGGGACGGAAGCTTCAGCAAAAGATCTTCTGTTGCCTCAAGGAAGCAGTTTGATGCTCTGGGAGCGTATGTGCGGAGAAAGATCTGTGACATCAGGGAATCGATCCTGGATGGAAATGCGGCAGTGGAACCCTATGAACTTGGAAAAAAGAATGCCTGCACATATTGTCCGTATCTTACTGTGTGCGGCTTCGACAGGAAGATACCGGGATATGAGTTTCACAGGCTGTCGTCCATAGAAGAAGATGCACTGTGGAAAAAGATCATGAAGGGAGAGGAAGAGAATGGCAGTGAAATGGACTGAAGAGCAGAAAAAGGTCATCACGCTCCGGGACCGGAATATTCTGGTCAGCGCAGCAGCCGGTTCCGGTAAAACTGCAGTGCTGGTGCAGAGGATCTTAAGTAAGATCATGGATCCTTTGAAACCGGTGGACATTGACCGTCTTCTGATCATGACATTTACGAGGGCGGCAGCGGGAGAGATGCGGGAACGTATCGAACGTGGACTGGATCAGGCACTGGCTGAAGATCCGGATAATGAGCATCTGCAGAGACAGATGACGTTGATCCATACGGCACAGATCACTACCATTGACGGCTTTTGCGCCTATGTGATCCGAAATTATTTTCATCTGATCGGACTGGATCCGGGTTACCGGACTGCAGATGAGGGTGAACTGAAGCTTTTGCAGGAAGATGTGCTGAAGGAGCTTTTTGAAGATCATTATGCAGAAAGAAAGGCAGATTTTACTGCATTTGTGGAATGCTATGCGCCAGGAAAAACAGATGAAGGACTGAAGGAACATGTGCTGGAGCTTTATAATGCTGCGATGAGTAATCCATGGCCCGAAAAATGGCTGGACAGCTGTGTGGAGAATTATCATCTGGATCCGGAAAAAGGTCTTGAGGGAACGCGATGGTTCCGATATCTGTGGGAGGCTGCAGATTGTGCACTGAAAGAAGCGGAAGAGCTTACAGAAACCGCAATGAAGACCTGTCAGCTCCAGGATGGACCGGAGCTTTATCTGGAGGCTCTGGAAAAAGATATGATACTGATCCGGCAGTTAAAACAACTGTCCGTTAAAAGGGATTATGATGAGATAGCGCAAAATCTCCGGAATCTGAAGTTTGCAAGACTTTCCTCAAAAAAAATGGAGGGAGTATCGGAGCAGCTGAAAAATCTGGTAAAAGCTCTTCGCGAAGATGCAAAAGATAATCTGAAGGAACTGGGAATCCGATATTTTTACGGAAATCTGGCTGAGCTGACGGAACTGACAGAAGCATCTGCACCACCGCTGGAGATGCTGGTAAAGCTGACAAAGGATTTTGCAGAACGTTTCCAGGCAAAGAAGCGTGAAAAAAATGTTCTGGATTTTTCAGATATGGAACATTTTGCCCTGGACATCCTTCTGAAAAAGGAAGGAGAAACCTATGTGCCCAGCCAGGCGGCAAGAGAGCTTTCTGAAAAATATGATGAGGTCCTGCTGGATGAGTATCAGGACAGTAATCTGGTCCAGGAGATCCTGATGCAGACAGTTTCCGGCTGGGTCAATGAACGCAAAAATATTTTTATGGTAGGAGATGTAAAGCAGAGCATCTACCGTTTTCGTCTGGCCCGTCCGGAACTGTTCATGGAAAAATATAAGAGCTATTCACTGGAAGACAGTCCGGAACAGCGAATCGACCTGCACAAAAATTTCCGAAGCAGACCGGAAGTCCTTGAAAGTGTCAACTTTATTTTCCGGCAGATCATGGGGGAAGATCTGGGAGGAATTGCTTACGACGAGGCGGCAGCTCTGTATCCCGGAGCTTCTTTTCCGGAAGGCCAGGATCCGGAATTTGTAAAAACAGAGATTCTTCTTGTGGATAAATACAGTCCGCTGCTGGAAGAGGAGGATGAAGAAGTAACGGAGAATGAGAGAGAGCTGGAGGCCCTTGCCATTGCAGGAAGAATCCGATCTATGGTAGGGCATGAACGGGTGCTGGATAAGGAAACGGGAGAGTATCGACCTCTTCAATATGGAGATATCGTGATCCTGCTCCGATCTGCTTCTGGCTGGGCTGAAACCTTCGGGGAGGTTTTGAGTGCAAGAGGGATACCGGTATATACGGCCTCCAGAACCGGATATTTTTCTGCAACAGAGGTTGTGACACTGCTGAATTATCTCCGGATCCTGGATAATCCGCTGCAGGATATTCCCATGACCGGCGTACTGCGTTCACCGATCGTTGGATGTACCACAGAAGAGCTGGCTGAGCTTCGGATCGCATATCCGGAAGGAATGATCTATGAATGTGTGTGCAGGTTTGTGGAGGACTACAGAAAGCATGGGAGCTTTGAGGAAAACAAAAAAATCCTCGGAGAGAAGCTGTCCTGTTTTATGGACACCATGAATACACTTCGTGATAAGGCGGCTTACACGCCGGTCCATCAGCTGATCCTGGAGGTACTTGCACGTACCGGATATGGAGACCATGCAAAGGCAATGCCAAATGGTGAGCAGAGGAATGCAAACTTGAACATGCTTGTGGAAAAGGCAATGGAATATGAGAAGACAAGCTATCGAGGCCTTTTTAATTTTGTAAGATATATCCAGAAGCTTCAGCAGTATCAGGTGGATTACGGGGAGGTAAATCTTTCCGGAACCGGGGAAAGTGCAGTACAGATCATGACGATCCATAAGAGCAAGGGACTGGAGTTTCCGGTAGTGTTTGCAGCAGGAATGGGAAAACGCTTTAATTTCCGGGATATGAACACAAGTATCCTGATCCATCCGGAGCTGGGGATCGGTGCGGATGCGATCCTGCCGGAGAAGAGGATCATTGCTCCATCCCTGTGTAAGCAGATCATACGGAGAGCGCTTCTGATGGAAAGTCTCGGTGAAGAGCTGAGAGTACTTTATGTAGCGCTTACACGTGCAAAGGAAAAACTGATCCTCAGTGGAACTATTGGAGCCCTGCATCCGGAATTGGGGGAATTGTCCGCATTAAGGGACAGTGAGGAACCATTGCTTTCTCTGGGCAGGAGGCTTGGCGGGAAGACTTACTGGGATTATGTGCTTCCGGCACTGGCAAGGCATCGCTGCATGGCACCATTATTTCATGAATATGGCATCTTTATGAATACCGCAAATCCTCTGTACAAAGATCCGGCAGAATTCAAAGTTACACGGGTCACAGCACGGGAACTGACAGAAAGTGAGGTTATGGAACAGGCAGAGCGGGAAATGAAGAAGGAAACACTGGAGAACTGGAATCCGGGCAGAGTTTTTGACAGTGAGATCCGGGAGGAGATCCAGAGACGTTTTTCCTTTGTATATCCCTATCAATATCTGGAAGATCTTCCTGTGAAGGTGAGTGTATCAGAACTGAAAAAGCGAAGCTACCACAGTGAGCAGGATCTGGAAGAAACGGTGGATTATGAGACGGAAGAAGAGATCCAGCCGCTGGTTCCCCGATTTATCGAGGAGAAGAAAGAGGAAGGGTATACAGGGGCACTTCGTGGAACGGCTTATCATCGTGTAATGGAATGCCTGGACTATCAGAAGACAGCAAACAGGGATGAGATCCGCAGACAGCTGAGAGAATGGGTTGACGCCAGGAAGATGGAAAGAAAAGAGGCTGAGTCGGTCCGGGTAAAGGATATCTGGAATTTTGTGGAAACACCTCTCGGACAGCGGATGAAAGCATCTTCAGAGAAGAGACTTCTGTTCCGGGAGCAGCCTTTTGTGATCGCAAGAAAAGCTTCGGAGCTTGATCCGCAGTGGCAGTGTGAGGAAAATGTTCTGGTACAGGGAATCATTGATGCGTATTTTATAGAGGATGAAGAAATCGTTCTGGTGGATTATAAAACGGACTTTGTGAGACGTGGAGAAGAACAGAAGCTGATCGACCGTTATCATGTACAGTTGGAGGATTACGCCCAGGCGCTGGAACGGATGACAGGCCGGAAGGTGAAGGAACGGTATATTTATTCGTTTACTCTTGGAGAAGCGTTCAGTCTCTGATCTGAAAATGAAATGATATGTTAATGTGGGCAGATATCCTGCGGCGGAGAGATTACACTCTCCAGCCAGCAGGATATTTGTTTTTCAGGATCCCGTTTACAAGCTTTCCGAAGCCGAGAGGATAACCGTCCACACAGAGAAGGTGCCAGCCTTTTTTGTGAGCGGCCTCTTCCGGCTCGATCATAAGAGTTTCGCCTTTCAGATAACGGGTAAGCCGCTCGTCGGAAACCGGCAGGGAGATAACTGCTTCCACATCTCCTTTGTGAAGCGCCAGCGCCAGAGGCTGAGACGGCTCAAAACGGTTTTTCTTCAAATCACCCAGGTAGAGGCCGTTTCGAAGAAAGGAGATTCCGCGGAGATCCAGAGGGAAGGGCAGCTGATAGTATACTTTATCTTTGCGGACTTCCACACGGTTCCAGTCAAATTCCTGACCGCCAATGGTTTTCAGGCCGATCTCAGAGAAAAATTCCTCCAGCCATTTCCGGGTATTTTTGTCCGGTCCTTTTGCGGAAAAGCGGAAAACGGGTGGAAGAGAGTCACCTTTTTTGCGGAACAGGGCGAGAAAATGACCTTCGCCATCCATTTTGTGTGGAAAGATTCGGACGCATTTTTGAAGTTCTTCCGGATTAAATGCATTTAAGCTTAACGCGATTTCGGAATCGGAAGTGTCTGCTGTGCCGGCATATTCCGGGCGGCCGCTGGAGAAGCCTTCATATCCTGGCATTTCCATAAGTTCCATATCCGGGCGTTGTCTGAGAAGATAGGCTACCACTTCTTCGTCTTCACATGGGGAAAAAGTGCAGGTGGAATAAAGTAGCATTCCGCCCGGACGGAGCATATCGGCAGCTTTTAAGACCAGGTCTTTCTGGATATCAGAAAGCTCAGCAGATTTTTCCGGTGTCCAGTCGCGGGCAAGGGCTTCCTCTTTTCGGAACATGCCTTCCCCGGAGCATGGAGCGTCCAGAAGGATCTTATTGAAGAAAGCAGGAAAACGCTGGGCAAGTTTGGCGGGCTTTTCGTCGGTGACGAGCATATTTTTCATGCCAAAAAGCTCCAGATTCCTAAGAAGGGCTCTGGCTCTGGAAGTACTGATATCGTTGGCAAGGAGAAATCCGGTGTCATTTAAGGCTGCACCCAGGGCAGTGGCTTTTCCTCCGGGAGCTGCGCAGAGATCCAGGACAAAATCTCCAGGTTCGATAGGAAGCCTGGAAGCCGGTGTCATGGCACTTGGTTCCTGGAGATAATAAAGACCCGCCTGGTAGTAAGGACATCGTGCAGGGCGGCTTTCCTCCTCGTAGAAGTATCCGGTATTGATCCACGGGATCGGCCGGATAGGGAAAGGGGAAAGCGCCTGAAAATCCTGGCAGGAGAGCTTGGCGGTGTTTACACGTAGACCGTAGGTGCGGGGATTTTTGTAGCTTTTCAGGAAAGCATCATAATCATCTCCCAGCATTTCTTTCATACGCTCCAGAAAAGGAAGCGGTAATGTCTGTATTTTATCTGAATCTGTCATAATTTCCTCCATAATATAAACTTGACTCTCTCGGATATTGTGTGAAAAGAGTGGTTTCCGAAAAATATTATAAAGTATAGAGGGATTTTTCTAAATACTATTGACAAAACTATATTATACGATATATAGTATTATTCACAGAACAATATTACATGACTTATCATGTGAGCGTTGGATCGTGAAGTGATCGCGTTCATCAGCATGTAGTAAGACGGAATGTGAATGTCCGTTTTACAGGTCATAGAGAGGTGAGCAGATGGTATTTAATACAGGAGCAGCCCTCCTGGATGCGATCGTTCTGGCTGTTATTTCCAGAGAGAAGGACGGTACCTACGGGTACAAGATCACCCAGGATGTGCGAAGTGTTCTGGAGGTTTCAGAATCTACGCTGTATCCGGTCCTTCGCAGGCTTCAGAAGGATGAATGTCTGGAAGCCTACAATATGGAATATGCAGGCAGAAACCGGAAATATTATAAGCTGACAGATAAGGGCGCAGCGCAGCTGAATCTTTACAGAAGTGAATGGGAGATCTATTCATCCAAGATCACCAGGATGTTTGAGGAGGGAGTTTGATTATGAACAGAAAGCAGTTTATGGAACAGCTTGAACGGCTGCTTTCCGATATTTCAGAGGCAGAGAGACAGGAAGCACTGGAATATTATGAAGGATATTTTGATGATGCAGGTCCTGAGAATGAAGGAGAAGTGATCCGGGAACTGGGAAATCCGGGGAAGGTTGCTGCGATCATTAAGGCAGATCTTCAGGAGAACAGTGAAGATTACGGGGAATACACAGAGAACGGATATCAGGATACCCGTGTGAAAGAGAACGGGGAAATGCCGGACCATTATACAGAAGTAACCGTATACGGAAATGGACAGGGAGAGGCCCATCGTGATACGGGAAATACAGAAAATTTCGAAGACCGCAGGAAAAGACGTGCCCAGCGCGGCTATCACGCAGAGAAAAAGCAGAATAAGGCAGGAATCATTCTTGCGCTGATCGTTCTTGTTTTTGCGGCGCCTCTGATAAAAGGATTATTTGGCGGAGTACTGGGGATTTTGGTGACACTGGCATTGCTGCCTTTCCTGCTGACATTTTTTGCAGGAGCGGGATCGATCATCCTTGTGATCGGTGCAGCTGCGTGCATTGTTGTTGGGATTGCCATGACGGTGTCTCTTCCGCCGGCCGGGATCCTGACGATCGGTATCGGATGCCTGATGATGGCATTTGGACTTTTGTTACTGTTACTGACGGTGTGGTTTACAGGTAAGATATTGCCTGCGATCCTGCGGAAATTTACGGGATTCTGCAGCAATCTCCTGAATGGAAGAAAGGCGGAAAAAGTATGAAACGTTTTCTGAAGGTAATTCTGATCCTTGCAGCAGTATTCGGTGTAGCAGGCCTGGGACTTACTGCCGGCGGAGCTGCCATGGGAGCGACTATGGGAGATGTGAGTGTTCTGGATCATGGAATCACGCAGGTGCTTCGTGTTCTGGATCATGAAGACAGCTGGGAAGTGGAAGATTCCGAGGAAGATATGGATGAGCAGGAGGACGATTTTCAGGCAGCTGCAGAGAGCGCGGTAACTGAGAAGGGCGTTCTGGCAGACAGTGCAGACAGTTCCGCATATACGAAAGTATATGAGGCCTCGGCTGTGTCAGACCTTTTCTGTGATCTGAGATACGAAGAACTGGTTTTGAAAACATGGAATGAGGATAAAGTCCAGGTGAAAGTTTCAGGGAAGGATCACAATCGCATTCAGATCAGCAATAACAACGGTAGTCTGAGAATTGCAAGCAATCAAAAAGTGAGAAACCGTTCCATAGAAATTTTTTGCCCGGAAAACTTAAGCTTTCAGAAGATAAAACTTCAGATGGGAGCCGGAACCATCGAACTGGATGGTGATTTTAAAGCGGAGCAGATGGAAGTAAATGTGGGGGCCGGAACCATTGAAAATTCCGGCAGCCTGGATATAAAGGAAGCAGATTTTACAGTTGGAGTGGGAACTGCTGACATCAGTGAATTTCAGGTGGAGAATTTAAAAGGAAGCTGTGGTATGGGAGATATGGAGCTTACACTTACAGGAAAAGCTGCTGAGTATAATTATGAGTTGAAATGTGGTCTTGGAAATCTGGAGGTGGATGATTCTCTGGAAACATCCATTACTTCCGGAAATAAACAGATTACAAATGAAGGTGCCACGAAAAATATAAAACTGGATTGCGGAATGGGAAATGTTCAGGTTGAATTTGAAGAAGATTAAAGGAGGAAGCATTATGAGTAACAAAAAACTATACAAATCATCAGTAAACCGTATGTTATGTGGTGTCTGCGGCGGAATTGCGGAATACTTTAATATCGATCCGACTCTTGTCCGGCTGGTATGGGTGATCATCACGCTGATGGGCGGAGCCGGAATCCTGGCGTATATCATTGCGGCGATCATTATCCCGGATTAAAAATGACAGTACCCATAAAGGACGGACATATTTTTCAGAATGCATAATTTATCCGGAAATTGTCCATACTCCATAAAAAAGATGAGGAGTGTGGAAGATGAACAGGGAGAAAGAAGTAAAAGCATATCTTGAGGGAAAGCTTTCCCAGGCGGAAAAACTGAAATACGAGATTGCCGATGAGATGGGAGTTCTGGATAAAGTGATCAAAGACGGGTGGAAAAGCCTTTCTGCAAAAGAAACCGGACGGATCGGTGGTCTTATGACAAAAAAGAAGAAACATAAAAAGTAAAATACAGCCTGAAGGAACAAGGCGAAATGACGCCGGAAAAGTCCTTCGGGCTGTATTGAATTATAAGAATATTTTTCTGGAAAAAAGAAATTTTTTTGACGGTTCAGGGTGGACTGACCAGTGGAAAAGAGCTATACTGTTGAAATAACAGAGGAGGTATGAAGGAACATGGGTGAAAAAATCAACAACATTCTAAAGGGTGAGATCATCTCCTCAGTATTTTATATACTGCTGGGACTTTGCCTGATCCTGATTCCCACGCAGACGGTGGACGTGATCTGCAAAGTAGTATTCGGGCTGATCCTCATCGGAGCTGGCATTTATCATATCTATATTTACATACGTGGAAAAGCGAAAGCTACGATCATGGATCTTCTAAGTGGTGTGGTTGTTTTTGTGCTGGGGGTGTTTCTTTTTATGACACCGTCCATCGTGATCAAACTGCTTCCATGGATGCTCAGCGCATTTGTACTGGTTGACAGTCTGTGGAAGTTTAAAGGAGCCTTCCTTCTGAAAAAAGGAGGAAACGGCGCATGGAGCGTGCTTCTGATCGGAAGTCTTGTTTTCATTGCACTTGGAATCGTGATGCTGTTTGGAAGATTTCCGAAGATCATGACTCTGCTGATCTTTTCCGGCTGGGTGCTGGTGTGTGACGGAGCTGCGGATATCGTATTCTATATTATTATGAAGCTGGGGCTTCGAAAGATCGCAAAAAAGGCGGAGACAGAGAAGGAAGATTCTGGTGCAGACAGTTCAGATGCTGTAAATGAAACGGCAGATATGGATGTGACAAATGATACAAGAACCCAGGATGAAAACGCGCCGAGTGAGCAGCAGAGTGGGAAGGAAACAGAATATCCAACAGAAACTACAGCAGAGACTACAGCGGCTATGCCGGCGCAGGATGCAGACGGATATTCTGCGGACAGAAAAGAGACAGAAGAATCCACAGAACCGGAAGAAGAGCAAAAGCAGAAGAATTCCCGATGGGAAAAAGAACCGGAGAATGTGGAGATGAAGCTCTGGGCTGTAGGCAAAGACCAGGCGGAAACCGGCAGCCTGAAGGATCTTCTGGACGGTTCCGATGAAGAACTGGAAGAGTGGAAGGACTGACCCTTCTCTTGCATCATCTGCCATTCCGTGGTAAGATGTGCACATGAAAAATACAGATAAAAATATAAAGATACTGATGATGGATTTTTCCGGAATATATGAGGATCAGCAGTTCTGGAGGGGAAAAGAAGTATCCCGGGTGGAGGCCAGGGACATTCCCGGAACCAACTGCTACTGTGATGAGGATGCGATGAATGCCATTCGCAGCCGTATTGCCCCTTATTCTTCCGGAGGAATCCATTTTATTGATTCCGGAAACTATCACTATATGACAAGGATCTGGCTGGAAAAGATATCGGAGCCTTTCTCGCTTCTTGTATTTGACAATCACACGGATATGCAGCCGCCGGCATTCGGAGGTCTGCTTTCCTGCGGAGGATGGATCTACGATTCTGTTATGGAACTTCCATTGCTTAAAAGGGTGATCCTGATCGGCCCGGATGAGGAAGCTTTTTCCAGAGTGGAATCGGAGATTCAGGAAAAGGTGGAATTCTTGAGCAGAGAGAAGCTTCTGGAAATGGAAGAGGCGCAGGTGTGTGCGTTTGTAAGCAAGCATGTGGGAAAGCTGCCGCTGTACATTTCTGTGGATAAAGATGTTCTCTGCAAGGATGATGCGGACACGAACTGGAGCCAGGGGGATATGCGCCTGAATACGATGCTGGAATGTCTGAAGAGAGTCAGAGAAATATGTGCAGAGGGAATCCTGGGCGTGGATATCTGTGGTGAATGTGATGTAGCAGAATCTGGAAACAGCGCCTTGAATGACCGGGCCAATGCTGCATTGCTGGAATGTTTTCTGTCCGCATACGGGAGCGAAGATCATGACGGAAATAAGAATGAGATAACAGGAGGAAACCGATGAAAAATGAACTTCTTACCATCGGGCCATTTACGGTATACGGTTATGGTCTGATGATCGCCATTGGAATTTTGGCAGGCTGCCTGACTGCAGAATATAGAGCCGGAAAACAGAAGCTTGACAGTGAACAGATCTTTCCAATGATCCTGTGGTGCCTGGTGGGTGGATTTTTCTGTGCAAAGCTTCTCTTCTGGATCACAGAGTGGAAATCAATTGTTCAGGATCCGGGATTTATAATGGAAACTTTAAGCTCCGGATTTGTGGTGTTTGGCGGTATCATCGGCGGGATACTGACGGGACTTCTGTATTGCAGGATCAGAAAGCTTGTATTTTTTAAATATGCGGATGTGATCCTGCCATCTGTGGCACTGGCCCAGGGATTTGGACGGATCGGATGTTTCCTGGCGGGCTGCTGTTATGGAAAAGAGACAGAGAGTGTTTTTTCTGTGATATTTCAGAATTCCGAATATGCGCCCAATCACGTGGCGCTGATCCCGACGCAGTTGTATTCCAGCGGACTGGATTTTCTGCATTTTCTTTTGTTGTTGCTGATCGCACGGAACAAAAAAGAAGATGGTCAGGTTACTGCCTGTTATCTGATCTTTTATAGCATTGGACGGTTTGTGATCGAGTTTTTCCGTGGGGATATTATCCGTGGAAGTGTGGGAATTTTGTCGACTTCCCAGTTTATCAGTATTTTTACAGGGATTGCGGGGATCGTGCTGCTGATACGGATCAGGAAAAAAAGAGATAGCAAGAGCAGTGTTTAAACGGATCAGGGAAGTCCCATGTATCAGGAAAAAGTTGGACAATAGTGGTATAAGGACAGGTTTTCGCTGCATACATCTATGAAAAAGGCGAAAGCAGGCCTGTCATGCTCAGAAAAGAAGATTTTGAACCAAATATGAAAACAGAGGATAAGATCCCCGGAGCGCAGACGGAAAATCCGGCACAGAGTCAGCGCTTCGGGGATTTTATCGTGAAATATATGCAGAATGTCCAGGATACTATGGAACTTTTTCCGGGGGCATCTTTTCGGGCGATCAATGAAATTTTCGGGGTTCTTTATGTTCCGCTGGAAAGTATGGGAGAGATCGAGGTCACGGGAACCTCCTATAATTCGATCCCGAAATGCTATACCTACATGGATATGGAGGCAGCAGGGGAATCAGGGATCAACAGGCTGCACGATCACCCTTATCTGAAGCTGCGTGGAAAAGGTACTGCGGTGGCGGTGATCGATTCGGGGATTGATTATCAGAATGAAGTGTTTCGAAATGCAGGCGGCTCCAGAATCGCTTATTTATGGGATCAGTCCATAGAAGCTGAAGAACAAAATCAGTCTGGACGGGAGTTGGAAGCTGAAAATGGAGATGCAGATAATTTGCCGGGGGATGATATAGCAGATACAGAAGTTCCATATGGCAAATTATTTCGGAAAAAGGATATCGACCGGGCACTGGCTTCCGAGGAGCCGTTTGCCATCGTGCCATCCAGAGATACCAACGGCCATGGCACGGCACTGGCGGGTATTGCTGCCGGAAATATGGTACCCGGAGAAAATTTTACCGGAGCAGCGCCGGAGGCAACCCTGATCATCATCAAGGTAAAGCCGGCAAAGCAATATCTCCGGAATTTTTATCTTTATCCTCCGGAGGCAGAAGCTTTTCAGGAAAATGATGTGATGATGGCCATTGCTTTTGCGATTTCCCAGGCCAAAAAGCTGAAGATGCCACTTTCTATCTGCCTGGGGATCGGAAGCAGCCAGGGCGCGCATCTGGGGACCAATGCGTTAAGCCAGTATGTGGACTATGTGGCAAATTTTTCTCAGGTATCCGTATCTGTGGCAGCAGGAAACGAAGGAAATACAAGAAACCACAGTACGGGGATTTTTTCTCAGGGAAGGGAGCAGATCGTGACAGAACTCCGTGTAGCGGAAAGAGAGCAGGGCTTTACCATAGAATTCTGGGGAGAACCGCCGGAAATCTATGAGCTTTCCATCCAGTCACCAACCGGTGAGATACTGGAAGTCAGCAGTTCCATAGGTTCCAGAACCCAGGAGCTGTCATTTGTTTTTGTGGAAACAAAGGTGTATGTGAATTATATCCTGATCGAGCGTCAGACCGGATATTCCCTGGTGTATATCCGATTTTTCCATCCGGCGTCCGGTATCTGGAAAATTTTTACCCAGGCAAGAAATCAACAGAACGTACAGTTCCATATATGGCTTCCTGTGGAAGGGCTGATCTCCCAGGATACCTATTTTCTGGAACCATCCCCCTATACCACGGTGACAGCGCCGGGAGACGCCAGGAACAGCATTACGGCAACTGCCTACCAGCATCGTGACGGAAGCATCTACATTGCAGCAGGCAGAGGCTATACGCCAGATGGCATGATCACTCCACATCTGGCAGCTCCTGGCGTTAACGTAAAAGTGCCGCTGGTACGAGGCGACTTTGGAACCCGCTCCGGAACCAGTATATCCGCCGCACAGACCGCCGGCATCGCGGCACTTCTGTTTGAATGGGCGATCATACGGGATAACCAGCCGTTTTTTACCGGGAGCAGCGTGAAATATTATCTGCAGAGAGGCGCAAGAAGAGAAGAAAACATGCAGTACCCAAACCCGGAGTGGGGGTATGGGAAGGTGGATCTGTATCATACCTTTGAACTGCTGACGTGAGAGGATGCGAGCTGGAAAAAATATGAAAAGCAGAAACAGATCATTTCCTTTGGAAAGAGTAGATGCACAAGATGCATAGATATTACATTTGGAAAAATAAAAAAGGATACGAAAGTACTAATTTTGGAAAAAATATTCATATAGATAATTCACTTTGTATCGTGTACTATAAATATATGGAAAAATTATATAATGACACAACAGGGAGGAATTTTACTTATGGAGCTTTCAACTTTGGTAAAAATGTCAAACACTTACGGAAGCAATCCGGCCTATGTTCTGGCAGGAGGCGGTAATACTTCTGTAAAAGACGATACAACACTGTATGTAAAGGGATCCGGTACACAGCTTGCTACCATTAAGGCAGAGGAATTTGTCAAAATGGACAGAGCCCGTCTGAATGAGATCATGAAAACGGAATATCCGGCGGATGATGTGAAGCGTGAATCTGCATATCTTGCAGATGTAATGGCGGCAGTGACCGATGAGGATAAAACCAAACGTCCCAGCGTGGAAGCACTGCTCCACAATCTGTTTGCCTATACGTATGTCCTGCATGTTCATCCGACACTTATCAATGGACTGACCTGCGGAAAGGGCGCAAAGGCTCTTTGCGAAGAGCTTCTTGGAAAAGATGTACTCTGGATCGATATCTGCAAACCGGGATACACACTTGCCCGTATCTGCTTCGAGAAAATGAATGCCTATAAAGAAGAAACAGGAAAAGACGTGCAGGTTCTTCTGCTTCAGAATCACGGAATTTTTGTTGCGGCTGATACTGTAGAGGAGATCGGCGTTTTATTCGATGGTGTGATCGGAAAGCTGGAAAAGCAGGTAAAGAGAACTGCGGATGTAAGTGATGCAGTTACACCTGAAAAAGAGCAGGCAGCACAGAAGCTTTCCAGTCTGCTCGGACATGCGGTGGAAGTCGTACCGGCTGCGGAGGCGGATAATTTTGTAAAAGATAAAACTGCTGCGGCACCTCTTCTGAAGCCTTTTACTCCGGATCATATTGTATATTGCGGACCTTATCCGTTATTTGTAGAAAATATTGATGAGGCGAAAAATGCGATGGATGCATTTATGGCAGAGAATGATAAAGAGCCAAGACTGATCCTGGTACAGGGAGTTGGTGCATTTATCATGGAAGATGACAAAGGAAAGGCAGCAAAGGCACAGCTTCTGGTAAAGGATGCGATCAAGCTTGCAGTGTATGCAGAGAGCTTTGGCGGCCCGCTGCAGATGACCGATGAGATCACATATTTTATCACACACTGGGAAGCAGAAGCATACCGCAGTAAGAAATAAAAAAGAAAAATATATATAGAGAAATAAAGAAAATGCATCGGGAACTATCAGGAATTCCCGGTGCATTTTTTATCGAATGACGGATAAACAGTTACTCAGGACAGAGTTACGCAGCAAATGTGGATATTTTTATCCGCATTACCACAAATCTTATTTCCGATACACGAACGCCGGCAGTCCATCCTCGCCAACCGGAACATTTACAGTTCCCTGAATCAGCGGGCGGGCATAGCGGATAAAGTCTTCGGTGACATCGGAGCCGTCTTCTGTGATCCATTCCACAGGGACCGTCTTTTCTTCGTTGCAGATAACGTTGACATCCTCCAGTGTACATTTCATGGAGTACGGAGAATCACTCTGACGTTTAAATGCGATCATCTTTCCGGTTTCGCCGTTCAGGGCAGCCTGTACACCAAATTCACCGGCGAGGATGCCTTCTTGCTGGTCTGTTCCGGCGAGCATAGCTGCAGAGCAGCGCTGGCTTACATTGAGCTCTACGGAGCGGGCTTTGACACCAAGACGGCTGCGTACAAGATTCTCAAGATATTTACCGCAGCCAGCAAGCATCTTGTGACCGAAGGCGTCGGTTCCGGCAGCGCTGTCGTATTCGCAGATGAAAGTGCCGTCTTTATCATGGATTCCCTCAGATACACAGACTACGACGTTGCAGTTTTTCTCGAAGGCAGCATGAACTTTCTGGAGAAATTCTTCTACATCGAAATCGGTTTCCGGAAGATAAATGAGAAGCGGATTGTCTCCAACATATTTCCGGGCAAGGGCAGCAGCTCCGGTGAGCCAGCCTGCGTGACGTCCCATGATCTCGATGATAGTGACGGATTTTTTCTCATAGACACAGGCGTCCAGGGTGATCTCACGGACGGTGGAGGCTACGTAGCGGGCAGCACTTCCGAATCCGGGAGTATGGTCGGTGTTTACAAGATCGTTATCAATGGTCTTCGGCTCACCGAGGATACGGATGTCGCTGCCGATCTTTTCAGCATAGCGGGAAAGCTTGCTGACGGTATCCATGGAATCGTTGCCGCCGATATAAAAGAACCAGCCGATGTTCATCTCCTCGAATTTCTGAAAAAGCTTCGGATAAACCGGATCCTCCAGGGATTCCGGAAGCTTGTAACGGCAGGAGCCAAGGTAAGCGCCGGGGGTCCAGGTAAGAGCGAGAAGCTGCTCTCCCGGAAGTGCTTCCTGGAAATCAAGGACTGTTCCGTTTAAAAATCCCTCAATGCCGTTGACCATACCATAAACATGGTCAATCTCCTCTGTATGTTTAAGTGCTTCAGATACCACACCGTAAAGACTGCTGTTGATAGCTGCGGTCGGTCCGCCGGACTGTCCTGCGATAAGGTTCTTTTTTGACATTCTGATACCTCCTGGGTGTTGTTTTTTTATATTGTAACAGAAATAGGAGAAGATAACATCTAAAAAAATCACCTTTTTTATAAAAAAATTACTCTATACAAATAATTATATCATAGTAAAATAGTAGTATAGATAGAGAAAAGAGGTGAAAAAAACGATGACAGTAAAAAAAGTACAGTTTGAGAGCATGGATGAAGTGAACCGTTTTCTTGATGTGACAGAGCATTTTCCGTTTGCAGTGGATCTGAAAAGGGGAAGCAGAACAGTAAATGGCAAATCCATTCTTGGAGTTGCATCCATTGGCCTTGGCAGAGAGATGGACTTTTGTGCACATGTGCCGGAGCTTGCGCCGGAGATCACATCCAGTCTTGTTTTTTGCATGAGGTAGGTTTAAGAGGGGAAAAAATAAATAATGGTTGATCGATGGTGAATGAGGATATCGTAAGGTCGCAGAGGCGATGATCGGTATCCTCATTTTTTTATAGATGACAAATGTAAGTATTTAGAAAAAAATCTAAATACTTATTGACTGGGAAATTCGAAAATGCTATATTCTATTTAGAAATATTTCTAAATACTATCTGAAAGGAGGAAGACATACACGATGGCGTTTGCGGAAACCTTCAAGGCACTTTCGGATCCTGTGCGGAGAGAAATCCTGCAGCTTCTGAAAAACGGGAAAATGTCAGCCGGTGAGATCGGAGGACATTTTGACATGACGGGTGCAACCATATCCTATCATCTGAAAATTTTGAAGAAAGCAGATCTTGTGTGGGAAACGAAGGTGAAGAATTTCGTGTATTATGAACTGAATACCACAGTTGTAGAGGAGCTGCTTCTGTGGCTCAGTGATCTGAAAGGGGGAAAGAATGATGAAAGGTGAAGAAAGAAAAGAGTTTCTGAAGGAATATAAAATGTCCCTGATCTCCGGGAGTATCCTTACGATCTCACCGTCACTGGCAGGGATCCTGCTGTGGAACCGTCTGCCGGAGAAGATCGCAACACATTTTGATCAGCACAATGTGGCCAACGGCTGGAGCAGCAAGCCGATGGCAGTTTTTGGAATTCCATTTCTGCTTTTGCTGATCCATTTGTTTTGCGTGTTTTTTACAGCCAATGATCCAAAGAGAAAAAATATCAACAGGCGTATTTTTACCATGGTCCTGTGGCTGGTTCCGGTGGTGTCTGTGATCACCTGCATGTCAATCTATGGTCTTGCTCTGGGTATGGACATTGATATAGGTGTGATCGTGAATATCATGGTGGGGATCATGTTTATCATTCTCGGAAATTACGTTCATAAGGTGAAACAGAATTATACAGTGGGAATGAAGCTTCCCTGGACCTTGAACAGCGAGGAGAACTGGAACCGTACCAACCGTATGACAGGCTGGATACTGATCCTGTCAGGGCTGCTTTTTCTTATGAATTCGCTGCTCCTGAAAACGGAAATTGTTTTTGCGGTAATTTTGCTGGTCATCCTTGTGCCAATGATCTATTCATTTATTCTTTATAAAAAGGGAATCTGAGAAAATAATTTCGGACCGTCACTGTCAGAAAAAAGGCAGTGGCGGCTTCTTTTTTATCAAAAAATAATGTTCAAACAAAGCGGTACGTGATATGATAATGTCATACAAAAGCATTTTCTCGAACACTATAAACAGACAGCAGACAGGAGGGATCATTATGACAGAATTAAGCCGTTTTCAAAAAGATGTGGAAGTTGCTGCCACTGCTCTTGAAATGCGGGCGGAGAACGAGGATGCCAAAGAAGAGGCCATTCATCTTTACCGGAAATTCGGAAGTACCAAGCAGGAGCCGCTGCGGCTGGCAGTTGCCCTGCGGGGATATTTTCTGGAGGAAGGTGTGGAGGAAGAGGAACGCGCGCATTATGGAGCATATCTTAAGAAAAGGATCCGTCCGGCTGTGGAACGCCTGATCCTGGAAGATGACTGGGAAAAGATCGAGAAGCTTTATGAGAACGAATGGTTTGGGGAACAGGAGCTGGAGGTGTTCCTGAAACTGGCTGAAGAGTGGAGGAGACCTGCAGCGCTGATGGGACTTCTCCATTTGAAAAAAGCAAATTATGGATTTAAAGAGAAGGAATTTGAATTGTAAATAAATCTGGTGAAAAACTATAGCAATCCAATAAATTATTGCACATAATTACACGAATGAAACCACCCTATGCAGTCCTTTGGACGAATTGTTAAAAATCCTTTTGAAATAGC
>OJAG01000370.1_pt1 | contig 36532 bp, 33 predicted proteins | sample 1589021 | NCBI WGS metagenome assembly OJAG01 (sample SAMN03283264) | human gut metagenome | biome: human-associated habitat; material: feces | host: Homo sapiens | place: USA | collected 2013 | reverse complement strand
TGCTGGCCAAGGGCGGCGGCGAGACGGAGAAGCAGATCTACCGCTTCCAGAAGGGCGACGCCGATCTGGCCCTGCGGTTTGACCTGACGGTGCCGCTGGCCAAGTATGTAGCCCTCCACGGCGGCGACCTGTCCTTCCCCTTCCGCCGGTATCAGATCGGCAAGGTGTACCGGGGGGAGCGGGCCCAGCGGGGCCGGTTCCGGGAGTTCTATCAGGCGGACATCGACATCATCGGAGACGGCAAGCTGGATATCGCCAATGAGGCGGAGATCCCTTCCATCATCTACCAGACCTTCACCCGGCTGGGGCTGAAGCGGTTCCAGATCCGGGTCAACAACCGGAAGATCCTCAACGGCTTTTATGCCATGCTGGGGCTGACGGAGCAGTCCGGCGACATCATGCGTACCGTGGACAAGTTGGATAAGATCGGCCCCGACAAGGTCCGGGGGCTTCTCACCGGGGAGCTGGGTCTCACCGAGGAGGCCGCCGGGGATATCCTGCGTTTCATCGCCATCACCGGCTCCAATCAGGAGGTGCTGACGGCGCTGGAGGGCTATCGGGGCCGCAATGAGGTGTTCGACGCCGGCCTTACCGAGCTGGAGACGGTGGTGAAGTATCTGGCGGCCTTCGGCGTACCGGAGGAGAACTTCGCCGTGGACCTGACCATCGCCCGTGGGCTGGACTACTACACCGGCACGGTGTACGAGACCACCCTGCTGGATCATCCGGAGATCGGCTCCGTATGCTCCGGTGGACGGTACGACAATCTGGCGGAGTACTACACCGACCGGCAGCTGCCCGGCGTGGGCATCTCCATCGGCCTGACGAGACTGTTCTACGTGCTGGGCGAGCAGGGAATGCTGAACCCCCAGCTGCCCACGGCCCCGGCGGACGTGCTGATCCTGCCCATGACGGCGGAGCTGACCCCCGCTATCCAGCTGGCCACCCGGCTGCGGGCAGCCGGAGTGCGGACCCAGCTCTACACCGAGCAGAAGAAGTTCAAGGCCAAGATGAACTATGCCGACAAGATCGGCGTCCCCTATGTGGTGTTTCTGGGCGACGACGAGGTCAGCGCCGGGGTGGTGGCCTGCAAGGATATGGTCTCCGGCGAGCAGACCACACTGCCCTTCGATGAGACCCTCCAGCGCATCCGGGAGGGTCTAGCCCTCCGGGAGCAGGGCAGCGTCATCGTGGAATAAGGGCGAAATCCGATAACAAATAGCAATATTCAATAGAAATATTACGATACATTATCAGAAACAGGAGTGAAAGCTATGATGCAGATGCGTACCCATACCTGCGGGGAGCTGCGGCTGGCCGATGCCGGGAAGTCCGTGAAGATCGTAGGTTGGATGGAAAATGTCCGGGAGGTGGGCAGTAACTTCGCCTTTGTGGTGCTGCGGGATTTCTACGGCACCACGCAGGTGGTCATCGAGTCCGAGGAGATGATGGCCATCATCCGGGACCTGAACAAGGAGTCCACCATCAGCGTGGAGGGCGTTGTCCGGGAGCGGGCCAGCAAAAACCCCAAGCTGCCCACCGGCGACATTGAGGTGGTCCCCAGCAAAATCGAGGTGCTGGGCCGCTGCCGCTACAACAGCCTGCCCTTTGAGATCAACCGCAGCCGGGAGGCCGACGAGACCCAGCGCCTGAAGTACCGGTATCTGGACCTGCGGAACCCCGCTGTGAAAAATAACATCGTCCTGCGCTGCCAGGTGGTGGCCGCTCTGCGGGCTGCCATGACGGAGCACGGCTTCCTGGAGATCACCACTCCCATCCTGACGGCCTCCTCCCCGGAGGGCGCACGGGACTATCTGGTGCCTGCCCGGAAGCATCCCGGCAAGTTCTATGCCCTGCCACAGGCCCCCCAGCAGTTCAAGCAGCTGCTGATGACCTCCGGCTTCGACCGGTACTTCCAGATCGCCCCCTGCTTCCGGGACGAGGACGCCCGTGGTGACCGTTCCCCCGGCGAGTTCTACCAGCTGGATATGGAGATGGCCTTCGCCACGCAGGAGGACGTGTTCGCCGTGCTGGAGGACGTGCTGCCCCCTATCTTCGCCAAGTTCGGCACCTATGACATCGCCTCTGCCGCCCCCTTCCGCCGCATCCCCTATAACACGGCGCTGGAGACCTACGGCTCCGACAAGCCGGATCTGCGCATCGACCTGACCTGCAAGAACGTCACCCACCTCTTTGAAAACAGCGAGTTTGAGCCTCTGCGGGGCCAGACCGTGAAGATGGTGGATATCTCTGACTGCACCCTGACACGCAAGCAGGTGGAAAAGCTCCTGTCCGACTGCGAGGTGCAGTCCGGCAGCAAGGCCTACTGGTTCAAGGTGGATGAGAAGGGCGAGCTGGCCGGCGGTATCGCCAAGTTCGTCACTGGCCTGCGGCCCCAGCTGGAGCAGGTGCTGACGTTGGCACCCAATACGCTGGTGGTGGTGGCGGCCGGCGCAGCAGCCACCAAGTCCGCCGGTGTACTCATCAAGACCTTCGGCGCCGCCTGCGCCGGTCATATGGATCAGGAGCGCTACGAGTTCTGCTGGATCGTGGACTTCCCCATGTACGAGATCGGCGACGAAAGCGGTGAGCTGGAGTTCTGCCACAACCCCTTCTCCATGCCCAGCGGCGGTCTGGAGGTGCTGCTGAAGGCCGAGCGGGGCGAGATCGATCCCCTGACCATCACCGCCGACCAGTACGATCTGGTGTGCAACGGCGTGGAGCTCAGCAGCGGCGCCGTCCGGAACCACGACCCGGAGATCATGGTGAAAGCCTTCGAGCTGGTGCGGCTGGGCGAGGAGGACGTGAAGAAGAAGTTCCCCGCCATGTACAACGCCTTCTGCTACGGCGCACCTCCCCATGCCGGTATCGCTCCGGGCGTGGATCGCATGGTGATGCTGCTGGCGGGCGAAAGCTCCATCCGGGAGATCATCCCCTTCCCCATGAACAAGAACGCTCAGGACGTCATGATGGGCGCTCCCTCCACCGTGGAGCAAAAGCAGCTGGATGAGCTGCATATTGCTATTACAGCACTGGAGGAGGAATAAGCCCCGATAGCCTCCCTTCCTCTGCTGCTTTTGCTCCACACCAAGCGTTTTGCGGAGCAAAACCTTGCCGCAGGCGGAATTCACTTCCGCCGAGGAAATTTGATCCGTGCGAGGGGCCCCCGTAAAATGCTCCGTCATTTTGCGGGGACGGGCAAAAGCAGCTGGATGAGCTGCATATTGCTATTACAGCGCTGGAGGAGGAATAATTACTGAAACAAGTGCCTGCTGCTTATGGCAGCAGGCATTTGTTTTATAGGTCATTTTCTTTTGCCTCCGACGGCATATTTTTTCAATAGACTTTTTTGCGTAAGGAACGTGTCTCCGACGGCCCACTTTTCCCAGCAGTTTTTCTTTTGTGCCTCCGGCGGAAGGCGCCCAAACCCTGAAAAATTTTCCCTTGACGGACGGGGGAAAACATGATACCCTTGAAGCGTTACAGGCGATGATGGGCGTGGCGGCCCGGAGCTGCGGGAGGAAATGCCCGCCGGAAGCCCCGTTAGCGGCACAAGAGTGTGGAGCGATCCAAATTCAGGTGGAACCACGGACTTTTCAGTTCGCCCTGAGCTGCGTCGGCAGTTCAGGGCGTTTTTTATTCTTTAGACTGCGCTGAAAAATCATCATACAAAGGAGAATCGTCATGAAAAACACGGAAAAAACCATGGACAAGATCGTGGCCCTGTGCAAAAACCGGGGCTTCGTCTTTGCCGGCTCCGAAATTTACGGGGGCCTGGCCAACACCTGGGACTACGGCCCTCTGGGTGTGGAGCTGAAGAACAACGTCAAAAAGGCATGGTGGAAGAAGTTCGTTCAGGAGAATCCCTACAACGTGGGGCAGGACGCTGCCATCCTCATGAACCCCCAGACCTGGGTGGCCAGCGGCCATCTGTCCGGCTTCTCCGATCCCCTGATGGACTGCCGGGAGTGCAAGGAGCGGTTCCGGGCGGACAAGCTCATTGAGGATTGGTGCGGTGAGAACAGCGTGGAGCTGCCCAAGCCCATCGACGCCTTCACCCAGCAGGAGATGAAGGACTTCATCGAGGAGCACAACATCCCCTGCCCCAGCTGTGGCAAGCACAATTTCACCGACATCCGGCAGTTCAACCTGATGTTCAAGACCTTCCAAGGCGTCACCGAGGACGCCAAGAACACGGTGTATCTGCGGCCTGAGACGGCACAGGGCATCTTCACCAACTTCGTCAACACCCAGCGCACCACCCGGCGCAAGCTGCCCTTCGGCGTGTGCCAGATCGGTAAGTCCTTCCGCAACGAGATCACCCCCGGCAACTTCATCTTCCGTGTCCGGGAGTTTGAGCAGATGGAGCTGGAGTTCTTCTGCAAGCCCGGCACTGATCTGGAGTGGTTCCAGTACTGGCGCACCTTCTGCCACAACTGGCTGCTGGGCATCGGCCTGAAGGACGAGAATCTGCGGCTGCGGGATCATGACCCGGAGGAGCTGTGCTTCTACTCCAAGGCCACCACGGATTTCGAGTTCCTCTTCCCCTTCGGCTGGGGCGAGCTGTGGGGTGTGGCGGACCGCACCGACTATGACCTGACTCAGCACCAGAACGTCTCCGGCAAGGATCTGACCTACTTCGACCCGGAAACCAACCAGCGCTACATCCCCTATGTGGTGGAGCCGTCTCTGGGCGTGGAGCGCAGTGTGCTGGCAGTGCTGTGCGACGCCTACGACGAGGAGGTCGTGGGACAGGATAAAAACGGCAAGGACGACGTGCGTGTGGTGCTGCGGCTGCACCCGGCACTGGCCCCCTATAAGGCAGCCATCCTGCCTCTGAGCAAGAAGCTCAGCGAGCCGGCCACGGAGATCTACAACGATCTGTGCAAGGATTTCATGCTGGACTTCGACGAGACCGGCTCCATCGGCAAGCGCTATCGCCGGGAGGATGAAATCGGCACGCCCTTCTGCATCACCGTGGACTTCGACACCGTGGGCGACGGGGAGAATCCCGGCGACCAGTGCGTCACCGTCCGGGAGCGGGACAGCATGGAGCAGGTGCGTGTTCCCATCAGCCAGCTGAAGGCCTATCTGACGGAGAAGCTGGCCTATTAAGCGCTCAAGCATCAGCCGTCCCGAACCTTCGGGGCGGCTGATGCCGCACCCTGATCGATCTTGCGGACGTGCCGGTGGATTTTTTACCACCGGTAAGGTGCGTTCTTTCAATGGCAGTTTTTTGTTTTCCCGCCGGAGGCATACTTTTTGTCAACAGTTTTCTTTTTTGCCTCCGGCGGGTAACTTTCTTTCAGTAGACTTTTTTGCATAAGGAACGTGTCTCCGACGGCCCACTTTTCCCAGCAGCTGGAAAAGTGGGCAAAAGAGCCGTTTGAAACCGAAGGTTTCAAAACTTCCTTTCCGGTATGTAAGAGTTACATCCTGACTCCCACCGAAGCAGGGAATTGGCGTATTTCTACTATCGCTGCCGCTACATGGGCAACTGAAGAAGTCTGATATTCTACCGGGGAGAACAGCAAGCTTCTTCAACTGGTAGGGTAGCGGCAGCGTGAGTAGGAGAAAGTCAATTCCCAACTTCGGCAAGTTTTATGCCGTAGTTCTTATACACGACAAAGGAAGTGCAGAAACCATGGGTTTCTGCTGGCATTCTTTGGTGACTTTCTGCTGCTATTGGCAGAAAGTCACCCGTCGGAGACATGAGAGGATTGTCCCCATTAGGAAAAATATGCCGTCAGAGACAATAAAAGAAAGCTACCCGCCGGGGGTATAAAAGAGAAAACCACACATCACACATTTTCAAGGAGGTATCATCCCATGAAGGTCCTTATGCTCAACGGCAGCTGCAACCCCAAGGGCTGCACCTACACCGCCCTGACGGAGGTGGGCAAGACCCTGACCTCTGCGGGCATCGACTACGAGATCGTGCAGCTGGACGGCGGCCCCGTCCGGGACTGCATCGGCTGCAACCAGTGCAGCAAGAACGGCTGCGTATTCACCGATGACGGCGTCAACGACTTCATCGCCAAGTCCCGGCAGGCCGACGGCTTCGTATTCGGCACACCGGTCTATTACGCTCATCCCAGCGGACGGGTGCTGTCCTTCCTGGATCGGGTATTCTACGCCGGAGGCGGCGCCTTTGCCGGAAAGCCCGGCGCTGCGGTGGCCTCCGCCCGGCGGGCAGGCACCACCGCCAGTCTGGACGCTCTGGGCAAGTACTTCGGCATCTCCAACATGGTAACGGTGGGCTCCACCTACTGGAACATGGTCCACGGCCACTGTCCCGATGATGTGATGCTGGACGGCGAGGGACTCCAGACCATGCGGAATCTGGGCCGCAGCATGGCGTGGCTGCTGCACTGCATTCAGGCAGGCCGGGAGGCCGGGTACGACTTCCCTGCCCCGGAGCGCGGCCACCAGACGAACTTCATCCGCTGAAGGAGCGGCAAAAAGGAGCGGCAGGCGCTATGCGCCTGCCGCTCCTTTTCATGGAAGAATTTTACTGCTCCGCCTCCAGCTCCTCCAGCGAGGGAGCGCCGTCCAGCGGCACCTTGGCGATGACGGTACGGTACACCCGCAGGAAGAATAGCATCGTCACGCCCAGCGAGGCGATCTCCGCAATGGGATAGCACCACCACACCAGATCGTCGTTGCCTATGGACTGGCCGTAGCGGGCCAGCACATAGGCGATGGGTACCAGAAACACCAGCTGGCGGATGATGGAGGTGATCATGGAGTACACCGACTTCCCCAGCGCCTGGAAGGAGCTGCCCAGAGCGATACAGGCCCCGGCCGTGCAGAAGCTCAGGGAGATGATCCGCAGGGCCGGAACGGCCACCTGCTTCATGGTCTCCGTGGCGTTAAAGATACTGACCAGCGTCCCCGGAATGGCCCAGAAGATGGCCATACCCAGCACCATGATGCAGGAGGCATAGATGGCGCTGCGCTTGATGGTCTCCATCATGCGGCGGCGATTCTGAGCGCCGTAGTTATAGGCCACGATGGGAACCACACCGTTGTTCAGGCCGAACACCGGCATAAAGACAAAGCTGTTGAGCTTGAAGTAGATGCCGAAGGCGGTAGCCGCCGTCTCCTTGGCGGAGTGGTAAGTGATGAGGATCTTGTTCATGCAGAAGGTCATCACCGAGCCGATGGCCACCATCACCACGGAGGGCAACCCGATGGCATAGATATTGCCCACGATCTTCCAGTCCGGCCGGAAGCCCCGGAACCGAAGGTGCAGATCGTGGTTCTTCCGCAGGTTCATATACAGAGCCAGACCGCAGCCGCAGAACTGGCCGATGACGGTGGCCACAGCGGCACCCGCCACGCCCATTTTGAACACGAAGATGAAGATGGGGTCCAGCACGATGTTGACGATGGCGCCCAGCCCCTGGGTGTACATGGAGAGGATGGAGCGGCCGGTACCCTGCAGCAGGCGCTCGAACATGATCTGGCAGAACATTCCCAGCGAGGCACAGCAGCAGATGCGCAGATAGGTGATGCCGTTATCCACAATGTAGTCGATGTCCGTCTGGGTGCGGAAGAAGGTCCCCCCAAAGCACAGGGCCAGCACGGCGGAGAGTACAAAGCCCACCACCGCCAGGAAAATGCCGTTGATGGCCACCTGATCGGCCCGCTTGCCGTCCCCGGCGCCCAGCGCCCGGCCCAGCAGGGCATTGACGCCCACGGCGGTGCCGGTGGCCAGACCGATCATCAGGTTCTGGGCCGGGAAGGCCAGCGTCACGGCGGTAAGGGCCTGCTCGCTGACCTGCGAGACGAACACGCTGTCCACGATATTATATAGGGCCTGCACCAGCATCGACACGATGATGGGGAGGGACATATTCCAAATGAGCTTGGAGATGGGCATGATACCCAGCTTGTTATCCTTCATAGAATTCCTCCTTGGGTTCGTTTTTTCTGATCTGTTCTATATTCTACCACGTCGTTTGCCAAAAGAAAATGCGGGAAAAGCCGGAAATCTGATCCTTTTCCGCCGGTTTTCTATGGAATACGGAAAATCCCTCCGCAGCCCCCAGCGGGCAGCAGTTGCATTTTGTGGAAAATGGGAGTACAATAAGCCATCAACGGGGACACCTCCCCCATCCATCAACCATTCACAGGAGGGATCACATGAGCGGATTCAACGTACAGCTCCAGCTTGCCGGGGTGCTGGAGTGGATGAGCCAGCAGATGGCCGGCTGCGGCGGCAAGACCGCCGTCATCGGCATCTCCGGCGGCAAGGACAGCTCCACCGTGGCGGCCATGGCGGTGGCGGCCTATGGCCGGGACCACGTCTATGGCGTGCTGATGCCCGACGGCATTCAGCCGGATATCGACTACTCTCAAGCGCTGGTGGAGCATCTGCAGATCCCCCACTGCCTCTGCAACATCCACGATGCCGTGGCGGGGGTACTGTCCCAGCTGGAGCAGGCGGGCCTGACCCCCAGCCGCCAGACGGTGGTGAATCTCCCATCCCGCATTCGCATGGCCACCCTCTACGCCGTGGCTCAGTCGGTGGAGGGAGGCATCGTCCTCAACACCTCCAACCTGTCGGAGGACTGGGTGGGCTACTGCACCATCTACGGCGACAGCGCCGGTGCCTTCTCCCCTCTGGGGATGTACACCACGGAGGAGGTCATTGCTCTGGGCCGGGCGCTGGGCCTGCCGGAGCGGTTCCTCATCAAGCCCCCCTCCGACGGTCTGACGGGCCTCACCGACGAGGACAATCTGGGCTTTTCCTATCACGCCGTCAACGAGTATATCCGCCGGGGCGTCTGCCCGGACGAGGCCGTCCGGGAGAAGATCGACCGGATGCACCGGGCCAGTCGCTTCAAGTTCCAGACCCTGCCGGTGTACCACAACGGCCTGCCCATGGTCATCGAGGACGGCACGGACTACTACAAATAAGCCGCAAAACGGCACTTGACCAACAACAGAGCGTAATTTTTCTTTGAAAAATTACGCTCTGTTTTGTCTTTTCCCCTGTTGGCCGCACTTTCCGACGGCCGGGCAAAAAAAAGGACACCCGGCAGGTGTCCTTTGGTTTGGATCAGCCAATCTGGTTGAGTTTCAGCGTCAGCGCACTCTTCTTGTGAGCAGCGTTGTTCTTGTGCAGCAGACCCTTGGCAGCAGCCTTGTCAATGGACTTCACTGCGACCTTGTAAGCGCCCTCGGCCTCGGTGCGATTGCCTTCCACGGCAGCAGCCTCGAACTTCTTGATAGCGGTCTTCAGTGCAGAGCGATTGGCCTTGTTGCGGGCATTACGAGCCTCGGACACCAGCACACGCTTCTTAGCAGACTTGATATTCGGCAAACCAAACACCTCCCCGACGATAAAGTAGCTGCGTTGGAATGAAACATCCACGCAGGATGATATTTTAACATCTTTATCTGAAAATTGCAAGCACTTTTTGAATTTTTGCCATTCTTTTTTGCATATTCCCTATTTTTTGCGGGAAACTACCCGTAATCTACCACATTTTGTGGCACAATGGGAGGGGTAAACACAAGTATGACGCAGATCCGGACGGACTTGGCGCTGGAGGCAGCGGAAAATTTACAGGCAGGCGGCCCCGCAGCGGGAGAACTCTCCGGGGTGGTCACCCGGACGGAGCGGCGGCAGGGCGTCTCCGTGACGGAGGTGCGGATCCTGGACGAGACGGGAGCCAGAGCGCTGGGAAAGCCCGTGGGGCGCTACGTCACCATGGAGCTGGAGAGCCAGCCCTTTTCGCAGCAGGCGGCGTGTCTTGCCTCCCTGCTGGCGGAGCTCCTGCCCCGTGGGCCAGTGCTGACGGCGGGCATCGGTAACCGGGACATGACCTGTGATGCCATCGGCCCCACGGCGGTGGATCATCTGCTGGTGACCCGGCATCTGGTCCGCAGCGGGCAGGAGCCGTTCCGGGGAATGGGGGAACTCTCCGCCCTGTGTACGGAGGTGCTGGGCCGGACGGGGATGGAGACCTGTGAGCTGATCCGGGCGGCAGCGGGAGCGGTGCGCCCGGCAGCCGTCGTCGCCGTGGATGCGCTGGCGGCTCGCAGTCCCCGGCGGCTGTGCCGCACCGTCCAGCTGTCGGATACAGGGCTGATCCCCGGCTCCGGGGTAGGCAGCCACCGCACCGCCGTGGATCGAGAGACAGTGGGGGTGCCGGTCATCGCCGTGGGAGTGCCTACGGTCATCGACGGGGCGGCGCTGGGCAGCGGCACCGAAGCGGCACCGCAGGGGCTGTATGTGACCCCCAGAGACATCGACCGGCAGGTCCGACAACTGGGGCGGCTGCTGGGCTACGGCATCTCGCTGGCGGTGCAGCCGGGACTGACGGCGGAGGAGCTGGCGGCACTGGCGGAATAGGCGGCGTTGCAATGGGGCGGCGTTTGTGGCATAATGGGAAAAAACACAAAGGAGACGCCTATGGAAACCACAAAGCTCTATTATGAGGACGCCTATCTCCGGGAGTTCGACGCTGCGGTGCTGTCGTGCCGAGAGGAGCAGGACCGGTATCTGGTGGTACTGGACCGCACCGCCTTCTATCCGGAGGGGGGCGGGCAGCCCGCCGACCACGGCGTCCTGGGCGGCGTGGCGGTCACGGACGTGCAGGAGCGGGACGGGATTGTGTATCATACCTGCACCGGATCTCTGGCGGTGGGCAGCACCGTCCACGGCGCCATTGACTGGCAGCGGCGTTTTGACCATATGCAGCAGCACTCCGGGGAGCATATTGTCAGTGGGATGCTGTGCTCCGCCTTCCACTGCGACAATGTGGGCTTCCACATGGGGACCGATGTCGTGACCATCGACTATAACGCCGACATCCGCTGGGAGCAGGTTCTGGAGGTGGAGCAGCAGGCCAACCGATACATCTGGGAGGATCACCCCTGCCGGGTGACATTCCCCTCCCCGGCGGAGCGGGAGGCCCTCCCCTACCGCAGCAAAAAGACTCTGACGGGGGCAGTGCGGCTGACGGAGTTTCCGGGGGCCGATCTGTGCGCCTGCTGCGGCACCCATGTCTCCGGCAGCGGACAGGTGGGACTGGTGAAATTCCTCTCCTGCCAGAAGCTCCGGGAGGGGGTGCGGCTGGAGCTGGTGTGCGGTGGCCGGGCCATGGCCCACCTGTGCCGCAGCTGGCAGCAGAACCGGTCCATCGGACAGCAGCTGTCGGTGAAGCCCGGCGACACCTCCGCAGCTGTGGAACGGCAGGGCCGGGAGATTCTCTCCCTGAAGACCCGGTGCGCCGGACTGGAGGAGGAGCTGTTCCGGCTGCTGGCAGAGCAGTACCGGGACGCCGGAGAGGTGCTGCTGGTGCGGCACGATCTGGCGGGAGACGGCACCCGACGGCTGTGCGACGCCGTGAGCCATACCTGCGGCGGGCGGTGCGCCGTGTTCTCCGGAGAGGGGGAGCGGTATCAGTACGCCGTCATCCATCCGGGAGCAGACCTGCGGGAGTTCGTGAAGCATATGAACGACGTCCTCCACGGCCGGGGCGGCGGACGCAGCGGCTTCGCTCAGGGCAGTGTCGCCGCCGATGAGGCAGGCATCCGGGCCTTCTTCCGTGGCGTGTGACGTCCTGTCTGTCCGATCCGTCCAAAATTGTGCCGAGCCTGTCCGCATGGACAGGCTCGACTGCCGCTTGAAAGGGAAAATCCCTCCCCGCAATCAGGCGAAAAAATAATTCCGACAGGGAGACGAAAATTCTTCTCGGCAAGCAGAGCCAAACATTTTTTCATCAGGCAGCCGAAAAAATCACTTGGTCAGGCAGGCCAAAATATCCCCCTGAAAAACGGACGCAAAAAGTTCCCCGACAAGCAGGGAAAATCTTTCCTTGAACAGAAAAACCTCTTCTTGAACAGAAAAATAGTTTCTTGCAGGAGAGACGCAAAAACGCCAGCCCCAAGGGCTGGCGTTTTTGCTGTGTGTTTGTTAGGAGAGAGAGAAAATCACATAAGGAATGGTTCCTTTGTACGAGTAAGATAATACCCTGTAAAGATGGCAGAATCATGAAATCCACATGAACTTTCTGTGAATTTCTCAGAACCTCTTACTCTCCGCCACAGCCAGCTGGTCGCAGCGGTTGTTTTTCTCATTGCTGGCGTGGCCCTTCACCCAGTGGTAGTGTACCTGATGGGTCTGGATCAGGGGCAGCAGCTGCTCCCACAGATCCACGTTCAAAGCGGGCTTTTTGTCGCTTTTCACCCAGCCCCGCTTCTTCCAGCCCCAGACCCAGCCCTTCTCCAGTGCGTCAATGACGTACTTGGAGTCGGAGTACAGCTCCACGATGCACGGCTCCTTCAGCAGAGCCAGCGACCGGATCACCGCCGTCAGCTCCATGCGGTTGTTGGTGGTCTCCGGATCGCCGCCGGAAAGCTCCTTCTCGATACCGTTCCACTCCAGAATGGCTCCCCAGCCGCCGGGACCGGGGTTGCCGGAACAGGCTCCGTCGGTGTAAATCGTCACAGTTTTCATAGGCGTTCTTGTGTTGCTCCCAGTGGTTTTATCGGTCATGCCCCCATCCGACGGGGCCTGTCCGCCATGTTCTGCGGTTGCCCCGCAAGGGGCCGGCAGAACGGCATCACCGGTAAAACCGCATAGCGGTTTTTATCCCGTCGGTGCAGATGGTTACAGCCTTCATCGTTGTTCCTTATGCCGTTCTATATTGGCGTTACTTCTCCAGCGGGTCGATGGAGCGCACCGTGAGGGTATCCCCCGCCACGGTGAATCGCACATTCTGCCCCGCAAAGCCCATGCCGTATACCCGCTGGGGGTCCTCCTGATACCGGGGACGGGGATCCCCCGCCAGCACGCCCAACAGGCCCTCCCGGCTGTCCGCCGGGATGCACTCCAGAAGCCGGGGCGGACACTCCACCCGCAGGCAGCGGCTCTCCAGCCCGTCGGTGAAGCCCCCCACGGCGTCGGGATGGCTGTCGGTATAGGGGAGATAGGGCTTGATGTCAAAAATGGGCGTGCCGTCCATCAGATCTGCGCCGCAGATATGGAGCACCGGCCCCAACGCTGCGCTCTGCTCCACCTGCTCCAGCCGCACCGAGGACAGGCCCAGATGGTTGGGACGGAAGGGAGAACGGGTGGCAAAGACCCCCATGCGGCGATTGCCCCCCAGACGGGGCGGCCGCACCGTAGGGGACCAGTCCTGCCGGATGGCGCCGGAGAACTGCCAGATGAGCCAGAGATGGGAGAAATCCTCCAGCCCCCGGACGGCGTCCGGATTCCGGTAGGCCGGTTCAAAGACGATGCGGCCCCGCAGCTGTGGCACCAGCCCGCTCTGCCGCGGCACTCCAAACTTCTCCGGCAGCTCCGTATGGATGCGGGCGATGACCTGCAGAGCGTCCATCACAGCTCCCTCCGTCCGGTGTCGGTGAGGTGGGACAGGATATCCTTGGGCAGACGGCTCAGACGCAGAGCCTGCCCCGCCACGATCAGCAGGATGCCCGCCGCCAGCGGCATGGCGCTGCGGAAATAGGTAGCCAGCACAAAGGCCAGAAACATCAGGCCCACCAGCCCCATCTGGAGCCGGGAATTGCGGCTCTCCACCGTCTGGAGGGCCTCGCTCTTGCGGTACACCACACCGTCATAGGTGAACTCCCCCGTGGAGGAGGGATCGTGGTACAGGGTCTTGGTGAAGTACTGCCACCGGGTCAGGGGGCAGTACTGCTCCTTTTTCTTCCCCATGGCTTATTCCTCTGCCGGGGCGGTTTCCTTCTCCGTCTCCCGGTCCGCCAGCGCCATGGAGATGACGTGGTCGCCCTCCTCCTTAAAGCGCATGACGATAACGCCCTGTGTGGCCCGGCCGGCGATGCGGATGCTGTCTACCGCCGTGCGGATCAGGATACCCGCCTGCGTCATCAGCAGCAGGTCCTCCTGTCCGTCCACCACCTTGATGCCCACAATGGGGCCGGTCTTTTCCGTGACCATATAGTTGCGGATGCCGAGACCGCCACGGCTGGTGATGCGGTACTCCTCCACCGGGGTGCGCTTGCCGTAGCCACGCTCCGTGATGGAGAGTACCGTCTTGCCGGCCTCGGCTCGGGCGGCGCCCACCACATAGTCCCCCTCCCGCAGGCGGATGCCCCGGACGCCCACGGCGGTGCGGCCCATGGCACGCACGTCCGTTTCGTCGAAGCACACCGCCTGACCGTCGTGGGTGGCAATGAGGATGCGCTGGCTGCCGTCGGTCTCCTGCACGTTGATAAGCTCGTCGCCCTCGTCCAGCGTCAGCGCCCGGATGCCGTTGTTGCGGAGATTCTTCAGCGTCTCCACCGGCAGGCGCTTCACCGTACCGTTACGGGTGGTCATGAAGAGGTACAGCTGGCCCTCCCCGGCCTCCCGGTAGTGGAGCATGGTCTGGATCCTCTCCCCCTGCTCCACCTGCAGGATATTGACGATGTTGGTGCCTCTGGCGGTCTTGCCGCTCTCCGGGATCTGGTAGCCCTTCTTGCGGTAGACCTTGCCGGTATCGGTGAAGAACAGGAGATAGTCGTGGGTGGAGGCGGTGAACACATCTACCACGGTATCCTCGTCACGGGTGGTGATACCCTTCTTGCCCATGCCGCCCTTGCTCTGGGCGGCGTACTCGCTGACGGCGGTGCGCTTGATGTAGCCGTTCTCCGTCAGGGTAAAGACGCACTCCTCCTCCTCGATGAGGTCCTCGATGTCGATCTCGTCCTCCACGTCCTGAATTTCCGTCTTGCGGTCATCGCCGTACTTCTCGGCAATGGCGGACAGCTCCTCCTTCAGGATGGAGCGCACCAGAGCATCGTCGGACAGCACCTTCAGGAAGTAGGCGATCTTCTCCTCCAGCTCCTTGTACTCCGCTTGCAGCTTCTCACGATCCAGCCCCTGCAGCGCCTTCAGGCGCATATCCAGAATGGCCTGTGCCTGCACATCGTCCAGCCCGAAGCGGGACATGAGGTTCTCCTTGGCGTTGTCATAGCTGGTACGGATGATGTGGATGACCTCGTCGATGTTGTCCTGTGCGATGAGCAGACCCTCCAGCAGATGAGCACGGGCCTGTGCGTCCTTCAGGTCATAGCGGGTGCGGCGGACGATGATCTCCTCCTGAAAGGCCAGATATTCGTCGATGATGTGCCGCAGGGAGAGGATCTTCGGCTGGGACTGGTTATTCACCAGCGCCAGCATATTGATGGCGAAGGTGGTTTGCAGCTGGGTCTGTGCAAACAGGCGGTTGAGTACCACCTGCGGATTGGCGTCCCGCTTCAGCTCGATGACGATCCGCATACCGTTGCGGTCCGTCTCGTCCCGGATGTCGGAGATGCCCTCCAGACGCTTGTCCTCCACCTGATCGGCCATGCTCTTGATGAGCATCCGCTTATTCACCTGATACGGCAGCTCCGTGATGATGATGCGGGTGCGGTCATGGCCGAACTCCTCGAACTCGTGGCGGGCCCGCATCACCACCCGGCCACGGCCGGTGGCATAGGCGGCACGGATGCCGCTGCGGCCCATGATGAGGCCACGGGTGGGAAAGTCGGGACCCTTGATATAGGTCATCAGGTCCGCCAGCGTGGCATCGGGATCATCCAGCACGTGGATACAGGCTCCAATGACCTCCCGCAGGTTGTGGGGCGGGATATTGGTGGCCATGCCCACGGCGATACCGGAGGAGCCGTTGACCAGCAGGTTGGGGAAGCGGCTGGGCAGCACACGGGGTTCCTTGCGGCTCTCATCAAAGTTGGGGTCCCAGTCCACGGTGTCCTTTCGGATATCCCGCAGCATTTCATTGGAAATTTTAGAAAGACGGGCCTCGGTATAACGGTAGGCAGCGGGGGGATCGCCATCCACGGAGCCAAAGTTGCCGTGGCCGTCCACCAGCATATAACGCATGGAGAAATCCTGTGCCAGACGCACCAGAGCGTCGTAGACGGAGGCGTCGCCGTGGGGGTGATACCGGCCCAGCACGTCGCCCACGCAGGTGGCGGACTTCTTAAAGGGGCGGTCGCTGGTGAGGTTGTCCTCGTACATGGCGTAGAGAATACGCCGGTGGACGGGCTTCAGACCGTCCCGCACGTCGGGCAGCGCCCGGCCCACGATAACGGACATGGCGTATTCGATGTAGGACTTCTCCATCTCCGGCACCAGCGAGCGCTCGACGATGTGCTGGTCCGGGAAGCGGATCTCCTCAGGATCGTATTGGGGTTTCTTACTCATATATTGTTACTCCTTGTCAGAGGATTGGGGGGACAGATCGTGCCACATGGGGTTCATGCGTTGGATCAGCTCATTCTTCTTTCTTCGATTCCAAGACTTGAGCTGTTTTTCCCGTTCAAGGGCCGCTCGAATATCCGTCGTAGTTTCGTAGTAGACAAGCTTATCCACATGATATTTTGCTGTAAAGCTATATGGGTCTGTGTGATGGCGATGCTCCCAGAGTCTGCGCTCCAAATCATTGGTCACGCCCACATACACGGTCACATTCGTATAATTAGAGAGAATATAAACGTAGTACACGAGACATATCCTCCCTTTTATTCAGGAGAAAACGGATTCCCACGACCAGTCTGCGGACTGGTCTCGGAATGACACTCTTTATGATCGATAAACACTCTGTCATTGCGAAGCCAGTGCTCACACTGGCTGTGGCAATCCGTACTCCTCTTCTGCAAAATTTCATCAATAATCCAGATTCACAGCGTACTTGGCGTTTTTCTCGATGAACTCCTTTCGGGGCTCCACCTTCTCGCCCATGAGGACGGTAAAGGTCTCGTCCGCCTTGACGGCATCGTCCAAGGTGATGCGGCGCAGAGTGCGCTTCTCCGGGTCCATGGTGGTCTCCCACAGCTCGTGGGGGTTCATCTCGCCAAGGCCCTTATAGCGGTTGATGTCGATCTTCACATTGGGGTTGCCGTCCCGCATCTCGGAGGAGATGGCGTCCCGCTCCTCGTCGGTGTAGGCCACCCGCTGCTGCTTGCCTCGGGTCAGCTTATACAGCGGCGGCACGGCGGAATAGACGTAGCCCTCCTCGATGAGAGGCCGCATGAACCGGAAGAAGAAGGTCAGCAGCAGCGTCCGGATATGGGCGCCGTCCACGTCGGCATCGGCCATGATGATGATCTTGTGATACCGCAGCTTGTTCAGGTCGAACTCCTCCCCGATGCCGGCGCCCAGCGCCGTGATCACCGGCTGGAGCTTGTCGTTGCCGTATACCTTGTCGGCTCTGGCCTTCTCTACGTTCAGCATCTTGCCCCACAGGGGGAGGATGGCCTGGAACCGGGAGTCACGGCCCTGGGTGGCGGAGCCGCCTGCGGAGTCGCCCTCCACGATATAGATTTCTGTCAGCTCCGGGTTATTCTCGTTGCAGTCCCGCAGCTTATCCGGCATGGCGGCGCCGCCCAGCGCCGTCTTGCGGCGGATGGACTCTCTGGCCTTGCGGGCGGCCTCTCTGGCCCGGTTGGCCGTCAGCGCCTTATCCAGAATGGTGCGGGCCACCACCGGATGCTCCTCCAGATACACCGACAGCTGGTCGGAGACAAGGCCGTCCACCAGCGTGCGGATATAGGCGTTGCCCAGCTTGGCTTTGGTCTGGCCCTCAAACTGAGCCTCCGTCAGCTTCACGGAGATCACGGCGGTGATGCCCTCCCGGACGTCCTCGCCGGAGACCTTGTCTCCCTCCTTGATCATGCCGTACTTGATGCCGTAGGCGTTGAGCACACGGGTCAGGGCCGCCTTGAAGCCCGTCTCGTGCATACCGCCCTCCGGGGTGTGGATGTCGTTGGCGAAGGAGACCATGGTCTCGGCGTAGCTGTCGTTATACTGCATGGCGATCTCCGCCGTGGAGTCTCCCTTGGCACCGGCCATGTAGATGACCTCCTCGTGCAGCGGGGTCTTGTTGCGGTTGATCCAGGTGACGAACTCCCGGATACCGCCCTCGTAGCACATGGTGTCCTCCTGCTCCTGTCCGGGGCGGCGGTCAGCGATGGAGATCCGCAGACCGGCGTTCAAAAACGCCTGCTCCCGCATCCGGGTGTGGAGGGTCTCATAGTCGTACTCCAGCGTGTCAAACATCTCGCCGTCGGGCTTGAAGCGGACAGTGGTGCCGGTGTGATCGGTGTCACCGATGACGGTCATCTCCTGGGTGATGGCGCCACGGGAAAACTTCATCTGATAGATCTTTCCGCCCTTGTGGACCTCCACCTCCAGCCACTCGGAGAGGGCGTTGACCACGCTGGCGCCCACACCGTGAAGTCCGCCGGAGACCTTATAGCCTCCGCCGCCGAACTTGCCGCCGGCGTGCAGTACGGTATATACCACCTCCAGCGCCGGGCGGCCGGTCTGCTTCTGGATATCCACGGGAATACCACGGCCGTTATCGGTGACGGTGATGGTATTGCCCTCGTTGATGGTAACGGTGATATCCGTGCAGTAGCCCGCCAGCGCTTCATCGATGGCATTGTCCACGATCTCGTAGACCAGATGGTGCAATCCGGAGGCGGAGGTGGAGCCGATATACATACCGGGGCGCTTACGCACTGCCTCCAGTCCCTCCAGCACCTGAATTTCCGAAGCGTCATACTCCGTGGTGACGGCGGTTACTTTTTCCAGTTCAGACATGGGTTCTTTCCTTTCCTTGCCCGCCGGTGACGGCAGGTTGATCGTTTTCCGTGCGCTTCTGAAGCGTCTGTGTGTTCAGCTGGGAGATATAGACCAGCTGCTTATGGTAAGGGTGGTCGCACACCAGAAATGACTTAGGGATATCGTCGCAGGCGTCCAGCACCACGCCGTCCCTCTCCGCCCGGTCCAGAAACTCTCTGGTCCGGGGGGACTGGGAGGTGATGTCCAGATCGAACACGCCGATGATGCGGCGGCGGCTGACCATGACGTTCTTGCCGATGTGCAGATAGCTCATGTCAGCACCTCCCCGCCACGGATATGGAACACCTTGCCGGAGAGCAGGGTGTCCAGCCGGTCGTTTTCGCAGCAGGTGATGAACACCTGCCCCCCGGCGATGCGGTTGAGGACATACTCCTGCCGCCGGGGATCCAACTCCGACAGCACGTCGTCCAGCAGCATGATGGGGTATTCCCCCATGGTGTTTCTATGAATTTCCCGATCCGCCAGCTTCAGGGCCAGCGCCGCCGTGCGGACCTGTCCCTGTGAGCAGAACTGCCGGGCGCTGCGGCCGTTGACCAGCACTTCCAGATCGTCCTTATGGGGGCCGGAGAGGCACAGACGGGAGGCGATCTCCGCCTGCTCATGGCTCTGCTGATGCTCCATCAGGGCCGCAAACAGCTGCTCCTGCGGGAGAAAGGGGTCGTGAACGGTGCTGACCGTCTGATAGCGCAGCTCCAGCTCCTCCCGCTGGCCGGAGCACTCGTAGTGGGCCTGCGCCGCATACTCCGCCAGCGCCCGGCAGTAACGGGCCCGGTAGTGGATCAGCACCGCTCCCACCTGACACAGCCGCCGGTTGAAGTCCGGCAGGGTGGCCAGAAGCTGGGGGTAGTCGCCGCTGTCCCGGAGAATGCGGGTCTTGTGCTCATAGAGCCGGTGGTATTCCGCCAGTGCCTCCCCGTACCGGGGCCGCAGCTGGCAGAGGGACAGATCCATGAACCGCCGGCGGGCGGCAGCCCCCTCCCGGATGAGCATCAGATCCTCCGGGGAGAAGAACACGGTGTGCAGCACGTCGGAGAGGGCGGCGTTGTTCTTAGCGGGAACGCCGTTGACGCTGGCCTTGCGGCGGCGGCCACGGAACAGCTCCACCTCCGTGCGGAACTCCCGGTCCCGTGTAAACATCTGCCCCAGGATGCGGGCCTTGTCCCGGTCGAAGCCGATAAGCTCCCGGTCCGCTCTGGCCCGTGGTGACTTGCCGCAGGAGAGATAGACCATGGCCTCCAGCAGATTCGTCTTACCCTGAGCATTCTCGCCGTAGATGACGTTGCAGCTGTCGTGGAAGGTCAGGGCCTGCCGGTCGTAGTTGCGGAAGCCCTCCAGCGTCAGGGCGTCAATCCGCATAGCGCACGCCGTAGTGCAGGCCCTCGGCCTCCACGTCGTCGCCGGGGCGGAGCTTTTTTCCCCGCTGGGTGCAGACCTCGCCGTTGACCAGCACTTGGCCCTCCTGAATGAGGATCTTGGCCTCGCCGCCGGTGGCGGTGACGGCCGCCAGCTTCAACAGGTCCTGAAGCTTGATGTATTCTGTGGTGATGGTGATGGTTTCCATAGATATCCTCCTGTGAGGTGATGAGGTGGGATTTCTTTTTTGCCTCCGGCGGGGTACTTTCTGCCAATAGCGGCAGAAAGTACCCAAAGAGCGCCAGCAGAAACCCATGGTTTCTGCACTTCCTTTGGCGGGTGCAAGAGTTGCTGCCTAAGTCCTGCCGAAGCAGGAAATTGACGTATTTCTACTCACGCTGCCGCTGCATTGGGAGTTTGAAGGAACGTGCTGTTCTACCGTGGGAAACGGATTGCCCCAGCGGTAAACGTAATATTTTCTTCGCCTGAGTGGGAGCGGCAGCGGGTCTGTTGCTGAGTCAATTCCCACTATGTCCCATAACGAACGCAACTCTTGAGAGTAAAGGAAGTCTTGAAACCATCGGTTTCAAGCGGCATTTTTTTCATACTTTTTGCTGCTGTTGGCAAAAAGTATGCCGCCGGAGACAGCAAAGAAAAACTGCAAAGGGTATTACGGATTGCCACGGGTGCTTCGCACCCTCGCAATGACATTACTAAACGTAAGTAAGTGAAAACAAGCCCCGCTCAACAACTATCCGTATAATCCTCTCTCTATATTTCAGTTTGTTATCATGCCTTCAGCCGCACCGGCAGGACCATATAGAGAAAATTCTCCTCCCCTTCCACGGGGGTCATGATGCAGGGAGAGATGCCGGTGTTCAGCTCCATCTTCACCTTCTCCGCCGGGGCATAGCGCAGGGCGTCCATGAAGAAGCGGTTATTAAAGCCGATCTCCAGCCCCTGACCGTCGCCCTCCACGGGGCAGATGTCCTTAGCCTCGCCGTTGCCGGTCTTGGCGGACAGGTACACCCGGCCGGCATCAAAGATGCAGTGGACGGGGCTTTTCAGTTTCTCGCTGATGACCACGCTGACACGGTCCAGACTGTTGAGCATGGCCTTGGTATCCACCAGAATGGAGATGGGATTGTTTCGGGGGATGGCGTTGCGGTAATCCAGAAATTCGCCCTCCAGACGGCGGCAGATCAGCTGGGTGGAGCCGGTCTCGAACATCAGGTGGCGCTTGCCCTGAATGATGGTCATGAGATCGTCGCTGTCCTCGCAGATCTTCTCCACCTCGTTGAGGGCGGAGCCGGGGGCCACGAACCGGAAGGCGCCGCCGTCAATGCGCTCCAGCGGCTCCCGCCGCAGAGCCAGACGGAAGCCGTCCACGGACACCATGGTCAGGCCCTGCTCGTTGATCTCAAAGAGGGAGCCGGTGTGGATGGGACGGGTCTCGTTGGTGGAAACGGCGAAGCTGGTCTGGTTGATCATGGCCTTCAGGGTTCCCTGCTGGATGGCCACGGAATACTCGTCGTCCACCTCCGGCAGCTCCGGGTAGTCCTCGGCGGAAAGGCCCATGATCTCAAAGCTGGCGTCGCCGCAGGTCAGGCGCACCATATATTTCTCATCCGCCGCAAACACCACCAGATCGTCCGGCAGCTTCCGGATGATCTCACCGAACAGGCGGGCGTTGAGGACGATGCGGCCCTCCTCGTGGACCTCGGCCTCAAAGGCCGTGCGGATGCCGGTCTGCATATTGTAGCCCGACATGGTCAGCCGGTCGCTGCCCTCCACCAAAATGCCCTCCAGTGCGGGGATAGAGCTTTTGGCGGCCACGGCACGGGACACGGTATTGACGGCACTTTGCAGCAGCGCTTTTTCGCAGGAGAAACGGAGCATATTCTTCTTCCTTTCTTGTCGAACGATTTTTGTCATGCTTCTCAGAAAGAGAACATAAACTAATCTTTTATTCAGTAACAGCCGCAGTAGAGAATTTTCTTGTGGAAAACCGGCGCAAGCCCTTGCTGCGACACGGTTTGTTCTCCACCGCTGTTTGTGGACGTACCCTCCCCTTTTTCCACAGGGAACGACGGTATTTTCTTATCCCCAGCTTGTCCCTGTGGAATCCACAGAGCCTTGTGGAAAAGTGGGGTCAGCGCTTGGCGTTGATGTTGGTGGTGATCTCCTTCACCACCTCGGCAAAGGCTGGGTCGGTACGCATCTGCTTCTCCACCTTATCCAGCGAGTGCAGCACCGTGGTGTGGTCCCGGTCACCAAATTCCTTGCCGATGTCGTTGAGGGAGAGATTGGTCATGCGGCGGATGAGGTACATGGCGATCTGCCGGGCGTTGACCTCGTTGCGGCCCCGGCGCTGGCCACGGAGCACATCCTCCTCCACGCTGAAATACTTGCAGATATAGCTGATGATCACCGACGGCGAGGGGATGTACTCGTTGCTCTTTTGCAGCATATCCCGGACGGCACGGCCCACGGACTGCTCGTCCACCTGATCCCCCAGCAGATCCCGGTAGGCCAGCAGCTTATTCAGGGTCCCCTCGATCTGCCGCACGTTGGCGGTGACGTTCTCAGCGATGTAGCCGTAGATCTCGTCGGGGAGCTTTACCCCCAGCATGGCGGCCTTGTTCTTGATGATGGCCAGTCTCGTCTCGAAGTCGGGAGGGGCCACATCCACCATAAGGCCCGACACGAAGCGGCTTTGCAGCCGGTCCTCCAGCTGGGTCATTTCACGGGGCGGACGGTCGGAGGTCAGAACGATCTGCCGGCCGGATTCATACAGAGTGTTGAAGGTGTGGAAGAACTCCTCCTGGGTCTGCTTCTTGCCGGCGATGAACTGGATATCGTCCACCAGCAGGATGCCCGCCTGCCGGTACTTCTCCCGGAACTCGGCGTTGCTGCCCTCCCGGATGGAGGCGATCAGCTCGTTGGTGAAGTCGTCACCCTTGATGTACACGATCCGCAGGTCCTCCCGCTTGCGCTTGACCTGATGGGCGATGGCGTAGAGCAGATGGGTCTTGCCCAGTCCGGAGTCGCCGTAGATGAACAGAGGGTTGAAGTTTTCCGCCGGCTTATCCGCCACGGCCCGTGCCGCCGCATAGGCCAGCTTGTTCTGCGGCCCCACCACATACGTCTCGAAGGTGAAGGCGTCGGAATCCAGCAGGGAACCGGGCTGATCCGGGGCCACACCGTGATAGGCAGCCAGCTGCTCGTCGTTGAGGATCTTCACCTCCAGATCGGAGGAGAAGATGTCCTTCAGCGCCGCCTTGATGTGCTTCATGAAACGGGTCTCGATGGTGCTTTTTTTGAAGGAGTTGCTGCAATGCAGCACGAAGGCGGAGTCCTCCATGGTGACCACGTCTACCTCGTCGAACCATGTGCGGATGGTGGTCTCGCTGAGCTGCTCCTGTAATCGGCTTAGTACGCTCTGCCATACGTCAGAAATGGAATTCAATGAAAGCGCCCCTTTCCCCTGATGGATCTCTATCTCTGTATTTGAAAAAAATTTGTCCGAGAATAGTATAGCAGAAACCCCCGGAAAAGTCTACACTTATTCTAATATAAGCTGCAAAAAATGACGCACCGGAAGGCACAAGATGTAGGGAGAAAAACCGGAGGAAAACCACCAGATTTTAGGCTTTTGCCGAAAAAACACACCGCTTTTCATAAGAACCCGCTCTTTTCCCCTTCAGATTTTTGTTGACAGGCGGAAAAAGCTCATGTATAATGACAAATGCGCTTATTTTAAGCGCCTGACGAATGTCAACTGCGGCCGTGGGAGAATGCTTCCCACCCGCCGTCGAGTATGTGCGGCAGAGGCTTTTTCTGCCGCCTGATCTTACAAAAGATGGAGGTGTCATGCAATGTTCCGTACCTATCAGCCCAAGAAGCGTCAGCGCTCCAAGGAGCACGGCTTCCGCAAGAGAATGGCCACCCGCAACGGCCGTAAGGTGCTGGCTCGCCGCCGTGCCAAGGGCCGTGCTCGCCTGACCCATTGAGGTCACGGAAAGTGCATCGGTCATAGATAATCAAACAGGGACGGTGGATGGGAAAAACCGCCGTCCCTATTGGTCTATGTAATTCAGATTGGTAAAAGAGGACGCTATGAAAGCAGCCGTCACGGTAAAAGAGAATTATGAGTTCCGCCGCATCTACCGCAAGGGGAAGAGTCTGGTGTCGCCGCAGATGGTGCTGTATTGGCAGAAAAACCGTCAGGGACAGTCCCGTCTGGGGATCACCGTCAGCACCAAGCTGGGCCACGCCGTGGTCCGCAATCGGGTGCGCCGCCGCTTCCGGGAGCTGTACCGGCTCCACAAGCCGGAGATGCAGCCGGGCTACGACGTGATTTTAGTGGCCCGTGGGCGGGCCGTCCGCAGCACCTATCAGCAGCTGGACGAGACGTATCTCCACCTGCTGCGGCAGGCGGGCCTTGTACCGGAGGAGACGGCATGAAGCGGGCGCTTTTGAAGCTGTTCCGGTTCTACCAGACCTCCGTCTCCCCTCTTTTTCCGCCCCGGTGCCGCTATATCCCCACCTGCTCGGAGTATGCCGTGGAGGCGGTGGAGAAATACGGCGCCGCCAAGGGCGGCCTTCTGGCCCTGCGCCGTCTGATGCGATGCCATCCTTTCCACAAGGGCGGGTATGACCCTGTCCCCTGACGCAACAGCCTCGTTTTTCCCATCCCATTATAAAACGGAGGTATCTACCCCATGTTTGCACAAATCGGCTATTACATCTGCGTGCCGTTTGCGTGGCTGACCCGGCTGTTTTACAGTCTCACCGGGTCCTACGGTCTGGCTCTGATCCTCTTCACTCTGGTGGTGAAGCTGGTGATCCTGCCCTTCCAGCTCAAGAGCAAGAAGAGTATGCTCCGGATGAACCGGATGCAGGGCAAGGTGAAGGATATCCAGACCCGCTTCGCCAACAATCGGGAGCGCCAGCAGCAGGAGATGGCGGACCTGTACGCCCGTGAGGGCGTGAACCCCATGTCCGGCTGCCTGTGGTCCTTCATCCCCTTCCCCATCCTGATCGCCCTGTACGCCATCATCCGTACCCCCCTGCGGTACTTCATGAGCCTGTCCACCTCCGTCATCGAGGAGATCGGCACGCTGGCAGGTACGCTGGGCTATGAGGCCAGCAACAACACCTATGACCAGATCTATCTGGCCAAGTTCATCCATGAGCACTGGGAGAGCTTCGCCGGGAAGTTCGATGGTCTGGTGGACCTGAACTACAGCTTCCTTGGGATGGATCTGGCGTCTCAGCCCTCCACGCTGCTGAGCCAGTTCCCCGGCGGCGGCTGGCCCGTGTGGGGCATCCTGCTGCTGCCTGTGATCTCGGCGGCGGCCCAGCTGGTGATGAGCATCATCACCATGCGCACCAACAGCACCGAGGGCGCAGGCTCCGCCAAGACCATGATGTACCTGATGCCCCTGATGACCCTGTGGATGGGCTATATGCTGCCCGCCGCACTGTGCATCTACTGGATCGCCAACACCGTGTTCTCCCTGATCCAGGAGGTGACTCTCAACAAGTACTTCAATAAGATCCTGGATCGTGAGGAGACCGAGAAGGAAAAGGCCGCCCGTGAAAAGCGCTACGCCAAGTACCAGAAGCAGAAGGAACTCATGGCCCAGCAGCAGATGAACGGCGGTGGCCGCAATGACCGCAAGCCCCAGCCCAAGAAGAAAAAGCAGGGCGGCGAGGAAAAGCGCAGCGGCACCAATGAAAACGGACGTGTGGGCCAGCGGCCTTATGCACGTGGCCGTGCCTATGATGAAAAGCACTACGAATAAGGAGTTTTGTCTATGAGCTATATCGAAGTAACGGGCAAGACCGAGGAGGAGGCTGTCCGTAAGGCGCTGACCCAGTTGGGTCTGGAGCGGGACGACGTATCTTTGGAGATCTTGGAGCGTGCCAAGAGCGGCTTTCTGGGCATCGGCGGTTCGCCCGCCCGTATCCGTGTGACCTACGGCACCGACGAGCCGGAGGAGAAGAAGGCCGAGCCCACCAAAAAGGTGGAAAAGAAGCCGGAACCCAAGGCAGAGGTGAAAAAGCCGGAGGTAAAGCCCGAACCCAAGAAGCAGGAGCCTAAAAAGCCGGAGACGAAGCCGGTGGAGAAGGCCCCGGAGCAGAAGGCGGCAGCCGGGACCTGCGACGACGAGAATGCCCGCCGTATCCGGGAGTTCCTGGAGGGTCTGCTGCAGCACATGAACAGCCCCGCTCAGGTGAATGTGGCGCTGGAGGAGAAGGGCCGGTATCAGGTAACGCTGGAGGGCGAGAAGCTGGGCCAGCTCATCGGTCGCCGCGGCGAGACGCTGGACGCCATCCAGCAGCTGACCAACTACGCCGTCAACTCCGGTGCGGATAAGCGCATCCGGGTCCACGTGGACGCCGAGAACTATCGGGCCAAGCGGGAGCAGAGTCTGGAGTCTCTGGCCCGGAAGGTGGCCGGCAAGGTCACCAAGTATCGCCGCAGCGTGACGCTGGAGCCCATGAACGCCTATGAGCGCCATGTGATCCATGCCGCCCTGCAGGACGAGCCGGGCATCACCACCTACTCCATCGGCAGCGAGCCCAACCGCCGTGTGGTGGTGAGCTACGACCGGGAGAAGCGCCAGTAAGGCAGCGCTGTTCCATAGGAAATATACCCCCGCCCCTACATAGGGGCGGGGGTGTTTTTGCTTTTGGGAGGGGGGATCCCAATGGGAGATGTATCATTTTCTCCATCCGGCAGAAAGCGATCCGTCGAAGGCATCAGATAAAAACGAAAAAAGAGTTCCCCATGCAGAGCATGGGGAACTCTTTATACACAGAATTGGCCGATCCGTCCCGGAGAATTACTGGATCTTCTCCCCGGCGGCCTCCTTGGCCCGGATCTCCTTCATGGCATCCTTGTGAGACAGGTTCCAGCGGCCCTTCTCGTCGATCTCCATGAACTTGACCCACATCATGTCGCCCACCTTGCAGGCGTCCTCCACCTTCTCGATGCGCTTGTCGGCCAGCTTGGAGATATGCACCAGACCGTCCTTGCCGGGAGCGATCTCCACGAAGGCGCCGAAGGTCATCAGGCGCACGACACGGCCGTAGTACAGCTTGCCCACCTCCGGTACAAAGACGATATCGTCGATGCACTTCTTGGCGATGGCGCAGCTCTCGGCGTCGGGAGAGGCAATGTGGATGGTGCCGTCGTCGTCGATGTCGATCTTGGCACCGGACTCGGCCACGATCTTCTGAATGACGCTGCCGCCCTTGCCGATGACCTCACGGATGCGATCGGGATCGATGTGCATGGTGAGCATCTTGGGGGCGTACTTGCTGACCTCAGGCCGGGGCTCGGCAATGCAGGGCAGCATGATCTGATCCAAGATCTGGCACCGGGCATCGTAGGTGATGTCCAGAGCGTTGCGGATGATCTCCATGGTCAGGCCGTCGTTCTTCAGGTCCATCTGAATGGCGGTGATGCCCTTCTTGGTGCCGGCCACCTTGAAGTCCATCTCACCGTGGAAGTCCTCCACGCCCTGAATGTCGATGAAGGTGGTGAAGGAGCCGTCGTCGTCCTGGATCAAGCCGCAGGAGATGCCGGCCACCGGGGCCTTGATGGGCACGCCCGCATCCATCAGCGCCAGGGTGGAGCCGCAGATGGAGCCCTGGGAGGTAGAACCGTTAGAGGACACCACCTCGGATACCACGCGGATGGCGTAGGGGAACTCCTCCACCGGAGGAATCACGGGCAGCAGGGCACGCTCTGCCAGAGCGCCGTGGCCGATCTCACGCCGGCCGGGGCTGCGGGCGGGCTTGGCCTCGCCTACGGAGTAGCCGGGGAAGTTGTAGTGGTGCATGTAGCGCTTCTCGGTCTCCTCCCAGATGGTGTCCAGCTTCTGATTGGCGGACAGGGTATCCAGGGTGCATACGCTCAGCACCTGGGTCTGACCCCGGGTAAACAGGCCCGAGCCATGGACACGGGGCAGCACGGCCACCTCGGCGTCCAGGGGACGGATCTCGTTCTTCTGGCGGCCATCCACACGGTGACCTGCCAGCAGCCAGGCTTTCACGATCTTCTTCTGGAACTTGTAGGTAAACTCCTCCAGGTACTGGTCCATATCCGGATACTCCTCCAGATACTTCTCGTGCCAGTGCTCGATCATCTCGTTCCAGCGGGCCTCGCGGATATTCTTGTCGTCGGTGTCCATGGCGGCCTTGGCCTCGTCCATGAAGTCGGCAACGATCTTGTCAAACAGCTCCTGGTTGAAGTCGGCGTGGGGATAGTCGAACTTGGGCTTGCCGATCTCGGCGACCATCTGATTGATGAGGGCGATCTGCTTCTGATTCTCCTCGTGGGCCATACGGATGGCCTCAAACATCACATCGTTGGGCACCTCATTGGCGCCGGCCTCGATCATGACCACCTTCTTGCCCGTGGACACCACGGTCACATCCAGGTCGCTGACCTTGCGCTGCTCGCTGGTGGGGTTAAAGAGCAGCTTGCCGTCCACCAGGCCCACCTTCAGGGCGGCCACGGGCCCGTTCCAGGGGATGTCGGAAATGGCCAGGGCGGCGGAGGTGCCGATGAGGGCGGCTACCTCGGGGGAGCAGTCGTGATCCACGGCCATCACGGTGCACATGACGGACACATCGTTGCGGAAATCGGAGGGGAACAGGGGGCGGATGGGCCGGTCGATGACGCGGCTGGTGAGGATGCCCTTCTCACCGGGGCGGCCCTCGCGGCGGTTAAAGCTGCCGGGGATCCGGCCCACGGAGTACATCTTCTCCTCAAAGTCCACGCTCAGGGGGAAGAAGTCGATGCCGTCCCGGGGACGGGGGGCGGCGGTGACGCAGCAGAGCACCCGGGTGTCGCCGTAGCCCACCATCACGGCGGCGTTGGCAAGCTCGGCCAGCTTGCCCACCTCCAGCGTCAGGGGGCGGCCGGCCAGATCCAGCTCATACTTGTGATAGCCGGGGAACTGGCGCTTGGTAATGATCGTTGACATGGTTTTATCTCCTTTTTTAAATTGGATTTCCCTCCGGAGATAAACCCTTTAGCACTTGAAAGCACGTCCCGGATACAAGGCGCAGTTTCAAACGCTAAAGGTGCTGTTTTCTCCGGCGGGATGGATTGATGCGGCAGGTAAATGTGAAAACAGGGTGGCGCAGGAGAGCCTGCACCACCCGGGTTCCTGAAATTATCGACGCAGACCCAGCTTGGCGATCAGAGCACGATAACGCACGATGTCCTTCTTGGCCAGATAGTCCAGCAGACGACGGCGCTTACCGATCATCATCTGCATACCGCGGCGGCTGTGGAAGTCGTGGGGATGCACCTTCAGATGGGCGGTGAGCTGGCTGATACGCTCGGTGAGGATAGCCACCTGCACCTCAGGGGAGCCGGTGTCGTTCTCGTGGGTACGGTTGGCCTCGATGATAGAGGTCTTTTGGTCTTTCAGCATCATGGTTTAGTTCCACCTTTCTTTTATGTCTGCCCGCTGTCTGAGTGCCGGGACGGGTGAAGCATCCGCGGGACTAAGGCAAGGGCAATTCATACGCATAGTAGCGTACCATAATAAGATACCACACTCCCCGTGGCTTGTAAAGCATGATTTTAAAAAATCGGGAATATTTTTATTGGATGGAAATAGCGTCTGTAGGGCAGCCCTCCGCCGCCGCCCGGGCGCTGACCTGCAGATTAGTGGGGATGTCCTCGTCCCGGGCCACCGCCGCCTGTCCCGGCAGCAGGGAAAACACCTCCGGACACACGGACGCGCACAGCCCGCACTGAATACAGCTTTTCTGATAGACCATAGCCTTCATAGTTGTTCCTCCTTATTGTAAATATGTAGGAAGCGAATTATGCGGTTGCCCGTGTGTGGGGCACGGGGCGTCGGGGACGCCGCCCCCTACGGCTTTTTACCGGTAAACGGTGCGTAGGGGTCGGCCTACCGGACGGCCCGTTCCGGGCCTGCACAAATTCTTATGCCCGTCCTGCGCATTTCCCCTCCCATCATGCCCGCCGCCGGGCGAAAATATTCCCAGTTTTCCCCCTTGACAGGAGCAAATTGCCGTGATATATTAACCGTACTAATACTACTAATACACTAAAAACACAAGAGGGGAGGAGACGATGTGCTTCATTTGGACTATCGGGACAGCCGGCCCATCCACCAGCAGGTGCGGGACGGGCTGCGGCGTCTGATGGTGACCGGTGTGCTGCAGCCGGGGGACCAGCTGCCCTCGGTGCGCAAGTTGGCCACGGAGCTGGCCATCAACCCCAACACCATTCAGCGGGCCATGGCCCAGCTGGAGGCGGAGGGCTTTGTATATTCCGTGGCCGGCCGGGGCAGCTTTGTGGCCGAGGACGGCGACCAAGGCCGGCGCCGCATGGCAGAGCTTACGGAGAGCCTGCACGACACGATACTGGAGCTGCGGCAGCTGGGCATGACAGAGCAGCAGTGGCTGGATCTGTGGAGAGAGGAGGAAGAAAAATGATCGAAGTAAAAAAATTGGTAAAAACCTTTGACGGCTTCACAGCTCTGGACAGCGCCACCCTCACCGTGCCCAAGGGGGCGGTGTACGGTCTGGTGGGCCCCAACGGGGCGGGCAAGTCCACGCTGCTGCGCCACATCACCGGTGTGTATAAGCAGGATTCCGGCCAGGTGCTGGTAAACGGCGTTCCGGTGTTTGAAAACCGCCATGTCAAGGAGCGCATCGTCTCCATTCCCGACGACTGGTTCTACTATAATCAATCCACCATCCGGGAAATGGCCAAGCTCTACGCGGGCATGTATCCCCGGTTTGATGGGGGACGGTTTGAAAAGCTTCGGGAGCTATTTCACTTGCCGGAAAAGAAGCCCATCCGCCGCATGAGCAAGGGTATGCAGCGCCAGGCGGCCTTTTGGATCACCATGAGCTGCCTGCCGGAGTACCTGGTGCTGGATGAGCCGGTGGACGGCCTGGACCCCGTCATGCGCCGGCAGGTGTGGCAGGTGCTGCTGGACGATGTGTCCGCCCGGGGCACCACGGTGCTCCTCTCCAGCCACAACCTCCGGGAGCTGGAGGATGTGTGTGACCATGTGGGCATTATGGATAAGGGAAAGGTGCTTTTAGAGCGCACCCTCTCGGACCTGCAGGATAACACCGTCAAGATCCAGGTGGCCTACAAAACGGCAGAGGAGCCCACCCTCCCCGCCGAGCTGCAAGTGCTCCATCATTCCCGGGTGGGCCGGGTGCATACCTATATTATGCGCGGCAACAGCGAGGAGATCTGCCGCCGCATGCAGATCACCGATCCCGTGCTGCTGGAGGCCATCCCCCTGACCCTGGAGGAAATCTTTATCTATGAATTAGGAGGTGCGGACGATGCTGCTCACAAAATCCTGCTTTAATCCGGCCCTGCTGCGCAGCGATCTGCGCCGCTGCTGGCCCCTTTTGGCCGGCTATACCTTCCTGTGGTTTTTGATTTTGCCCCTGCGGATATGGAATGGTGTCGCGGCGGACCTGCAAGCCTCCCATCCGGAGGATGCCCGGCGTGTGGCCCTGGAGATCATCGGAAACGCCACCACCGCCGCCATTTGGATCCATCTTATTTTCGGCATTGTCCTGGCCATGGCCCTGTTTTCCTATCTGTCCAGCGCCCGGGGCACCTACGGTATGCACAGCTTCCCCGCCAGCCGGGGCTGCCAGTTTCGCACCCATGTGCTGAGCTGCGTGGGCTGTGTGGCGGTGAGCAATGTGCTGATCTGCCTGCTCTCGGCCCAGAGCGGCGGCACCCATTGGGGGGCCAGCCTTTCCTGGCTGGTGTTCTCCCTGGTGACCTTCCTGCTGTTTTTCTCCCTGGGTATCTTTTGCTGTATGCTCTGCGGCTGGCTCCCGGCCATGGCCGTGGCCTACGGCGCGGTGAACTGCGTGGCCATCTTCTGCCGTATTCTGGCGGGCGCCATGTGCAGCATCTTTTACCCCAGCTATAACGACACGGTGCTTTCCATGGGCCGAAACCATATCGTGGCCTGGCTCACCCCGGTCCTGCGCCTGCACCAGGATCTGTATGAAATGTATAAAGACGGCAGCGGCCCGCTCCTGAGCGCCTCCGCCTGGAAGAGCCTGCTGGTGTACGGCATCGGGGCTCTGGTGCTGCTGGTGGCCGGCGCCCTGCTCTACCGTATCCGCCGCAGCGAGGCCTCCGGCGACACTCTGTCCTTCCGGCCTCTGCGCCCGGTGGTGCGGTGGGCGGTGGGTCTGCTGGGCGGCCTGGGCCTGGGCCTTGTGCTGACGGGGATGCTCAACTGCACCTACAACACCCCGGCCCTGCTGGCCTGCATCGTGACCCTGGGCCTGGCGTGCATGATCGGCGCGCAGATGCTCATTGCCCGCACGCCCCGAGTCTTTGGCAAGCTCTGGCCGGAGCTGCTGGCCCTGTGCATTGCTCTGGTAGCCCTGTGCCTGTGTATTCGGGCGGATGTATTCGGCTTCGAGCGGCGCATTCCCCAGACCGACCAGGTGGAGTCTGTGGAGGTCTATCATCGGGGCATCTACGGAAGCGCGGCAAAAATCACCGACCCGGAGGAGATCGACGCCATTGTGCAGGCCCACCGCTACCTTGCCGGCTGTGCTGCCAAGGATAACCTCGACTCCGACTGGCGGTGGAGGAACAACATTAGCATCACCTACCATCTGAAAAACGGCGGAACCCTCTCCCGGAAGTACCAGCTGCGCGATGAGGATCTCACCGCCGTCCGGGCTATGCTGGAATCGGAGACTTTCCGCCGCAGCGTGGTGCTGGACAGTGTGAATGTGAACGCGGAGGCTCTCCGCCACGGCTATATAAACAATTCCGACAAGGACCTGATCCGGGATCTGTCGGCCCAGGAGTGTAAGCTCCTGTATCAGACGCTTTTGGAGGACATCGCCCACATGAATATGCTGGATCCCGCCCTCTATGACTACCAAAACAGCCACTTCGACATCACGCTGGAGGACGATGAAAAAACCATCTCCGCCAGACTCAATCCCCAGTGTACCCGCACCCTGGCCCTCCTGCAGGAGTGGGGCATAATCAGCTCTCCCGGGGAAGCCTTCAACGCCACGGACGAGGGGGATGCGGAGGATACCATAGCATATTCCGGCGGTATGCCCAATATCGCCATCGCCTGACCCCAAAGCCCCGCCCACCCGGCGGGGCTTTTTCCTCCCCTGTGTTATTATTCCTGCCCCTTCTCTGCCTTTTCACGGAAAAAATCGCACCAAATACCCAAAATTTATACTATCCTCGTATTGAAAATCAATTACCGCCGCTTTATAATGGTAAAAAAGCTCCCGGGAGGAGAGACCATGAACGAGATTTTTGTAACCGGCCACCGCAATCCGGATACGGATTCCATTGTGGCGGCCATGTCCTATGCCGCCCTGCGCAACGCCCTAGGCGACCGGCAGTATGTTGCGGCGCACCTGGGACACATCAGCGATGAAACAAACCGCATGCTCAAGCATTTTGGCTTTAACGAGCCCATGGCCATCCGCACGGTCCGCACCCAGGTCCGGGACCTGGAGTATGACACGCCCCCCTGCCTCAGCTCCTCCGTCACCATGGACCGGGCCTGGCATGTGATGCGGGAGCAGCGCATTTCCGCCGTCCCCGTGGTGAATGACGATGACACTCTGTACGGCATGCTCTCTGCCGGAGACATCGCTACCTTCAGCATGGAGACCTTGGTGGACAGCCAGGTGGAGGAGCTGCCGGTGTTTAACCTGGTCAGCGTACTGGAGGGGCGCATCGTCAACGAGGGCGGCAGCGTACCCACCAATATCAGCGGCAGCGTTGTGGTGGCTATGCCCCAGGCCGCGGAGAACCTGCGTTTTTCCGGCAGAAACAATATTGTCCTGGTGGCCAGCCAGCCGGATATGATCCAGCGGGCCCTGGATCAGCATGTCAGCTGCCTAATCATCTGCCGTGCGGATGTTGATCCCGCGCTGGAGGATTATGCCGGCAATACCTGCATCATATCCACGCCCTTTACTGCCGGCCGCGCCTGCCGCCTGATCTACCAATCTATCCCCATTTCCCGGCCCTGCCAGCGGGGGGAGATCGTTTGCTTCCACCTGGACGATTATATTGACGACGTCCGGGAGGTGGTGCTCAAGAGCCGCTACCGCAGCTACCCCGTGCTGGACGAAAACGAAAAAGTCGTGGGCACCCTGTCCCGGTATCATTTGCTGCGCCCCCGGCGCAAGCAGGTGGTGCTGGTGGATCACAACGAGTTTGCCCAATCCGTGCCGGGCTTGGATCAGGCGGAGATTTTGGAAATCATTGACCACCACCGCCTGGCGGATATCCAAACCGCCCAGCCCATTCATGTGCGCAATGAGCCCGTAGGCAGCACAAATACCATCATCGCCGCCATGTATCAGGAGCACGGTGTCATCCCCTCCGGACCCATGGCCGGGCTTATGGCGGCGGCCATTCTGTCCGACACGGTGATGTTCAAGTCGCCCACCTGCACCAAGCGGGATATCTCCATGGCCGAGCGTCTGGCTCGCATTGCCAATATCAAGCTGGACGATCTGGGCAAGGAGCTGTTTGCCTCCGTCAGCCCGGATAAGCCGGTGCAGGAGATGATCGCCTCAGACTTCAAGGAGTTCCATATCGCCGAGCAGGTGCTGGGCGTGGGGCAGATCACCTGCCTGGACTCTCTGGACATCATGAGCCGCAAGGAGGAGCTGCTCCGGGAGATGAACCGCATCCGGGACGAGCACCACTACGACATGGTACTGCTGATGCTCACGGATGTTCTGCTGGAGGGCACGCAGCTGCTGTATGTGGGCAGCGACGACGCCATCCGCAACGCTTTCTCGGTGGAGCCCAAGGACAACACCCTGTTCCTGCCCGGTGTCATGAGCCGCAAAAAGCAGATCATCCCCATGCTCACTGCCCTGTGGGGCTAAAAATTCCTGGCGAAAAAACTTCGTTTTTTCTACCAAAAGGCTTGCACCCCGCTGCGCGCATAATTTTGGGCCGATTAAAACGCAAAACTCCCGGAAACGAATTCCGGGAGTTTTTTGGAATTTTTTCCGGTTCCTGTAAGAAACACGCCCCGATGGTGTCTATAAAAGTGAAAGGCCAAAGGAAAGGAGGGGAGAGGACTATGGACGATGCCGCTATTGTGGCGCTGTTTTGGGCCCGGGATGAGCGCGCCATCCCGGCTGCGGCGGAAAAATACGGTGCCTACTGCGCCGGCATCGCCGGAAGCATCCTGCCCGACCGGCGGGACGCGGAGGAGTGCGTCAGCGACACCTATCTCCGGGCGTGGAGCGCCATGCCGCCCCACAGACCTGCGATGCTTGCGGTATTTTTGGGCCGGATCACCCGGAACCTGGCCCTGAACCGGCTGCGCAGCGCCGCCGCGCAGAAGCGAGGCGGCGGAGGAGCAGAGGCGGTTTTTGAGGAGCTTCAGCACATCGTCTCCGACCGGGACACCCCTGAGATAGCTCTGGACCGCCGGGAGCTGGTGGCCGCTATCAACGACTTTCTCGCCGCCCTCCCGGACACCAAGCGCCGGATTTTCGTCTGCCGCTACTGGTATTTTGACAGCGTGCCCGACATTGCCAAGCGTTTCTCCCTCTCGGAAAATCATGTCTATGTCACCCTCCACCGCCTGCGCACGCAGCTGCGCCGCCGCCTTTCGGAAAGGGGCTTTATGCTATGAAAAAAGAAGAATTTTCCCTGCTTTTGGGAGACATCCGGGATGACTTTGTGGCCCGGGCCCATGAACCCGTCCGCCCCCGCCGGGCCGCACCAAATCGGCGCCGCTGGTGTGCGGCGGCCTGCCTGTGTCTGGTCACGGCCACCGCCGTGCTGCTGACGGCCCGCTACCTGCCGCTGAAAGATTATAAGGACGGAGACACGAACTATTCCCCCAGCCAGCCCATCACAAACTACCAAATCGGCGTCGAAGCCTGCTACAAGGCCCCGGACCCCGGCGAGTATTTCTGCTTTGTGGAGGTCAACGCCGCCCGAAAGCAGTACGCAGGCCGGAATGTAAAGTTCCTTTTAGAAATGGATGTATTCCAAAATGGGGAACAGGTAGCCGCCGGAAGCCTGGGCGGTGAATTTAAGCGTTTGGCCGCCCAGGGCTATGACCTCCGCCTGGTGAATTTACAGGAACAGGACGAAGACCTGATCATCACCTGGCCCATCGCAGTGGGGCTGTTCACCGAGGAGCAGATTCGAAATTTTCCCGTAAACTCCGAGTATGGCTACGCTTTCCGCTTCCCCACCAACCCCGACGGTACCCCCGTTCAAATAGAGGAACCCAATCTCATTATCGCCGCCGATGTCTCATCATTGCCGCCCACCGGCACCCTGTCCACGCCATAAGAGCAGGCACCCCCCGCACCTAGCGGCCATGCGTAGGGGCGGGGTTCTGCCCCACCCGCCATACCGCACTTCTTGTTCCCCTCCGTAGGGGGCGGCGTCCTCGACGCCCCGCTTTACCGCGCTCCTTGTGCCCGTCCGTAGGGGCGACCCTCGCGGTCGCCCGCGGG
>OJAG01000366.1_pt1 | contig 36716 bp, 38 predicted proteins | sample 1589021 | NCBI WGS metagenome assembly OJAG01 (sample SAMN03283264) | human gut metagenome | biome: human-associated habitat; material: feces | host: Homo sapiens | place: USA | collected 2013 | reverse complement strand
TTTGCTCTGCCAGTGACCGCACGATCAGCTCCATGCGGTTTCGTGCCGCTTCGTCGATCTCGGCGCAATACTGTCTTACGTACACCCAGCTATCGCCGGAGGGTGCTTCTCTCAGGTTTTCATGTACGCCGCCGCACGGTCTGCCAGCTTCCGGTAGACCCGCTGCACCATCCACGGCTCCGTGGAGGCCGCCAGCGCCTCCTCCGGCGTGAACCACGCCACGCCGCTGTTCTCGTCGGGCTTTTCCCGGAGGGCATCATCCTCCGCCGCCAACAGGTACGTCACGTTCATGTGGATGTGGCTGGGGACATACTCCCCCCACTTCTCATGGCCGTCCACCGTCAGGCACTCCAGTGAGAAGATCCCCTCCGTCACCGGCGCCAGCCGCCGCAGCCCCGTCTCCTCCGTCACCTCCCGCATGGCCACCGCCAGCAGATCCCGATCGCCGTCGGCGTGACCGCCGGTCCACGACCACGAGCGGTACAGATTGTGGTACACCATCACCACCCGCCGCCGGTCCCGGCTCAGCACCCACGCCGAGGCGGTCATGTGCGCCGTGAGATTCGTCCGCAGGAAGGCGTCCTCATGAACCGCCAGAAATTCCAGTATGGCCTCCCGGTCCCGCTGCTCCTGCTCGCAGCCGGGAACGAAGGCCCGGATGTCCTCCAAAATACTCATGCTCGCCGCCCCCTTCGCAGATACACCGCCCAGTAGACCACGCCCACCAGACAGCCGCCCAAAATGTTCCCCAGCGTCACCGGCAGCAGATTTCCCGTCCACATGGAGGCCCAGCTCAGCCCCTCCGCCGCCACGCCGTACCTTCCCGCCGCCAGGATCCCCGCCGGCAGATAGAACATATTGGCCACGCTGTGCTCAAATCCGCACAGCACAAAGGTGAAGATGGGCAGATACATAGCCGCCAGCTTCCCCGGCACCGACTGGGCCGCAAGGCTCATCCACACGGCGATGCACACCAGAAAGTTGCACAGCACGCCCCGCAGCAGCGCCGTCAGGAACGGCAGGCCCGCCTTGGCCGCCGCCGTGGCCACCACGGACTCGTATATCCCGTCGAAGGTGCCTGCCGCCACGGTGAGAGCTGCCACTAACCCGGCCCCCAGCACGTTGGCCAGATACACGACGCCCCAGCTGCGGAGCATCCGCCCCCACGTCAGCTGCCGCTCCAGCAGCGGGATCACCAGCAGGCAGTTGCCGGTAAACAGCTCGCTCCCCGCCAGCAGCACCATGGCAAGCCCCGCCGGGAACACCGCCGCCCCGGCCAGCCTGCCTCCATAGCTCACCGCAAAGGTGGCCGATCCCCCCGCCAGAGCGATGAAGGCTCCCGCCAGCATCCCCAGCAGCAGCATCCTTCCCACCGGCAGCGCCGCCTTGCTCTTTCCCGTCTCCACATAGCGCCGTGCCACCTCTGCCGGACTGTACATAAGCATCGCTCCTCTCTATACCCGCAGGCGGGCAGGGGGATCGTCCTCCTGCCCGCCGCATCTACGCCGGTCTTTCCGGATCAATAATTCTCTTTCCGCACCTCAAAATAGCTCTGAGGATGGGCGCACACGGGACAGACCTCCGGGGCCTTCTTCCCGATGACCAGATGGCCGCAGTTGCGGCACTCCCACATGGTCTCCTCGCTCTTTTCAAAGACCCGCTGCATCTCCACGTTGCTCAGCAGCGCCCGATAGCGCTCCTCGTGGGCCTTCTCGATGCGCCCCACCTGCCGGAACTTCTCCGCCAGCTCCGTGAAGCCCTCCTCCTCGGCCTCCTGCGCCATGCGGTCATACATATCCGTCCACTCGTAGTTCTCTCCGGCGGCGGCAGAGGCCAGATTCTCCGCCGTGGTGCCGATGCCGCCGAGGGCCTTGAACCACATCTTGGCGTGCTCCTTTTCGTTGTTGGCGGTGGCCTGGAAAATGGCTGCGATCTGCTCATAGCCCTCCTTCTTGGCCACGGAGGCGAAATAGTCGTACTTGCTGCGGGCCTGAGTCTCCCCGGCAAAGGCCTCCCGCAGATTGCGCTCGGTCCTGCTTCCCTTCAGTTCCATGATAAGCTCCTTCCCGCTCCCTGTGGGAGCTATAAAATCTTTCCGTTTATTATACCATACCTTTCCCCGGATTGACAATTTTTATTTTGCTTGCACCGGAGGGCCGGGTGGTGTAAGATAGTAAAAAAATCACGGGGCAAAGGCCCCGCAATTTCCGCAAGGAGGTATCACGTTATGAAAGTCGGCTTTATCGGCACCGGCAATATGGGGGGCGCACTGGCCCATGCCGCCGCCCAGTCCCCCGCCCCGGCGGAGCTGCTGCTGTCCAACCGCACCCCGGAGAAGGCACAGGCTCTGGCCCAGCAGCTGGGGGCCACCGTCTCCGACAATGAAACCATCGCCCAGACCTGCGACTATATCTTTCTGGGGGTCAAGCCTCAGATGATGGCGGACCTGCTGGCCCGGCTGCGCCCCATCCTGTCCCGGCGGCAGGAGGGCTTCGTGCTGGTGTCCATGGCCGCCGGCCTGACTCTCCAGCGCTTGAGGGAGATGGCGGGCCTCTCCTGCCCCATCCTGCGGATCATGCCCAACACTGCCTGCGCCGTGGGAGCGGGCCTGACGCTGTACGTCCCCTCCCCGGAGGTGACGGAGGAGCAGCTGTCCGCCTTTCTGACCCTGATGTCCGCCTCCGGACGGCTGGAGCCGCTGGAGGAGCACCTCATCGACGCCGGCAGCGCCGTGGCCGGCTGCGGCGGCGCCTTCGTCAGCCTGTTTCTGGAGGCGCTGGCCGACGGCGCCGTCACCTGCGGCCTGCCCCGTGACAAGGCCCGGCGCTACGCCGCCCAGATGGTGCTGGGTACGGCGCAGCTGGCTCTCCAGTCCGACCAGCACACCGCCGCCATGAAGGATGCCGTCTGCTCTCCCGGCGGCACCACCATCGCCGGGGTCCGGGCGCTGGAGCGGGGCGGCTTCCGCTCGGCGGCCATGGAGGCCGTCATCGCCGCCTATGAAAAGACGCTGGCACTGAAAAGCTGACCCGCCCCAAACGTAGAGGCCCTTCGGACGGAGGTCTGCCCCCGCCCGGAGTTCAGACACCGCAAGCCCCACCTCCACAAGCAAAAAAGTGCCCCTCCGGCATGGCCGGTGGGGCACTTCCTTATAAAGTCTTGGAATCCTGCTTACTTTCCGTAGATCACGCCGATGAGCCAGTTCAGGAACCGGTAGGGCAAAATGCGGGTCAGCAGGGCCAAAAACTGATAGTCAAAGCGGATGGTGTAAATGGGCTTTACCCGCTGCTTCATGGCCACCTTAGCGATGAAGGCCCCTGCCTTGGCCGGGTCCATCCCCGTCTGCTCGTCGTGCTCCATCCGGGCCACGGAGCGGCTGATGCGGCCGCCGTACACGTCGTCGCCGTCGATGGTCTTTTCCCGTGCGGCGGTAAAGCCCGTGTGGATATCCCCCGGCTGCACGGCGCACACCGTAACGCCGTAGGGCCGCAGCTCGTTAGCCAGCGCCATGGTGTAGCTGTTCACCGCCGCCTTGGCAGCGGAGTAGTAGGCCTGAAACGGGATGGGAGCCGCCGCCGCCACGGAACTGAGGTTCACGATGCGCCCGGCGCCCGCCTGCCGCATATGGGGGATCACCGCCCGGTTCACGTTGACCATGCCGAAGAAATCTGCGTCAAAAAGCCGCTTGGCATCCTCCGTCTTGGTGAACTCGATGGCGCCGCTGATGCCGAAGCCGGCGTTGTTCACCACCACGTCGATGTGGCCCTCCTGCCGCAGCACCTCCCCGATGGCGGCGTCCACCAGCTCCTCACGGGTGATATCCGCCACCAGATGGTGCAGACCCTCTACGCCCTGCGTCCGGCGGCTCAGCTCATATACCGTATAGCCCGCCGCCTTCAGCGCCAGAGCTGTCTGCTTTCCGATACCGGAGGTTCCTCCGGTGACAACCGCTACCTTACTCATGCTTTACCAGCACCTCCGCCATAATGTCCATGGCCTCATCCAGCAGGGCCTCCGTGTGGGTGGCCATGTAGCTGGTCCGCAGCAGGGCCTCTCCCTCCGGCGTAGCCGGGGGCAGGGTGGGGTTGACGTACACGCCCCGGTCGTAGATCTCCTTGGCCACCTCCAGCGTGTGATACGTCTCGTAGGTGTAAATGGGGATGATAGGCGTGGGTGCGTTCAGGGCCGACTCCCGGATCTTCAACCCCCGGTCCGTCATGCCCTTCCGGGCGTACAGGCTCAGGCTCCGCAGCCGGTCCACCAGCTCCGGGTGCTGCTCCAGATGCCGCAGGGCCGCCAGTGCCGTGGCGCAGTTGGCCGGCGGGATGGACGCCGAGAAGATGAAGGGCCGGGAGGCGTGGCGCACATACTCCGCCACCTCCTCCGAGGCCGCCATGTAGCCGCCCAGCGATGCCAGCGACTTGGAGAAGGTACCCATATACACATCCACCTGATCCTCCAGCCCGAAGTAGCTGGCGGTTCCACGACCGCCCTCACCCAGCACGCCCAGTCCGTGGGCATCGTCCACCATGACCCGTGCGCCGTACTGCTTGGCCAGCGCACAAATTTCCGGCAGCTTGGCGATGTCGCCGCCCATGGAGAATACGCCGTCGGTGACGATGAGAGCGCCGTTCTGCTCCGGCACCCGCTGCAGCTGCTTCTCCAGATCCGCCATATCGCTGTGGCGGTAGCGCAGCATCTTGCCGTAGCTCATCTGGCACCCGGCGTAGATGGAAGCGTGGTTCTCCCGGTCGCAGATCACATAGTCGTGCCGCCCCACCAGTGCGCTGATGATCCCCACGTTGGACTGGAACCCTGTGCCGAAGGTGACGATGCCGGGCTTACGCAGAAACTTCCCCAATTCCTCCTCCAACTCCAGATGCATCTGGAGGGTACCGTTGAGGAACCGGGAGCCACTGCACCCGGTGCCGTACTGCTCCAGGGCATGGATGCCCGCCTCCACCACATCCGGGGCCGTGGTCAGACCCAGATAGTTGTTGGAACCCAGCATGATGCGGCGCCGGCCCTCCATCATCACCTCCACATCCTGCCGGGACTGGAGGGCGTGGAAATAGGGATACACCCCCGCCGCCTTCAATTCCTTCGCCAGAGACGGCTCATAGCATTTCTGAAAAATATCCATAGCTCTCTCCTGTTATGTAATATAAAATATTAGTTATTTTCGTTTTGCAAGCCATATTATGTGTCTTTTTGCTGTAATAAATATTATATAGTGTTGTGAAAAATTTGTCAACCCCCCATCGCCTTCGTCGGCTACGGCAGGGGTACTTTCTCCCCCCGTCCGGCGTGTCCAAACAGGACGTTTTACCCTCTGTCCAGCCGTACAAATCCGTCCGGAAAAATGTCCATCGGACGTCCACCTCGACCTTTGAAAGCGTCCCATGTCCGGTGGGCCTTGAAAACCGCCATGGCACAAAACGAGATCGGCAAAGCTGCGCTGTGTGAAATAGAGTATCAAAAAAGCAGAAAGGCAGGCGTCGGTCAGAAAACCATAGAAATAAAAATGGCATCGGCAAAATGCCGTGCTGCAAAACCGAAGTACCCAAAAACGGTGTCATGAAAAAGCAGGGCATCGGCATTTCTGCCGATGCCCTGCTTTCCAAAAATCTTTTGCGTAAAATTCCGCTGCCGCAAAGCTTATTTGCCCAGAAAGCTCTTTGCCAAAAACCATTCGGCAGCCGATCCCATCGGGCGGGATTGACAGGTGCCATTTGTTCAGCGCTGCTGCGCCGCCTGACGGCCCGCCCGGAAGGCCCGGAGGTTCAGCTCCCGCACCTTCTCCGGCACGGTGTCCGCCACCACCTGCTCCCAGTCGATCTGGGGGCAGCCCAGACTGTCACACATAGCCCCGAAGAGCACCACGTTCATGCACTTGGGGTTGCCCAGCTCCAGCGCCATGTCGCTGGCCGGCACGGCAATGGTGCGGAACACCTTTGCCATGGCCTCCACGCAGCCCTCCGGGTAGGTCTCCGCCCCGGAGGCAATGGTGGTGGACTTGATGGCGTAGTCGTTGATGACCGCCACGCCGCCGGGCTTCAAGAACTCGGCATAGCGCACAGCCTCCATCTTCTCCAGCGCCACCAGAATGTCCGCCTCGCCCTTGCCGAACACGGGGCCGTACACCTTGTCGCCCCAGCGCACCTGCGTCGAGACGCTGCCGCCCCGCTGGGCCATGCCGTGTACCTCGCTCTGCTTCACGTCGAAGCCCGCCTGCATGAAACCGTTGGCCATGATTTTGGAGATCAGGATGGCCCCCTGACCGCCCACGCCCACCAGCAGCGCACTTTTCACACCAGACATCACACTTCCTCCTTTACGATGGCACCGAAGGGGCAGACCTGAGCGCAGACGGTGCAGCCCACGCACTGGGTACGGTCGATGACCGCCTTGCCCTCCTCCATGGAGACGGCGGGGCAGCCCACCTTCAGGCAGCTGCGGCAGCTGCGGCACTTATCCGGCTCCACATGGCACATTCCCTTTTGGAACCTATCCCGCTTGATGAGCAGGCAGGGCCTCCGGGTGACGATGGCGGGATGCTCGCCCCGCTCCAGCGCCGCCACAGCCCGGTCCACCGTCTCCTTCATAGCCGTCAGGTCCTGCGGGTCCACCGTCAGCACCGGGGCAAAGCCCATGGCCGTGAAAATTTTCTCCACGCTGAGCATGGGGGCCTCGTCCCCCAGCAGGGTATAGCCCGTGCCGGGGTTATCCTGATGGCCGGTCATGCCGGTGATGCGGTTATCCAGCACGCAGGGGATCATGCGGCCGTTGTTGTAGATGATCTCCGCAGCGCCGGTCATGCCGCTGTGGAAGAAGGTGGAGTCGCCCATGACGCCGAAGATGGTCTTATCGGTGACGCCCTCCCGCTCAAAGCTCTTGGCAATACCCATGCCGGCGGAGAAGCCTGCGCCCATGCACACCACGGAATCCATGCAGTTCAGCGGGGCGGCGCTGCCCAGCGTATAGCAGCCGATGTCGCCGGTGACGACATAGTTTTTGTTCTTGGACAGGGTATAGAAGAAGCCACGGTGGGGACATCCCGGGCAAAGGGCCGGAGGACGGCTGGCCGGGTTCACATCGGTCTTGCGGAAATCTGTTTTCTCGCCCAGCACCCGCTCCCGCAGCAGCTGGGTATTCAGCTCGTACAGAAGGCCCGTCAGCTCCTTGCCCACGCAGGGGATGCCGGCGGCCTTGATCTGATCCTCCATGAAGGGCTCCAGCTCCTCGATGACATAGAGCTTTTCCACACGGGAGGCAAAGTCCCGGATCAGATCCATGGGCAGGGGGAAGGTCAGGCCCAGCTTCAGGAAGGACGTCCCCTCCGGGAACACCTCCTTGGCGTACTCATAGGACACGGAGGCCGTGATGACGCCCACCTTACCGTCGCCCATCTCCCTCTTGTTCAGGCCGTTTTCCAGCGCACGGGTGCAGCCGTACTCCTCCAGCCGCCGCAGCCGCTCCTCCACCAGCGGGTGGTTGGCGTAGGCGTGGGCGGGGGTGCAGACGAACTTGCGGACGTTGCGCCGGTAGGGCGGCGCCGTATGCTCCCAGCGCTCCCCCCACTGCACCAGCCCCTTGGAGTGGCAGACCCGTGTGGTGGTGCGGTACAGCACCGGGGTATCGAACTCCTCCGACAGCTCACAGGCCAGAGCCACGAAGTCCTTGCACTCCTGCGGGTCGCTGGGCTCCACCATGGCGATCTTGGCCGCCCGTGCATAGTGGCGGTTGTCCTGCTCATTCTGGGAGGAGTGACAGCTGGGATCGTCCGCCGTCACCACCACGAAGCCGCCGCCTACGCCCATATAGCCGGCGGTGAACAGGGGATCCGCCGCTACGTTCAGGCCCACCATTTTCATGGTGCAGAAGGAGCGGGACCCGGCAATGGAGGCTCCGTAGGCCACCTCCACCGCCACCTTCTCGTTGGGCGCCCACTCGCAGTAGACGTCCTTCTGATAGGGGGGCAGGTTCTCTAAAATCTCCGTGCTGGGGGTGCCGGGATAGGCGGAGCATATCTTGATGCCCGCCTCGTACACGCCTCTGGCCGTGGCCTCGTTGCCGCTCATGAGATGCTTCATATGATTTTTCACCTTTCTGTTCCGGTTGGTATCAACATGACTATGCCGGGATGTATTTAATATGTTTCCGCCTGCGCCTCACCGTGGAGCACCCGCAGGGCACCCTCCGCCAGCGCCCGCATCTCCTCCTCGCCGGGAAACCGCAGGACGGGGGCCAGCCGCCCCACATAGGCGGTGATATCGTCACAGAAAAACTGCTCATAGGCCATGCCACCGGTGTAGACGATGGCATCCACCTCGAAATGCAGCACCGCCGCCATGGCGCCGATGTCCTTGGCCAGCTGGTACACCAGCGCCCGGTAGGCCGCCGTGAACCGCTCGTCCCCGGACACCACCCTGGCGCAGATCTCCCGGAAGTCCGTGGTACCCACATAGGACAGCATCCCGGAGCGGCGGCCCAGCGTCCGCTTGACCTCCTCCCGGCTGCGCCCGACACAACAGTAGTCGATGAGCTGATTCACCGGCAGGCCGCCGCCACGGTCCATGCCCATGGCCCCCTCATCCTTGACGTTGAACACGTCCACCACACGGCCATGGTCATGGGCCGCCACGGACACGCCACCGCCCAAATGGCAGACGATGAGCCGAGCCTCCTCGTAGGACTTGCCCAGCTGGCGGGCCGCCTTGCGGCCCACGGACTTCTGGTTCAGGGCGTGGAACTGGCTCAGCCGCCGGAACTCCGCAAAGCCGGAGACATGGGCCACCTCCGTCATCTCGTCCACGCACACCGGGTCCACGAAAAAGGCCGGGATACCGGCCAGATCACCAATGCGCCGGGCCAGATACGCCCCCAGATTGGAGGGATGCTCGCCGTAGGGGGCCTGCTCCACATCCTGCATCACCCGGTCGCTGACGGCGTAGGTGCCGGAGGGGATAGGGCGGTACAGGCCGCCACGGCCGCACACGGCATCGAAATCCTCCAAGCGGAAGCCGCCCTCCGCCACCGCCTCCAGCACAGCCCGCTGGCGGAGCTCCGCCTGATCGATGACCCGGTCGAAGCCCTCCAGCTCCTGAGCCGTGTGGACGATGCTCTTCTTCAGCAGCTCCCGTTCCTCCTCAAACACCGCCACCTTGGTGGAGGTGGCGCCGGGATTGATGACCAGTACCTTCATCCGTTCCCCCTCTCCCGGTGATGTCTTTCACCGAATTACTTAATGAATGATTTTATTATGGCAGTCTGCCGCCGGTTTGTCAATGTCCGGCGGGGAATTTTCCAAAACCCGTCAAAGCCCACAAAATTCTCCGCCGGAAGCTGGTGGAAACGCAGAAAAGAGGAGCCGAATGGCTCCTCTCTGGGATTTTTATTCGTTGGGCGGCAGACGGTATACCTCCAGTCCGTCGGTGCGGCCCACATAGGCAAAGCCCTTTTTCTCAGCGATGTGCCGGGTGGCGGTCTGCTCCGGGACGCACTCGATGACCGCCGTCTTTCCCGCTCGGTGGGCCAGCTCCACCAGCCGGTCCGTCAGCCGGGAGGCATAGCCCTTCCCCCAGCAGTCCGGGGAGAGCACCCAGCCCAGCTCCATGCTGTCCGGGTCATAGGCGTGGTAGATGACGTAGCCCAGCAGACGGCCGTCCTCCTCCGTGCCATACACAAGGGGCGGCTCCGCAAGCCCCGCCTCCCGGAGGAACTGCTCCGTTTGAAGGCGGTCATAAGGCGGCTCCAGATAGCGCATCACCTGCCGGTCGGACAGAATCCTATACAGCGCTTCGGCGTCCGATGGCCGAAGCCTGCGGATGGTCAGGTCTTTCATCCCCGCATCCCCTCCAGCAGATGCTCCGCCATGCGGCGGCCCCGCTGGGCCAGTGGGAAGCCGCCCTCATAGATGCGCCACTCGAAGAGCATCCCTCGGTGCAGCGTCACCAGCTCCTCCACCACCTCCGCCGTGGTCAGCTCCTGCCGGATGCTGCCCTCCCGGCGGCACAGATCCACCAGCTCACCCAGCAGGCGGTAGTATACCCGCTTCTCGCTGCCCTTCAGTACGCCCTGCTCCGGGTAGCGCAGCCCGTGGATGAAGGCCTTGTACAGCACCTCGTCCCCCACGCTGATCTCCAACGACCGGCCCACGAAGTCCAGCAGCTTCTCTCGGCCGGAGCGATCGGTGTCCGCCAGATACGCCTGCTCCAGCACCTGATACGCCTCGTCCACGTGCTGGGTCAGCTGGATGGCCAGTTCGTCCTTGCTTTTGAAGTAGTGATAGATATTGCCCACGGAGCAGCCGGCGGCCTGTGCGATCTCCTCCACGGAGACGTTTTCAAAGCCCTCCCGGTCAAACAGATCCAGCGCCGTCTCCTGGATCCGGCGGCGCATCTCCATGGCCTGCCTCTTTCGTGCGGTGATCCTCTCTGCCATCGTACCTTCCCCTGTATTGTAAATTCTGCATGTATCATACCGTTTTGACGGCGGAAAGTCAATATCCCGTTGACGCAGCGGCCTTTGGCGGCTACAATAGAGAAAAAACACAGGGAGGCAGCCATGGCCCACATCATCTCCATCACCGATTTCGACACCCCGGAGCTGGACGTCTACGCCCGTCTGACGGAAAACCAGCTGGTCAACCGGGCAGACCCCGCAAACGCCCTCTTTATCGCAGAAAGCCCGCTGGTCATCGGGCGGGCGCTGGAGAGCGGCTGTGTGCCGGTGTCCTTTCTCATGGAGCCACGGCACCTGACGTCTCAGGCCCTGCCCCTGCTGGAGCGCTGCCCGGAGGACATCCCCGTCTACACCGCTGCGCCGGAGGTGCTGACCCGGCTGACGGGCTTCCATCTGACCCGTGGGATGCTGTGTGCCATGCGCCGCCCGGCCCTCCCCACGGTGGAGGAGGTGTGCGCCAACGCCCGGCGCATCGCCGTGCTGGAGAATGTCATGAATCCCACCAACATCGGGGCTATCTTCCGCTGCGCCGCCGCTCTGGGGATGGATGCGGTGCTGCTCACCGCCGCTGGGAGCGATCCCCTGTACCGGCGGGCTTCCCGTGTCAGCATGGGCAATGTGTTTCTCATCCCATGGACGTATCTGCCGGAGGAGGCTCCGTGGCCGGAGCGGCTGCGGCGGCTGGGCTTCCAGACGGTGGCCATGGCCCTGCGGGAGGACTCGCTGCTTCTGAATGACCCCCGGCTCATGGCGGCGGAGAAGCTGGCGGTGGTGCTGGGGACCGAAGGGGACGGTCTGTCCGACGGTACCATCGCCGCCTGCGACTACACGGTCCGCATCCCCATGACCCACGGAGTGGACTCTCTGAACGTGGCCGCCGCCAGCGCCGTGGCCTTTTATCAGCTGGGGCTGATGAGCGGCGGCGCTCCGACGTAACGAAAATTGCTTGCTGCACTCTGCAAAAACCAGCCCCATCGTATGGATACGATGGGGCTGGTTTTTATTTCTTAATCCGCCGGGGTGATTCGCTTCGTGCGGAAGTAAACGATCATGGGGATGAGAGTCAGTACCAGACACGGCAGCCAAATCAGCAGGGTCGTGGCCGGAGGCCCACCGAAATAGTGCAGCGGCATTTCATCCCGGTAGGCGGTGAGTCCGCCGTGAGCCACCAGTTCATAGACGGAAATCAGAAGGATGATACCGTTAAAAACGCAAAGATCCCGCAGCTTTGTCCGGCGCTCCACGGCACTTTTCCACCAAACATGGATGACCATCAGTAAGGCAATGAGCGCAGCCACCATGGCAAGGGTTTCGGCAATCCCCATCAGATGATTCGACAGGAAAAACTGATGGAAAAATTCCTCATTCCGTTCCATCTGCGTGTTGGCCGCCTCATAATGAAGATTGCCGCCAGCGTAAGCCCCTGCACCGCAGAGATGGATGAACAGCAGCACATTGCAAATCAGGCAGATGACTGCCGGCACCGTAAAACGATCCTTTTTAGAAATCTCAGACAAATCGTCATCTCCTCTCAGTAGGTAAACTTTTCGTAATAAATATGCGATGAGCCAATTTTCCCGGTGTAATCGCTATTGTAGAAGTATGTCGTCTCATGCCTGGCAACAGAAAGACTGCTACTGATGGTAAATCCATACAGCCGATGAACAGAGCGATAATCCGACAAAGAGAGTGCATTCGCATCGGGAGCTTTTGATTTAATTAAATCGAATGTCTCTTTCACTCCTGCTGCAAGAAGCGCAGCTCCCACCCCAGAAGAAAGAAGGCCGATGGCCGCACATATAACACTTGCAAAAGCCGTCAGCGTAATATTGCGAAAAGTATTATTCTTCCCAATCCCTACATTTTTCCACGAAGTGGCACCATCGATATAGTCCCCCGCATTTCCGTAAGGACACGTTTTTACTATTTCGTACCGTTGAGCGGCCCGCGGCGCTGCCACAGCGGGGGATTTTTTATTGTGCAGGGGCTTTCTTTTTCATCCACAAGCCGATCCCCAACGGGATCAGGCCCATCAGCAGCGCAGGGATCCAAATCAGCGATACCGTGGCCTCCATCCCGCCGAAATAGGTAACGGGGACATTGTTTCGGTAGGCGGTCAGGCCATGGTGAACGATTAACTCGTAGACCGCCATTCCCAATAGGGCCCAGCCACTGATCAGGCAATTATTTTGCAGCAGGCTGCGCTGCTCCATGGCGCTTTTTTTCAAAGCCTTCGCCAGAACGAGGACGCCGTCGATCGCCAGAGAAAAGCCTGCAAATCCTCCCAGCGTCAATAGGAGCCCGGCAAGGACATCCCCCTCGATCTTCGCCGTAGGTGCTGCGGCATAGTGAAATATCCCGGCGCCATACTGTCCCGCTGCTGTAAAATGCAGCTCAATCAGCACGCCCCAAATGATACAAACAGCTGCAAGCCACCGCAACCGGTTCTGCTTGTCCACCTTTTTCATAGCACAGCTCCTTAGTAGGTAAATTTCTCATAGTAGATGAAGTATGCATCACCAATTACACTCGTATAGTTTGTATCGTAGTAATAGGTAGACTGATGTCGAGCAACCGAAAGGCTACTACTAATAGTGAATCCATACAGGCGATGAACCGATCTGTAATCCTTCACCCCCATCGCATTGGATCGAGGAGCTTGCTTTTTAAGCATATCATATACATTATTCAAACCAGTCTCAATAACACCTGCCGGAACACCAGAAAGAAGGCCCAATATCTCTGCGACAACCTTATAGAAAGCCGTAAAAGTCAAATCCTTGAAGGCATTCTCCTTTCCGATCATCACATTATCCTTCGTAGTAGAACCCACTATATAGTCGCCAGCATTTCCATAAGGGCATTTTTTAACGATTTCATACCGGTGAACAACTTGTGGGGTCACCGCATCAGGAAACATGGAGAAGTCAGCTTTCAATTCATCCGTGATCTCTAAATCCGATGTAAAAATCACTTCACTTCCGTCGAGATACATTCTTCCATCAGGATACTCCAAAAGTTCGTTAGTAAGTTCTCCCTCCGTGATAATCGCCCGGACTGCACCATCTGGCATGATGGATTCCTCGTGGGTGGCTTCTGGCAAAATCATCATACTTAATCCAGCGATAATTGTCAACTGTTTCTCTGTAATTTTGTTCAGTTTCCCATCAAATCCGTCCGTTTTATGTCATTTTATACAAAGTTGTTCGCTCTCATCATCCCATGGCATATAACATCTCAGCTTATGGACTTTCAGGCAATACAGGAGATTGCCATTTTCACGTATCAAAAAAGAGGCCGCTGGGTGCGGCCTCTTTTTATTTCGTGTTCAGAACTTATCGCCACGGCTGAAGATCTTCAAAATCTCGTCGAAGGAACGATCCACATCGCTCTCCTCTGCCTTCTCGCCCTCGGTCTCGTCCAGAGGCTGGGGGGCGGCGGCGGGGGCAGCGGCATCATCCTGCGTGGGCTGCTGCGTATCGGCAGCGGCGGGGGCAGCAGGGGCTTCCTGCTGGTCATTGCTCTCGAAGCCGGTGGCGATGACGGTGACACGGATCTCGTCGTCCAGCTCCTCGTCGAAGGTGGCGCCGAAGATGGTCAGGGCATCGGGATGCACCGCCTGCTGCACCAGCGTGGCGGCCTGCTCCACCTCCTCCAGACCGATGTCCATGGAGCCGGTGACGTTGATGAGGACGCCCTTGGCGCCGTTGATGGAGGTCTCCAGCAGGGGGCTGGAGATGGCCATGCGGGCGGCCTCCTCGGCCTTGCCCTTGCCGGCGGCACGGCCCACGCCCATATGGGCAAGGCCGGCATCCTTCATGACGGCGGTGACGTCGGCAAAGTCCAGATTGATAAAGCCGGTGTCCCGGATCAGGTCGGAGATGCTCTGCACCGCCTGGCGCAGCACGTCGTCGGCAATTTCAAAGGCGTTGCGGAAGGTGATCTTCTGATCGGTGGCGTACTTCAGCCGCTCGTTGGGGATGATGACCAGAGAGTCCACCTTGCCGCGAAGCTGCTCAATGCCGGCCTCCGCCGCACGCATCCGCTTCTGGCCCTCGAAGCCGAAGGGCTTGGTGACCACGCCCACCGTCAGGACGCCCTGCTCCCGTGCGATCTCCGCCACCACGGGGGCTGCGCCGGTGCCGGTGCCGCCGCCCATACCGGCGGTGATGAACACCATGTCGGTGTCCTCCAGCGCCTTGGACAGCTGGGTGCGGCTCTCCTCGGCGGCCTTCTGGCCCACCTCCGGATTGGCGCCTGCGCCCTGTCCGTGGGTGAGCTTCTCACCGATCTGGAGCTTATATCCGGCGCTGGAGGTATTCAGCGCCTGCTTATCTGTATTGACGGCGATGAAATCCACGCCCTTTACGCCGGAGCGCACCATGCGGTTGACCACATTATTGCCGCCGCCGCCGACGCCCACCACCTTGATACTTACCACGTTCTCCGGTCCTGTTTCAAACCCAAAAGCCATGACGCTTCCTCCTGCCGTAATTTGTATGTCAAAGACACGTTTTCTGTCCGTATACCCAAGATACAGTATTTTGTTTATTGTATTACGGTTTACCTGTCCCGTCAAGTGTTCCGACGGGATTTCCCGAAAAAATCCCTTATCCGGGAATAAACCGGGCGCTGCCCTCGGCATCCCAGCGGATGGTGCCGGTCTCGTTTTCCTCCAGCTTCTCCAGCACCGCCGCCAGATATCTCAGGCGGTAGGCGAAATCATCCTCCCGGTCCAGATACACGTCCAGCCGGTCCTGATACCGCAGGACGATGCCGCTCTCCTCGAAGCGGATCTCTCCGATCTGGGCGGTCATGCCCTTGGAGCGCAGCTGGCGCAGCAGCTCCAGCAGCCGGGCAAGATCCCCGGACTGCTCCTCCGGCACCGCCGCAAGGCTCCCCACCTGCGGGTCTGTCAGGGGCAGGCCCGTGACCATAGGGCAGCCGTTTGGGGCCTCGGCGGGGGAATCCACCAGCTTGCCCTCCGGGCTGATAAGCCAGCAATGGCCGTCCTGTTGAATGCCCGCCGGGTCGCTGCACTCCACGATATCGATGCGCAGAGTCCCCGGCAGCTTGCGGCTCAGCCGCACCGACTCCACATAGGGCAGGGCCTCGGTGATCTTCGCCGCCGCATCGTACTTATTCAGCAGAAAGAGATTATCCCCCTCCGAGACGCCGCTGGCGGCCAAAATCGTCTCACGGGAGTAGCGATTATTGCCGCTGACAGAGATGGTATCCACCTTGAAAAACAGCACCAACGCTCCCACGATGGCGGCACAGATCAGCACGAAGCACAGCAACCGATAGAGGAAGGCAAATCTTCCCCGGCTGCGCCGTCTGTTTCTTCTGCTGCGTCTGGCCATAAGTGCTCTCCTTTTATCGTTCCTCCTGACGGATGTCGGCACCCAGCTGCGCCAGCTCCCCCGTCAGGTCTTCATATCCTCGTTGAATGTGCTCCACGCCGGTGACGGCGGTCTCGCCCTCCGCCTGAAGGCCCGCCAGCACCAGCGATGCGCCGCCCCGCAGCTCCTTGGCCCGGACAGCGGCTCCGTGGAGCCGGTCTACGCCGCATACCACGGCCACCCGGCCCTCCAGTCGGATATCCGCTCCCATCCGCACCATCTCCGGCACATGGCGGTAGCGGCTGTCGAAGATGTTCTCCACAAAGACGGTGGCTCCCTCCGATCGCAGCAGCGACGCCATCAGCACCGCCTGTGCGTCCGTGGGAAAGCCGGGATACGGAGCCGTGCGGATGGGGCCTGCGCTTTGCAGCCGCCGGGGAGCCTGCAGGCGGATGGAGGTCTCGCCGCAGGTGAGGCGGCATCCCGCCTGACGCAGCATCGTGGCAACGGCGGAGAGGTGACGGTAGTCCACGCCCTCCAGCCGGATATCGCCGCCGGTGCCGGCGGCGGCCGCCAGATAGGTAGCGGCCACGATGCGGTCCGCCACCACTGTATGTACGCAGCCATGGAGGGGTGCGCCGCCCTCCACCACCACGGTGGAGCTGCCCGCCCCCTGTACATGGGCACCCATTTTCTGCAAAAAGGTCTGCAGATCCACGATCTCCGGCTCACGGGCGGCGTTGGCGATGACGGTAGTTCCCTCTGCACCGCAGGCCGCCAGCATGGCGTTCTCCGTGGCTCCCACGCTGGGGAGGCTCAGCACGATCTCCGTGCCGGTAAGGCGCTCCCGGCGGCAGGCCAGCCGTCCGCCGGTCTCCTGAATGGCCGCCCCCATGCTCCGCAGCGCCGCAAGGTGCAGGTCGATGGGCCGGGCTCCCAACTCACAGCCGCCGGGATAGGTCATTTCCGCCTGTCCGCAGCGGGCAAGAATGGCTCCCAGAAACACCACCGACGAGCGCATCCGGCTCATGAGGTGATCCGGCACATCCCAACGGGTCAGGTCTGCGGCGTCCACCAGCAGGTCTCTGCCCTGCCAGTCCGCACGGCAGCCCAGATGCCGCAGGATCTCCATGGCCGTCTCCACGTCCCGCAGACGGGGACAGTGCCGGATGCGGCACACCTCCCCGCTCAAAAGGGTGGCTGCCAGAATGGGCAGCACGCTGTTTTTGGCCCCCTGCACCGTCAGGCTGCCGGAGAGGGGCCGCCCGCCCCGGATGATGATCGCACTCATATGCCCCCGCCTTTCTTAGCGTTTTCGCCATCCTATGCAGGGGGACAATGTGTGGTGTTACTTCCGCAGGGCCATGACGGTCCGATAGATGCGTTCCGTGGCGTCGGGGATGCCCAGCTCCGCCATGCCGGCGCTCATGCTGCGGCGCAGCTCCGGGGAGCGGAGGATCTCGCCGGCGGCCCGGTAGAGGGCTTCGCCGGTGGCATCCTTCTCCAGAATGACCCGTGCGCCGCCGTGTTTTTCCAGGATCCGGGCATTCTTCTCCTGATGGTTGTTGGTGACGTAGGGGGAGGGGACGATCACCGCCGGGACTGCCAGCGCCGTCAGCTCGCTGACGGTGGAGGCTCCCGCCCGGCAGATCACCAGATCCGCCGCACGCATGACATCCGCCATGTCGTAGATATACTCCCGGACATCCAGTCCCGGTGTCTTCGTCAGCTGCTCTGCCTCCAGCGTCTGGCGCATGGCGTCCCAACTGCCCTTGCCGGCGGCGTGAATGTGGTGAAAGGGCATTCCGTCCCTCGCCTCCAAGCGGAAGAAGTCCAGCATATGCTCGTTCATGAATCGTGCGCCGAGACTGCCCCAGAAGGAGACGGCCAGCGGCCGGTCATCGGTAAGCCCCAGCTTCTGCCGGGCCTGCTCCCTGGTCTGGCGGAAGAAGTCGCCCCGCACCGGTGTGCCGGTGACCACGATCTTCTCCGGGTGCTTATAGTGCTGGCGGCACTCCTCAAAGCCCACCATGATGCACCCGGCATAGCCCTCCAGCATTTTGGTGGTGAGACCGGGGACCATGTTGGACTCGTGGACTGCCGTGGGGATGCCCTCCTTGGCGGCGTATTTCACCATGGGATAGCTGGCGTAGCCGCCGGTCCCCACCACCAGATCGGGGCGGAAGTCCCGGAGGATGGCACGGGCTCTGGATCCGGCCAGCGCCAGATTTTTAAGGCTTTTCACGTTGTGGGCGATGCCCGACGGAGACAGGGACCGCTGAAAGCTGGAGACCTCGATGGAGCGGAAGTCGTACCCCGCCTTTTCGATGAGTCCCCGTTCCATGCCACGGGGCGTTCCCACGAACAGCACCCGCAGATCCGGATGCCGCTCCTGCATATAGCCCGCCAGCGCCAGCGCCGGGTTCACATGGCCCGCCGTGCCGCCGCAGGTAAAGATCACGTTCATATAGCTTCCTCCTAACCGTTGCGGGGCGCCGGGATCTGGCGGGATACGCTGAGCACGATGCCCATTTCAAATAATTGCAGCGCCAGTGCCGTGCCGCCGTAGCTGAAAAACGGCAATGAGATACCGGTGGCGGGAATCAGTCCCGTGACCACCGCAATGTTCAAAAAGGTTTGCAGGCTGATGAGGGTCATGATGCCCACCACCATCAGAGTGCCGAAGCGGTCCTTGGCGTGGAGGGCGATCCAGAAGCCACGGAGGATCAGCAGCGCAAACAGCAGCATCACCACGCAGGCCCCGATGAGGCCCAGCTCCTCGCACACCACCGCAAAGATGCAGTCGTTGTGCTCCTCCGGCAGATAGAGGAACTTCTGTCGGCTCTTGCCCAGTCCCACACCCAGCAGGCCGCCGGAGCCGATGGCGATGAGGCTCTGGCTGATCTGCCAGCCGTCGCCGTGGAACCACGCCTCGTTGAAGGGGTCACGCCAAGTATCGATACGGCCCTTACCGTATTGAATGATACCCTTTTCCACCAGCTGCACATACAGCACCGCCACGATGCCCACGCCGCCCAGACCGGCGGCCACCAGCCAGCGCTGGATGCCGCCCACGATCATCATGACAATGCCCGTCCCCACGATGAGGATGGTTCCGGACAGGTGAGGCTCCAGCATCATCAGAATGGCGATCAGTCCCAGCACCGCCAGATACGGCACGATGCCGTAGCGCCAGGTCTCCATTTTCCGTTTTTTCTTGGAGATACTGTCGGCAAAGTAGACCACCACCGCCAGCTTGGCGATCTCGGAGGGCTGGAAGGAGAAACCCTCCGTCCCCAGCCAGCGGGTGGCGTTGTTGTTGGTGATGGCCAGAGGGTTCTTCGGCACGATCACCAGCACCAGCAGGAAGACGGCAAAGCCCAGCAGCAGCTTGGAGGCCCCTCGCAGCCGCTGGTAGTTGATGCGGGACATGACCACCATGGCAAACAGCCCCAGCACCGCAAAGATCAGCTGACGTTTGAAGTAGTATGCCCCGTCGCCGGTCTCATAATAGGCCGAGGGAAAGCTGGCGGAAAACACCATCACCAGCCCCACGCCGGTGAGCAGCAGCGTCAGAAGCAGGAAGGGCAGGTCCATGGGTCCCATGAGAGACTGACGCTCCATCTGTGTGGTGCGCTGCTGGCGGTCACGGCTGATGTGTATCCGCTCCCGGCGCTCTGCCTCCTCTCTCTGGCGGCGGCGCTGGGCCTCTCGGCGGCGTCTGTCATCGTCGGGACGGCGTACCGTATTGGGCATAGGGATCCCTCCTTTCCCACAGAATGTCAGTGAAGCGTTACAGGGAGAAGCGATCGGCCACGCCCCAATAGGCCAGCAGGCACATCAGGGCGCTGACGGCGGTGAACACCGCCACGATCTTCTTCTCGTTCCAGCCGCACATCTCGAAGTGGTGGTGCAGCGGCGCCATCTTGAAGATGCGCTTGCCGTGGGTGGCCTTGAAGTAGGCCACCTGTATGATATCGGACAGGGTCTCGCACAGGTACACGAAGCCCACCAGCAGCAAAATCAGCGGCATATCGTAGGCGAAGGCCAGCGCCGCAATGGCGCCCCCCAGAAACAGGGAGCCGGTATCGCCCATGAACACCTTGGCGGGATAGTGATTATAGTACAGAAAGCCCAGCAGGCCGCCGAACATGGCCCCGGCAAAGACACCCAGCTGCGTGAAGCCGCCCCACACGGCACCCATCACCGCAAAGAACAGCGCCACCGGCAGCGTCACGCTGGAGGACAGGCCGTCCAGTCCGTCGGTGATGTTGACGGCGTTCACCGTACCCACGATGACGAAGGCAGCGAAGATCATATACACCACCCAGTTCATGACGATGTGGGTATTGAAGAAGGGGATATACAGGTTGGGGCTCAGCATCCCCTCGTAGCGCATAAGGCACAGGAAGGCCACCGCCGCCGCCAACTGAAGAATGAACTTCTGAGGGGCCGTCAGGCCGGTATTCTGATGGTGCTTCACCTTCTGATAGTCGTCGATGTAGCCGATGACGCCGAACACCAGCGCAAAGGCGTAGACATACAGGTGGGTGAAGCGGCCCTCCAGCATCTCCGGCCAGCCCGCCGCCAGAATGGCCACGCCGATGCCGATGATGAACATGAGGCCGCCCATGGTGGGAGTCCCCTGCTTGTTCATGTGCCAGGTGGGACCGATCTCCTTGATGCTCTGCCCCGCCTTCAGCTTCACCAGTGCCGGGATCAGCAGCTTTCCTGCGATGAGTGTCACGATAAGGCTGATAACGCCTGCCAGTACAATATACATATTCTTCTCTCCCTCTCGCCCCGCAGGGCGGTGTTATCCGTTGGTATATGCCGCCACCAGCTCCCGCTCATCCATGTGCCGCTTTTCGCCGCACACCTCCTGATACGTCTCGTGGCCCTTGCCGCACAGGACGATAACGTCCCTGGGGCGACTGTTTTTCAGTACCCAGCCGATGGCCTCCCGCCGGTCGCAGATGACGACGCTCTCGGCGGGGCCGGTCAGGCCCGGCAGGATATCCTCGATGATCTTCTCCGGCTGCTCCCAGCGGGGGTTGTCGGAGGTGACCACCGCCACATCCGCCAACCGGGAGACGATGCGGCCCATCTGCGGGCGCTTCTCCCGGTCCCGGTCGCCGCCGCAGCCGAACACTGCCACCACCCGGCCCTCGGCAAAGCCCCGCACCGCTGTCAGCACGTTTTCCAGTGCGTCCGGCGTATGGGCGTAGTCGATGAGGACGGTACACGGCAGGCCCGGCGTGGGGACCACCTCCATGCGTCCCTTGATGCCGGAGGCCGTTTGCAGCGCTGCTGCCCCCTGCTCCGGCGGAACGCCCAGCATATGGCAGATGCCCAGCGCCGCCAGTGCGTTATACACGGTGAAGCGGCCGGGGATGGAGACGGTCACTGGGATGCGCCGCCCATCCAGAAGGGCGTCAAAGGCCACGCTCCGGGCCGTCAAGCGGAGGTTCTCCCCCCGCAGGCGGCTGCTGTCCCCGGTGCCGTAGCGCAGCACGGGGCAGGCACATTCTCGCAGCAGCCGGGGCGTCCACGGGTCGTCACCGTTGCAGACGGCGGCCTCGCACTGGCGGAACAGCTGCGCCTTGGCATCGCAGTAGTCCTCCATGGTGCGGTGAAAGTCCAGATGATCCCGTGTGAGGTTGGTAAAGGCTCCCACCCGGAAGGTGATGCCCCATACCCGCTCCAGCGCCAGCGCATGGGAGGACACCTCCATCACCCCATAGCGGCATCCGGCATCAGCCATCTGCCGCAGCAGGCGGTAGACGTCGCAGGACTCCGGGGTGGTGCGCTCCGTCTCCAGCTCCGTCTCGTCGATCAGGTTCCGGATGGTGCCTATCAGGCCCACCCGCACCCCCAGCGTCTGTCGGAGGATGTGGCGCACCAGACAGGTGGTGGTGGTTTTGCCGTTGGTGCCGGTGACGCCCACCACCGCCAGTTCCCGGTCCGGATGGCGGTAGAGGCGTGCGCTGACCTCCGCCAGCGCACGGCGGGGGTCCTGCACGGCGGCCCATGGCAGCTCCTGCACCGGCTCCCGGCTCAGGACGCACACGGCCCCTCGTGCCTTAGCCTCGGCGATGTGGCAGCGGCCATCCTCCCGGAAGCCGGGAATGGCTACGAACACGTCGCCGGGGCGTATCCTCTGTGAATCGCAGCAGACACCGGTGACCTCCGGCACCTGCGGCACGGCGGCGGAGGTGAGTCCCGCCAGCAGCGCCCTGAGATCCACGAAAAGACTTCCTTTCTGCTCTGTTTTAGCTCAGTCGTTGAGGCTGGTATCGCCCAGCTGCACGCTGATGACGGTGCCGGGCTCCACCTGAGCACCTGCCTCTATATCCTGATTCAGCACCACGATGCTGCCGGAGGTGCTGTTGGTGGCGCCGGTGAAGCGCAGGATCAGTCCGGCGTTGCTGGCCAGCGAATTGGCCTCCGACGCCGTCCGGCCCAGCAGGTTGGGGACAGTACACAGCTCTGTGGCTTTCTCCGCCCCGGCATAGAGGATCACCGTGGCGTTGCCGGGGATGATGGCCCCGCCGGCGGGGGTCTGGTCGGTGATGGTATCGCCGTCACCGACGATCTGGCAGCCGAAGCCACGGTCCTTCACCCGCTGCTGGGCTTCCTCACGGGTCATGCCCACCACATAGGGGACGGTGGTGTCGGCACCCATGAGCTCCTCAGCGGTGTAGGTGGGCTCGATGCCCAGATAGGGAAGGATCTCCGCCATGATCTTGCTGGCCACCGGAGCCACCATGGCGCCGCCGGAGGGGTAGGTGCCGGTGTCACGGGCGGGGGAGTCCATGGCGATGAGCATGATGATCTGTGGATCGTCCGCCGGGGCAAAGGCCACGAAGGACACCACCACGTCGCCGGTCTTGCCCTTGTCCGCCGTACCGGTCTTGCCGCCGATGCGGTAGCCCTTCACCTGTCCGTTGCGGCCGCCGCCATCGGAGACCACATACTCCAGGCACTCACGAGCCGTGGCGGAGGTCTGCTGGCTGACTACCTGACGCAGGGGGGTGTTGTCGTGCTGATACACCACAGCGCCGCTGCTGTCCCGGACCTGCTCCACCACATGGGGCTGGTACAGGTAGCCGCCGTTGATGCAGGCGGCCTGTGCGGCGATGAGGGAGATGGGGGTCACGTTGAAGTTCTGGCCGAAGGCATAGCAGGCCAGATCCAGCTGGGAAAAGTCGCTCTGGGCCATGAAGATGCCGGTGGCCTCACCGGCCAGATCGATGCCGGAGCCATCCAGCAGGCCGAAGGAGCGCATATACTCGTAGAAGGTATCTGTTCCCAACCCCAGGCCACAGTTGATGAAGGCGGGGTTACAGGAGTTACCGGTGGCCTCCTTCAGGGTCTGATGCCCGTGGCCGCTGGTGTTGCTGCAGTGGATGGTCTGACCCATGACGGTGATGGAGCCGGAGCATTCAAAGGTGGAGCTCATATCCACCACGCCCTCCTCCAGCGCTGCCGACAGCGTCAGGATCTTGAAGGTGGAGCCGGGCTCATAGGTGTCGTTGAGGGCCTTGTTGCGCCACTGGCGCAGCTGCTGATCCGCCAGTGAGGCGCTGCCGTCCTCGATGGCCGCCTTCAGGCGGGCGTCCGACACCTCGGAGTAGTTGTTCAGATCATAGTTGGGGTAGGACACCATACCCAGCACGCCGCCGGTCTTAACGTCCATGACGATGCCGGTGGCGCCGTTGGCAGCCTCGAACTGGTCCGCCATCTCCTTGACGTATTTCTCCAGATAGTACTGGACGTTGGTATCCAGCGTCAGCACCAGATCGTCGCCGTTGTGGGAGGCGTAGTACTGCTCGTATTCATAGGGCAGGGCGTTGCCGCCGTTGTCCTTGGCGCTGACCACCAGACCCGTCTGGCCCTGCAGCTCCTCCTCATACTGGGCCTCCAGTCCATAGAGGCCGGTGTTGTCCGTTCCCACGAAGCCGATGACGTGGGCCGCCAGCGAGCCATAGGGATAGTAGCGCTTGGCATCGGTCTCCAGATACACGCCGTGGACCTCGTTGTCATTGAGGAACTCCCGGACGGCGTTGGCCGTGTCCTCGTCCACCCGGAGCTTCACCACCTCGTACTGGGAGTAGGTACGCTCCATCTGCTCCAGAATACTCTCCTGCGTCACACCCAGCAGCTGACTCAGGCCGGCGGAGAGGCTCTCCTTGGTCCACTTGGTCTCAGGCTTTTCCAGCTCCTCCGCCAGTTCCTTGGGAGAGAGGAACACTGTCTCCGCCGTGGCCGATACCGCCAGCTCGTTGCCGTTGCGGTCGTAGATGGTGCCTCGTGAGGCCGTCACCACAGTGCTGCGGGTCTGCTGATCCAGCGCCTTGCTCTGGTAGTAGTCGTGCTGCTTGATCTGCAGCTGATACAGCTTCAGGGCCAGCACCAGAAACACCGCCACGCCCAGCACCAGCATCAGCACAAAGGTACGGGTCTGGATGACCCGGTTGGCCCGCCGGATGTTTTCACTTTTCCTTCTGCTTTCTGCCATGCTCTGCTCCCTGCGGTCTGCGCCGCCGCAATGTCAGGCAAGGAGCAAGAAGTCACCTTCTTACTCCTTGCGTATGGTCCACTATATGGCGTCGCTCAGCGGAAATATTCCACCAGAGCGCCGACACCGTTTTTCACGCTGCGGGTCAGCCGGCTCAGCAGGCTGTCGCTCTCGGCCTGATAGACCTCTGCCTTGCTGCCGCCGCCCAGCTCCACGTATTCCACCTGTCCGGCGGTGGGCTTCTTCATGCCCGCCGCCTCGGCGGCCTCCTTGATCTTGGCCATATCGAAGGTGCGCTCATAGTCCATCACCAGGCTCACCCGCTGATCCTCCAGCTGGCTGACCTGCTCCTGCAGGTCGCTGATGGATCCGGTGACCGCCATCAGCTGGATGTAACCCATGACCAGCACCACCGCCATGGCTGCCAGCGCACCCATGGCACACAGGACCAAGGGGGACACCCGCTGCCGGGGACGGGCCGCCGTCCGGTGGCGGGGCGCCTGCTGGGGCTGGGACTTCCGCTCCGGGCGGGCTGCCTCCTCCAGCTGCCGCTGGCTGGCCAGTGTATCCAGATCGTAGGCCAGATTCCCATATACCATTGTGTTGGGTCGTCTCTTCTGTTGTGCCATGACGGCAGCTCCTTTCCGTATCCTCTGTATGGTCAGGGGGACAGGCCCCCGTTCTCTCGTTTATAGCTTCTCCGCCACCCGCAGCTTGGCGCTCCGGGCACGGGGATTATAGGTCAGCTCCGCCTCCGTGGCCACGATGGGCTTGCGGCTCACCAGCTTCATCTGTGGCTTCTTGCCGCAGACGCACACCGGGAAATTGGGTGGGCAGGTGCAGCCGGTGGCCAACTCCTGCATGGTTTTCTTAATGATGCGGTCCTCCAGCGAGTGGAAGGAGATCACCGCCAGCCGTCCGCCGGGATGCAGCCGCTGCGCCGCTGCACGCAGCATGGGCGGCAGCTCCTCCAGCTCACCGTTGACAGCGATGCGGATGGCCTGAAAGCTCCGCTTGGCGGGGTGCTGCTTCTCCCGCAGCGCCGCCGGAGGCATGGCGGAGCGGATCACCTCCACCAGCTGCCCCGTAGTCTCGATGGGGGCCTTTTCCCGGCGCTCCACGATGTGCCGGGCGATGGCGGGGGCATAGCGTTCCTCGCCGTATTCAAACAGGATGCGCCGCAGCTCCTCATAACTCCAGCCGTTGACCACGTCCCGTGCCGTCAGACCCGCCGTGCGGTCCATCCGCATATCCAGCGGGGCGTCGTGCATATAGGAAAATCCACGCTCTGCATCGTCCAACTGTGGGGAGGAGACGCCCAAGTCAAAGAGCATCCCGTCCACGGCGTCGATGTGCAGGTCGTCCAGCACCTCCGCCAGACGGCTGAAGTTGCTGTGGACCAGCGTCACCCGGTCGGCGTACTCCGCCAAACGGACACGGGCGGCCTCCAGCGCCGTCCCGTCCCGGTCCAGACCGATGAGCCTTCCCCCTGCCGTCAGGCGGCGGAGGATCTCCAGTGAGTGACCGGCCCGGCCCAGTGTGCCGTCCAGATAGACGCCGTCGGGGCGGATGGCCAGCGCCTCCAGACACTCGTCCAGCAGCACCGGCTTGTGGCCGTAGGCCTGATCGGCCTCGGCATTGCGGTCAAACGCCATCTCTTACAGCCCCATTTCTTCCATCGCCTGCTCCAGTGAACCGGAGGAAAAGGCCTCCTCCTCCAGCTCGGCCCAGCGCTGGGCGTTCCAGATCTCCACACGGTTGAAGATACCGGCCACCACCACTTCCTTTTCCAGCTTCGCCCTCTGGCGCAGGTGGTTGGGGATGAGGATGCGGCCCTGTGCATCCGGCTCGCAGTCCGCCATGTACGCAAACATCAGCCGGAGCTTTTTCACGTCGGTAAAGTTGCGCTCGTCCAGCTTTTGCTGGAACTTCTCCCACTCGGTGTCGGAATAAACGGACAGGCAGCCGTCCTGCCCCACCGTCACGTGGAGGGTATCTCCCAGCTGCTCCCGCAGCTTGGCAGGGATAAACAGGCGACCCTTGGCATCAATATTGTGAAAATACTGGCCCGTCATGCCTGTTTCACCCCTTTCCTGCAACTTTTTCGGTAAATCTCAGCGTTGTGGGCAGCTGCCCCACTTTAGGGAATGGCCCTCCACTTTGTGGGCTTTTGCACCACAACCATGGGTAAACGCACCATAATTCCCCACCGCTACGTTGAGTATACAGGATTTCTCCGCCGATTGCAAGTACCATTTTCCCGGCTTTTGTAAGCAAAACCCGTGGTTTTTTTCATTATTTCCAGTATTTTCTCCGTTTTCCAGAACATTCGTTTCAGTGCCGAAAGAGGCAAAAATGGCAGGCACTATATATAGTACCCGCCATTTTTTATTACTACAAGATATTCGCCCGTTTTCTTCCGCAAACGACAGAAGGGACAAGCTCTCACCTGTCCCTTCTTGCGTTATGTTGTTTTTCAATAAAATTGCACAAAAATCAGCCGAAAATTTCGTCAAGCATTCTCATCGCTCTGGGGCTGCTCCGAGGCGGATCTCCGCTCCCGCAGCTTCTCCTGATTGGCCTGCATCTGCTCGTTGGAGGTGGCCCGGAACCGGACACGGGACTCCTTCACCTCGTCCAGCGCCGCCTGAATGGCCTCCTCCGTCCGGCGCAGAGCGTCCTCGGTGTAGGTGTTGGCCACGTGGTACAGCTCCTTGCTGCGTTCCTCGGCCCGACGAATGATCTCGGAACTCTTGCGGCGGGCCTGCTGCAGGGTCTCGCTCTCGGAGACGATGACCTTGGCGTCCAGCTCCGCCTGACGCAGCATCTTCTCCACTTCCTTCTTGGCGGAGGACACATACTCCTCCCGCGCCCGCACCAGCTCCTGCGCCTTCTTGATCTCCAGCGGCAGCTTGGCCCGGATATCGTCCAGCAGATCCAGCGCCTCATCACGGCTGATGACGCACTTATCCGAGCTGAAGGCCGCACTCTTGGCCTCGTCGATCATGCTGTAAAGCATATCCAGCAGTCGCTGCACATCCTTCTCTTCCATAAGGTTTACCTCCCTTTCAGTTCCTCCGCCACCGGGGCGGGAACATATTTTTCCAAAGGCTGGCCGTACCGGATCATCTCCCGCACCATAGTGCTGCTGAAGTGCTGATAGGCCGGACTGGCCGGCAGCAGCAGCGTCTCCAGCTCCGGACAGATGCCCCGGTTGATGGCCGCCTGTTGATACTCCAAATCAAAATCCGTGGTGTTGCGGACGCCCTTCACCAGAATGCCCGCTCCCTTCTGCCGGGCGTAATCCGCCAGCAGGCCGCTGTAAAGCTCCGCCTCCACATTGGGCAGGTCCGCCACCGAGCGGCGAATCAGCTCCAGCCGCTGCTCCGGGGAGAACATGGGCTTTTTGTCGCAGTTCACCATGACACAGACAAAGAGCCGGTCAAAGCAAGGGGCGCTGCGGCGGATGATATCCAGATGTCCCAGCGTGATGGGGTCAAAGCTGCCGGGATAGATGGCTGTTTTCATGTGGTCTCGTCCTCGTTTCCGCTGCGGTGATACACCGACAGCCTGATCTTTCCGTAGCGGTATTCCCGATACAGGCGATAGGGCGCCGGAAGCTCCGGCAGCACCTTATCGGCGGCGCTCTCCGCCACAATTATACCATGCTCCCGGCAAATGTCAAACGAAGCGATGGCGGTAAGGGCCTGCTCCAGCAGGTCGGCGGCGTAGGGCGGATCCAGAAAGATCAGGTCGAACTTCTCCCCGCTTTTGAGATACGCCAGCGCATCCCCGGACTTCACTCTGGCCCGATCGGTAAAGCCGCACAGGGCCAGATTCTCCTGCACCAGACGCACGGCATCCGGGCGCCGGTCCACGAACACCGCCTCCGCCGCTCCACGGCTCAGGGCCTCGATACCCAGCTGGCCGGTGCCGGCAAAGAGATCCAGCACCCGGCGGCCCTCGATGTCAAATTGGATGATGGAGAACAGGCTCTCCTTGACCTTGTCGGTGGTGGGACGGGTCTCCATCCCCTGCAGCTCCTTGAGCCGCCGGCCTCTGGCCGTTCCTGTGATGACTCGCATGGCTTACACCTCCGGATCGAAGCACTCGAAGATGACGAGGTTCCCCGCCTGCTCCGCAGCTTCCATTTCTTCCTTCGCTCGGATGGTCCAGTTGACCTCCTGCACATGATATACTTTATGGCACAGCCGCAGGCACAGATTCTCCCGGTCGGAGAACCGATAGGCGATGAAATCCGGCTGGGTAGCCATGTTGGTCAGCAGATTCCCCAGCAGCCACATGGTAAGCCTTCCGTGTCCGCCGCCGGACTCCCCGTGGCGCAGGAACTGCTCCGACAGCTGGCCCCGGATGATCAGGGGCCGATGCTTTTTCAGCCACAGGATGCACCGGGGGTCGAAGGACTCGATGCAGTAATTCACCCGGAACCGATCCAACATGGTGCAGGTAGCCTCCGCCAGTTGGGCATGGTTGCCCCGCTCCGCCTTCAGCTCGATGATGAGGGGCGTTTTCCCCTGAAACAGGGGCAGCACCTCCTCCAGAAGGGGGATCTGCTCCTGCGTCCCCTCCAGACGGTACTGCTTCAGTTCCTCCGCCGTCAGGTCCTCCACCAGAACGTCCGCCCCGGCGGTGCGCTTGAGACTGGCGTCGTGGATCACCGCCAAGCGGCCGTCCTTCATCAGATGGACGTCCAGCTCAGCACCGTAGCCGTGTTCAATGGCACGGCGGAAGGCCGCCATGGAGTTTTCCGGAATATGGGGCTTGTCGTGGTAGCCCCGGTGGGCGTAGCGGTACTGCCGCAGCAGCTTCCAGCCGGGATGCTCCCGGCGGCAGCGCAGCATCAGCAGAAACAGTTCCGCCAGAATGATCAGTACCAGCAGTACAATGACAACAGGCATTTGGCGTCAGTCCTCCATTTCATCCAGAGCTTCCAGCCCCCATTTGGCCTCCGGCCTGCTGTCGCCGTGGCGGACAAACAGCATGGTCACAAAGGCCAGCGCCGTGAACACGGCGGCATAGGGGAACAGCACGTGCATCCCCATGCGGTCCATCAGCAGGCCGGAGAGCATGGGCGTGGCTACCTGCGCCGCCATGGAGGCGGTGTAGTAAAAGCCGGTGTACTTGCCCACGTTGCCGCCGGAGCACATCTCCACCACCATAGGGAAGGAGTTGACGTTGATGGTGGCCCATGCGATGCCCGCCAGAGCGAACATGGCGTTCATGAGCATGGTGGGACTCTCGGCGCTCATGAAGGCGGCGGTGGTGAAGGCGGCGGTCAGCATGACGACGCCCGCCAGAATGGTCTTTTTCCGGCCCACCCTGGAGGCGATGAAGCCCACCGGCAGATAGGAAATGATGGCCGCCGCCTGAGCGATGATCAGGGTCAGGTTATAATCCTTGTGGAGGATATTGCTGGCGTAGACGGAATATTTGCTGGTCACGGCGTTGTAGCCAAAGAACCACAGCACAATGGACAGCAGCAGGAAGATCAGGGATCTCACCTCGTCCACCGACAGCTTCCGTTCGCCGGTGGCGGCCTCCTCCTTATCCTCCAGCCCCAGCTCCACCGACTGCTGCTGCATCTCGGCGGCCCACTCGTTCTCCCGCACCGTCAGCATGAACACCACCAGCGCCGCCAGCATGATGGCGGCAATGACGGCGAAATAGCCGATATAGCTCATCAGGGAGTTGCGGACGGCAGAGGTGGCGAACACCATGCCCAGCACCAGCACCAGAATCCCGCCGGCGGAGCCCATGAGGTTGATGACGGCATTGGCCTTGGAGCGCAGAGGCTTTAAGGTCACATCCGGCATCAGCGCCACTGCCGGGGAGCGGAACACCGCCATGGACACCAGGATCACCAGCAGCAGAGCGATGAAAAACACCAGCGTCACCGGGCTTTTGGCGGTGGCGTCCCAAGCGCAGGCCTGCCGGGCCGGCATCACGTAGTTGGTGTAGTCGGGGTTGGTGACGGCGGCACCGTCCACGGTGATCTGGCTGCGGATCTGGGTGAACTCCTCCTTGGTGAACTGGCGGCTGAGCACGAACTTCTGGCCGCCGGGGGTCAGCAGCGTCTCATCCGCCTCCCGGTCGTAGATGGTCTCCAGCGCCGCCGGGTCGTCGATGGCGGCCACATCGGAGATGTGGTGCAGCTGGGCGTTATCCACGAAAGACAGGGCAATGAGCATCACGGCAGCAATGAGGGTACCCACCACGATGAAGGGCGTCCGGCGGCCCCACTTGCTGTGGTGCTTGTCGGAGATGGCGCCGAACAGCGGCAGCATGAACAGGGCCAGCACGTTATCCAGCGCCATAATGGCGCCGGACCACGCCTGACTCATGCCGAACTTGTTGGTGAGGATCATGGGGATGGTATTGTCATACGCCTGCCAGAAGGCCTGGATCAGGAAGAAGGCAAAGCCCACCAGAATGATCCGCTTGTAGTTGAGTTTCATACAGTCTCCTCCAGTTCCCGGTACAGGGTACCGATGTTGGGATACACCCAGGTGGGGTGGATCTGATAGGCGGCGATATCCGCCTGCGTGCCTTCGCCAGACAGGACGAACACGGTGTCAATGCCTGCGTTAACGCCGCAGGCGATGTCGGTATAGAGCCGGTCCCCCAGCAGCACCGTCTGCTCCGGGGAAAAGCCCGTCCGCTCCATGGCCAGCCTCGCCATCTCCGGCTGGGGCTTGCCGATGAAGGTGGGCTCCCGCCCGGTGGCGGTGGTGAGCATCCGGCACACGCTGCCGCAGTCCGGCACGGAGCCGTACCATGTAGGGCAGACCCAGTCCGGATTGGTGGCGATGAAGGGGACGCCCCGGTTCAGCAGGATGCAGGCGTCCTCCAGCTTCTGAAAGGTCAGCTCCGTGTCGAAGCCGCACAGCAGCACCTCCGCCTGCTCCCGGTCACGGGTCACAGGGATGCCCGCCTGCGCCAGCTGGTCCATAAAGGACACAGTTCCCGCCACATAGCAGATCCTTCCCGGCAGGCTCGCCCGCAGATAACGGATGGTGGCATCCACGGAGGTCAGATAATCCTCCCGGCAGGTGTCAATACCCAGCCGGTGCATCTTTTCTATGTACCCCTCCACGCCACGGGAGGAGTTGTTGGTGAGGAACAGATACCGTCCCCCTATGCGCCGGACGTATCGCAGAAACTCCGGCACGCCGTCGAAGAGCTGCTCATCCAGATAGATGGTGCCGTCCATATCCAGCAGGAACAGGCGCTTTTCCCGCAGCTGCGCCACGATCTTCTCTCCTCTCTCCGCAGAAATGCGTCTTTATACAAAAAACCATGCTAAGAATAGCACAAAGCCGCCCCGCTGACAAGTGGGACGGCCTTGTTTTTGGAAATTTTGCAACCCTCAGCTGTTATTCCGGTCAATGGGGCGGTGATGCAGCAGGGCCCACAGGTCCTTGCCGTTGAAGGGGATCAGGGGATAGAGGTACCCTTTTCCGATGAGGGGACGGGTACTGGCGACGAGGGCCAGAATCCCCAGAATACCGCCGATGAATCCCCACCAGTCAAACAGCCAGATGAGCAGCAGCAGCGCCATGCGGCACAGCTTCACGGCGTAGCCCATCTCGTAGCTGTGCTGGGCGTAGTTGGCGATGGCCACGAAGGCCATATATACCAGCACCTCCGGTACCAGCCATCGGGCCTGCACCGCAAAGTCCCCTAAGATCAGCGCACCCAGCATACTGAAGGAGTTGCTGAGCACATCCGGGGTGTTGAGGGAGGCCAGCTTCAGCACATCGATGATGAACTCCACCAGCAGCAGCTGCAGGATCAGCGGCACATAGTACTCGTCCTCGATCAGGAGGAAGTGCAGGCTCTGGCGAAGGGTATCCGGTGACTTCACCAGCAGATACCACAGGGGCGTTACAAACAGCGTGAGAAACAGCACGATGACCCGGACGATCCGCAGATACGTCCCCACCAGCGGCGGGAAATAGTAGTCGTTGACCTCCTCCAGAAACCGGAACAGACTGCACGGCAGCAGCATCACTGCCGGAGTGTTGTCGATCATCAGCAGGATATCCCCCTCCAGCACCGAGGCCGCCGCCACATCCGGCCGCTCGGTGTAGCGGGTCTTAGGAAAGGGATTCCACCATTGGGGCGGGGCGATGGCCTCCGCCACGCTCTCCTGGCTCATGGCGGTAGAGCCCACGTCCATGGCCTCCAGCTTTTTCCGCAGCTGATCCAGCAGCTTCCGGTCCACCCGGTTTTCCATGTAGCATAGCACCACATCCGTCCGGGAACGGGTCCCCACCTGCAGGGACTCCAGCGTCAGCTGCGAGTCCCGGATGCGGCGGCGCAGCAGGGCGGCGTTCTTCATGACGCTCTCCCCGAAGCCGTCGTGGCTGCCCCGCAGCACCTTGCTGGTATCCGGCTCCTCCACGGAGCGCAGGGGGAACTGCTTGGCATCCAGCACCACGCCGCCGGAAAAGCCGTCGATGACGAGCAGGGTCTTGCCGGCGAATACCGACGTCACCGCCTTCAGCCGGTCCGTCTCCACTGCTGCGTCGCAGACGCTGACGTAGCGGTCGGCAAAGGCCTGCAATGTCCCCACGTCCTCCAGCGACGGGATGGGCAGCCATGCGGAGATAGCCCGCTCCAGCACCGTGTCGTCGGCGTAGCCGTTGACCACCCATAGTCTGGCCCGGCGGCCGCCGATCCGCAGGGTCCGCCCGATCATGTCGAAGCTGCGCCCCACCCCCAGCAGGCCGTCCAGCGCCGCCGCCCTTTCGTCAAATGCATCCTTCACCCGTTTCATGCCGTCTCCTCCGCCTTGCGTTTGGAGGTAGTATGGGAATTTCTGCCGGGGAATATGCAAAAGGAGAGCGCCCACCTCACGAGGCGAGCGTTCTCCGATCCGTCTTCATGTAATGCTGTTACTCTTTAATAGCCTCCAACAGCAGGATAAACAGTCCTATCAGTACAAATGCATACCCGACATAAATTATGAGGCCCGCTCCCAGTCCAAATGTATAGGCAGCAGCTATAATGAGGCCCAAACCAAGTGCGCTTTTGTTTGTCATAGGCTTCTCCTTACTCTCACAGGTTCACAACGGTAGATGCCCCCATAGTTTTATTGGTGTACTCGGAGCATATCACATCTCGTCTATATTTGTCAATACTTTTATCTAATTATATATTTTTTTCATTCTGGTAAAATATCCATATGTATATCATTCTCATTTTGTATACATTTCTCAAAATAGAAGTACGTCTCGTCCTCACCGGTGGGGTCCATACAGGAGGCCAGCATATGCCGGGAGGGATGATTCTCCCGGAAGCATTTGGCCGTCACCCGCCGCAGATCCCAGCCCTTCAGGCCCCACGCCAGAGCGGCGGCAAAGGCCTCGGTGCCGTAGCCGTGGCCGGCATAGGCGGCAGCGATGCGGCAGCCCAGCTCCGCCGTGCCGTGGCCGTCGAAGTGGGTGAACACCACCTCCCCGATGCACCGGCCCCGGAGCCGCACCGCAAGGCCCAGCTCCCGCCCGGCGGCGTAGTCCTCCTCCGACGCCTGCAGGAACCACTCCTCCGGGGGATGGGGCTGCTCCTCCCGGTAGTCGTAGCCCCACCAGCGGTTGCGCCGGGCATCCCGGCACAGGGCGGCATAGTCCCCGCAGTCTGCCGGGGTCAGTGCATCCAGCGTCAGGCGTGGGGTGGTGAGGTGGGGCCGGGGCGGGAAGGCGTTACCGGACACCGTCCGCCTCCAGATAGCCCGCCAGCACCTTCAGGGTGTTCCACACGCCGTCCACATGGCTGCGCTCATAGCCGTGGCTGGCGTAGACCCCGGCGCCGATGAGGCCGTGGCGCAGGTCATGGCCCGCCGACAGGGTCGCCTCCACATCGGAGCCGTAGTGGGGGTACACATCCACTGCATAGTCCGCCCCGGTGCGGCGGGCGGCATCAATGAGCTTGCCCACCACCTCATAGCTGTACGGGCCGCCGGAGTCCTTGGCGCAGATGGATACCTGCCGCTCGGTGCATTGCAGCCCCTCGCCCACGCAGCCCATATCCACGCTGATGGCCTCCGTCACCCCCTGCGGGACATTGGCGGCGCCGCCGTGGCCCACCTCCTCGTACACCGTCACATGGAGGTACACATGGCACTGGGGGACTGTGCCGGTGTCCTTAAGGTACTTGGCCAGACCCAGCAGGATGCCCACCGACAGCTTGTCGTCCAGAAAGCGGCTCTTGATATAGCCGGAGGCGGTGAGGCGGGTGCGGGGCTCGAAGCACACCACGTCCCCCACCTCGACCCCCAGCGTGCGGGTCTCCTCGGCGGACTTCACGTCCTCGTCCAGCACCACCTCGCAGCTGTCGAAGGTGCGCTTGGTGTCGCCGTACTGGCCGTTGACATGGACGGAGGCGTTGCACAGCTGGAAGGTTCCCTCCAGCACCCGCCCGCCACGGGTATAGACCCGGACGTTCTCCGCCTCGCCGTTTTCCGCCCGCATCCCGCCCAAGGGCGTCAGGCGCAGGCGGCCACTATTCTTCACCTCCGCCACCATGCCGCCCAGCGTGTCGGCGTGGGCTTCCAGCAGCAAGCCCTCGCCCCGGCCGCCCAGATCCACCAGCACGCCGCCCTTGGTGGTATGTTGGGCGGGATAGCCCAGCTCTTCAAAGGCCCGCTGCACCCAATCTGCCGCACGGGCCGTGAAGCCCGTGGGGCTATCGATGGCCAGCAGCTCCATGGCCTGCCGGGCGGCGTATTCTGCATAGGTACGTTCCATGATCCATTCCTCCGTATTAAATATATGTGGTATAGCGGTTTTTCCTCAGAAGCGGCGCATGAACACGAAGGTCACGCCCATGTTCTCCCGCTCCAGATCCCGGTCCTGCCGCAGATGGGGATACTGCTGCAAGGCCCGGCGGGTGGTCTCATCGAAGATGGTAAACCGTTCCCCCGGCACCACAGCGGCGATGCGCCCCTTCTCCTGCTGGGCCAGCAGATACTTTCGGCTGGCCGTACGGATGCGCCCGCCCTTGCCGGAGGAGCCGTACCCGTGGATCAGCTTCAGCAGCGGCGTGTTCATATGGCGGGCCGCTTCCAGCTCCGCCTCCAGCCGTCGTAGGGCTTCATCCGCCGTGGGCCGTCCCAGCTCCAGATTTAGTTCCCGTGTGATGGCTTTCATCAGCCTCCCCCCTTTTCTCACAGTGTACCAGTCCCGGCGCAGATTTGCAACTGCATTGGCCCACAAAATACCGCAGCAGCGGCCCGGCATCCACCGCATCCGCCCGCAGGCGGGCGCCGCTCTGGCGCTCCGGGTGCCATTGCACGCCCAAAATGGGCAGCGTCTCATGGCAGAAGCCCTCGATGGTGCCGTCGGCCGCCTGTTGCAAAAGGCACAGTTCCTCCCCCAGCACCCGCACCGCCTGATGGTGGTTGCTGGTTACCAGCGGGGCCGGCCCCAGCAGCTGCGAAAGCAGTCCTCTGGCCCGTGTGGGGTGGATCAAATCCCCCTGCGCCTGCTGATGTCCGGGGATGCGGGCGTGGAGCGTGCCGCCGAAAAAGACGTTCAGTGCCTGCATCCCCCGGCAGATGCCCAGAATGGGGCGGCCGCTGTCGGCAAAGGACCGGATAAGAAAGCTGTCCGTGGCCTCCAGCGTGACTCCGATGTCCCCGCCGCCGGGCAACAGCAGCCCGTCGCAGCCGCAAGCCCGGAACAGGTCCCGGCTCAGCACCGGCTCCGCTCCCGCCTCCGTCAGTGCCGCCAGATAGTTGCCGTACTGACCGCTTGTCCCATAGAGATAGATCTTCGGTTTCATAGCGATTCCCTCCTCCCTATCATCTCATGCGGCGGCGGAGAAAAATATGCGGCAATACCTGTTGCACGGCGGGAAAATTTGTGGTATGATAGGTGGGTCAAAGCCTCCATACGCAGCGGCATCGAAGTGGTCATAACGGGGCTGACTCGAAATGTTTGGCAACTTTGGTAGTTTCGTCCGCCGGAAATGCCCGTAATATAAGGCTTTTCGGGAGTTCAAGTTCTATAATTTAATATCGTTCTTGCGTGTTTTTCTTGCATTTTTCCAAATGCTCGATTAACATTAAAGATACATGGAGAGGTATCGAAGTGGTCATAACGGGGCTGACTCGAAATCCTCCGCAGCTCAGGCTTTTTCATCCACCCGTTTCCCTTTGTTTTCAAGGGTTTTCGTGGGTTCTAAAAACTAAATATTTCGCTGTTCTAACACGCCGTTCTAACATTTTGGTTTTTCCTCTTTTTTGAGGTTCAAGGTGTTCTGACCGTGTTTGACATACACGGAGAGGTATCGAAGTGGTCATAACGGGGCTGACTCGAAATCAGTTTGCGAGCAATCGCACATGGGTTCGAATCCCATCCTCTCCG
>OJAG01000345.1_pt1 | contig 38078 bp, 26 predicted proteins | sample 1589021 | NCBI WGS metagenome assembly OJAG01 (sample SAMN03283264) | human gut metagenome | biome: human-associated habitat; material: feces | host: Homo sapiens | place: USA | collected 2013 | reverse complement strand
AGCGGGTGGTTTAAAGCTGGCCGCTGCGCGGCCAGCAGACTAAAGTCTTGAAAAATGAAAAGGGCCCCGAGCGTAGTTGCTCGGGGCCCTTGGTTCACCTCGCTCTAGCGGGCGATGCGTATGTTACTTGCGCTTGCCGCCGCCGTCACCGGGGCGACGGGAGCTGCCGCCGCGCTTGCCGCCACGACTATTGCCATAGCTACCACGATTATCGCGACCACCGGCACGGCCGCCGCGGGAGCCGGCCTGGTTGCCGCCACGCCCGCCACGATAGCCGCCACGACGCTCCTCGCGGGTATCGTCGTAGTTGCGCCAGTCATCGCGACGATCGCGGCTGGCACGCGGATCGCGGCGATCGCGCGACTCGTTAGAGCGGCCAGCACCGCTGCGGTTGCCATTGCCACGAGTGCCCTCGCGATGCTCGCCGCCACGGCCACCGCGCTCATCAAAGCGCTTGCCGCCACGGGACTCGCCGCCGCGAGTACCACGCTCGCCACGCGAACCGCGGCCCTCGCCGCCACGGCGCTCATCACGGCCGCCGCGCTCGCCATCGCGACCGGAACGACGACGATCGCCCGAACCACGCTTGCCGCCACGCGAGCCACGGCCCTCGTCCTCGCGCTCAACACGGCGACGACCGCCGCGGTCCTCGTCCTCGCGGCGACGGCGATGCGCCTCGCCCTGGAACTGCTTGGCACGGCGCTCGGCACGGTTGCCGCGCGGGGCCTGCTCAACGACACCAGCACCGCCGCGCTCCTCGGCAGCCACCTCGCGGGCCACGCTCTCCACAGCCTCGTCCACGCGAGCCTGAACGCCCTCGCGCACGCGGGTCTTGCCGCCGCGCTTGGGACGGCTCGGACGCTCACCGTCGCCGCGACGCTCGTCTCGACCGCGGTTGGAACGACCGGCCACATCACCGTAATCGTCGCCGTTGCGTTTGCCGTCGCGACGCGCCTGCTCAAGCTTCTTCTTGCTCTTGGACTTGCCGCGCTTGGTCTTCTTCTTCACCTTAAAGGCCGCAGGATCGCGCTCGGGGTCAACCGCGGGCGGATTGGGGCCCACATGCAGGTCGCCGGCCTCGTAGATGTCGGCGGTCTTGTCCATGAGCTTCTCGATCTCGTAGAACTCATCGACATCCTGCTCGGTCACAAACGTGATGGCCCAGCCCAGCTCGCCGGCGCGGCCCGTACGGCCAATACGGTGGATGTAGTCGGTCGGCTCGGCCGGCACGTCAAAGTTCACGACGTAGCGCACGTCGCTGATGTCGATGCCGCGGGCGAGCACGTCGGTTGCCACCAACACGTCGACGGTACCGTCGCGGAAGGCCGAAAGGGCACGCTCGCGCTGAGCCTGGCTGCGGTTGCCGTGAATCGCGGCGGCCTTGATGCCCTTGCGCTCCAGACGACGGCAGCAGCTGTCGGCGCGGTGCTTGGTGCGCATAAAGACGATGGTGCGCTCCGGGCCCTCCTTCTTGAGGAACTCGGGCAGCAGGTTGTTCTTGGCCTCGATAGACACCGGGAACACAAACTGATCGACGGTGTCGGCGGTCGACGTGGCCGGCGCGATCTCCACGCGAGCCGGGTCGCTCACCAGGTCGGTGATCTCGCCCACGGCCTCCTCGTCGAGGGTCGCCGAGAACAGCAGCGTCTGACGCTCGGCCGGCGTCTCGCGCACAATGCGGCGGACGGCGGGCAAAAAGCCCATGTCGAGCATGCGGTCGGCCTCGTCGAGCACCAGCACCTTAACTTCGTCCAGGTGGCAGGCGCCCTGCTCGATCAGATCGACCAGACGGCCCGGCGTGGCGACCAGGATGTCGCAGCCGTACTTGAGTGCCGCGGTCTGCGGCTTGTAGCTCACGCCGCCCACGACGGTCACGGCAACATGGCCGGTGACGTCGGCAATCTTGCCGGCGACCTCGTCGATCTGCTGTGCGAGCTCACGCGTGGGGGTGATGACAAGCATCACGGGGCCGCGGCCGTTGCCCTCGGGCTTTTTAGCACCGCGACGACGGTTGCGGCCGCCGCGCTCGCGCACGGGCTTGGGAGGAGCGATGTGCTCCAGATTGTTCATAGTCGGCAGCAAGAAGGCGGCCGTCTTGCCGGTGCCGGTTTGAGCGGCGGCAAGCAAGTCGCGGCCTTCGAGCACCACAGGGATCGAACCGGCCTGCACGGGCGTCGGCGCCGTGTAGCCCAGGTTCTCGATAGCACGAAGCATCTCGTCGGAAAGGCCCAGCTCGTCAAAGGCGGGCAGGCTCTCGGTAGCGGACTCGACGGCCTGGGCAGCATTGGCCTCGTCGGCGGCATCGAAGGCAGCCTGGGTCATGGCCTCGCGGGTCTCGTCCAGAATCTCGGCGTCCGTGACGTCGGATACAGAATTACGCATATGTTGTTGTTCCTTATCTGCACGCGCAATGGGCGCGGCATGCGGCCGCGCGGGCGTGCTTGGTAGTGCGCTAATACATACAAAAACAGGTGCGCACAGAGAGGACGTTGCTCAGCACGCTGGCGATCGCTTTGGCAGCCCTATCACGCGCCGTCCAGACGCAGCAGCTCTAAGCGATGGAGCAGATTCGCCGCCGGTTAGTATACCCGTACTCCGTATGCCCCCACGTAAACCACAGATGACGAGGCGGACGAGGTGGGCCCGGCTGATTGTCTCAATCTGTAACAGATGCAGGGCAAAATCGGGTCCAAATGTTACAGATCAAGACAGAGGGGGATTTCCGTCCAGTCCAAACCAAATCTCTCAGTCTTCCTGCAATTTCGAACATGTGGCCTATAATGTTGCTTTGGTTACACTATTTATTGTGCAGCCATTTAATACGTCGCCCACCGGGGCCATTAATTCCTATCGCCATATTGGCTAGGAAGCAATCAAAGGAGGTATCCGTGGCAGCAGAGACGCCTTGCTCGGTCCTCTATAACGATATTCGCTCGTTCGGCGGTCTTAAACATCTCGAGATCGCCCGAATGCTCATCAATGGAAACTCTTATCTCGGCAGTACCCTGCTCGAGAAATGCTCTTCCAGCCGCTCGTATCTCACCCGTTACATCGTCCATCGCAAGCCTGACCAGTGCGCACCCTCCATCTACAGCGACTTTACCGTCACCACACTCAACCTTTCCTCGGCAATCTGCAGCAAGCTCGGCGGCGGCGAGTCCGCCTATCGGGCAATCGCCGAGCACTATCGCGGTCCGGCCGCCAACGAAATGATGTCGGCTCTCGCCAGCTACAAGCTGGACAGCCGCCTATATGCAAATGCCCTCAATCGCATCGACAACTTCGACGGCAATGCCGTGCGCGAGAAAAGCACGCTTTACCTTATGCTCTTTGTGGCAACGGGGGCGCTCGCCGATCCCGTTCAGGGCGTGGCCACCGTCGAGCGCTTTTGCAGCAGCAAGACGGGCGGGCACTTCGGCACCACCGAAACTACCGTCGGACGTGGCTTTATGAACAGCCTGGAACAGCCGCGCACCGTCGCCCCCAACCTCGGTCTGCTCAGAACCCATGCCGACAACTGCGCCGACATGCAAATCCATCCCCTCACACGCGATCCGCGCGGCACCGTGATTGGTTCTTTGCCCAAAACCTCGCCCAGCATCACCGATGTGGGCGCCGACGCATCGCGCGAGCATCTTCGCATTTGGCTCGAGGGTGAGCACTGGTACGCCCAGGGCCTTGGATCGACCAACGGCACAGTGCTCGAATCGGGCGCGGGCGACGGCGATATTGTGATTGAGCCGCCGCGCGACCAACGCGAGCCCGGCAAAGTCTATCCCCCCGTGGAAATCGCCAACAGCGACAGGCTCCATCTGGGTCTCTACACGACATTCCTTGTCATTGTGGACTAGCACGGACGGCGATCGGAAGACGGTCGCCGTCCGTCTTTCGTCTTCTACCTTCTGCGTCGTAAACGACAATACTCAGCGGCATACGTGGGCAGTGCGGCTATCATGGTTCTTTACCGATATCCGCACTGCTCACGTATACGTGCGGCAACCCATGCCAGACAAAGGAACGCCATGGATACTACCGATAGCGCCTATGGCGACAAACTCATCCGTCTTGACACGTTCGACACCGCCGTGTCGGTCGACCCCAGCGCCGAGGACGAGGCCAAGCGTCGGTTTATGACGCTTATTCTCCAGACGGCCCACCGCAACAACGGCAACATCGGGCACGTGCTGCGCGCGACCAACACGAGCGGCGAGGTCTTTGCCGTCAAGCTACTCAAGGACAACGCCATCCTTTCCGGCCAAGCCCCCGACCGTTCCGCCGAGCAATCGGCAGCGCACCTGGCCAACACCGCCGCGCTGTTCGAGGAGTACCGTCATCTGTGTACCGTCTCGCACCTGCGCGGATTTCCACGCGTCTATGGCTACGGATCGTGCGAGGATGACCCGCTCATCCTCATGGAGTGGGTCGAGGGCACCTCACTCAAGCAGGCGCTACCTCTGCTTCCGCACGACGCCTCGGGCGGGCTGACCACCCAGATGGTCGCCGCCGTCGGAAACGCCGTGCTTCGTGCGCTCTTGATGACCCAAGGCCTCGTGAATCCGGTCGTCCATCGCGACCTGTCGCCTGCCAATATCATGTTCCGCACCACCAGCCGAACACTCGAGCAGCAGATTGCCGATTGTTCCTTTGACCCCTGCCTCATCGACATGGGCTCCGCGACCATGGCTCTCGGCGACGACACGATCACCCGGCGCGCCGACATCTGGCGCTTTGCCACGCCCGCATACGCCGCGCCCGAGATGCTCACGCAGGATATCGAAGGCATCGCGGCCCTTCGCCGTTCGCCGGCAATCGATGTCTACGCGCTTTCGAGCATTCTGTACCAGCTCTACAGCGGTCGCAAACCGTTTGACTTTGAGTCGACGGACGCCGCTGCAACCGGCTCGTTCTATCTCGTAAAGACCAAGACCAAGCCGGCGCCGCTCGAGCCGCGCTGCGAGGGCGATGAAGCGCTCGTCCAAATCATCATGAAGGGTCTCTCAGTCGAGCAGTGCGATCGTCCCACCGAGCAGCAGATGCTCGAGGTGCTCTCGGCATACCTCACCGATGCCGAATCCGAGGGCCGCGAAGGCGCGGGCAGTGACGCCGCAATCGACATCGACTCCGGTATGCACCTTAAGGTCGACGTCGCCGGCGAGCGAGCGCGAGAGATCCTGGAGCAGGCCCGGCACGATGCCATGACCCGCCGCCGCTTTATTATCGGTGGCGTCGTTGCAGTCGTTGCGGGGCTCAGCGTCATTGGGGCGGCGACCCATGGCTTTGGCATCCCCGACTACCTGGACGGCATCCGCGGTGCGCTTGACGACTACACTTGGGATCAGCTGCAGGAGATCTCGCTCAAGATTAAGGCCACCGAGACCCGTAGCGAGGCACGCGAGATTGCCAAGCGCTATCATCTGCTCGATGACAACGGGCATATCCCCTATCCGTGTACCAAGCGCGTGAAACTCACCAACGGGCTGGAGGTCGGCGCGCAGCTTGTGGGCATCCGTCACGATGAGCTTCTGGACGGTACGGGCAAGGCCGGGCTGACGTTTATGTTCGACGCGGGTATTGCCGAGCGCAACGCTGCAGCTGAACCGCCGAGCGCCGGCTGGGTAGATTGCGAGCTGCGGGAATGGCTCAACGGCGACGGCCTTAAGCTGCTGCCCAACGAGTTGCGCGCACTCATTAAAGGGGTCAAGAAGGTCTCGAACAATGTGGGCGCCGCCAACAGCGCATCGTGCCTGAGCGAGTTGCCCGCAACCCTTTGGCTGCCCGCCATGGTCGAGCTGTGCGGTACACAACCGCCCGATTCGTTTGCCGAGGACTATCACTACCTGGCAGACATCTACAACGGCGAGGGCAAGGAGTATCAGCTCTTCCGCGAGCTCAAGGTGAGCCCGTATTCCACGAACGAGACGATGGTCCGCCAGTGGAAGGGCAAGGACACCTGTTGGTGGGAGCGCACGGTGAGCCCCGACACATCGGAGAGCGAAGGCACGCTCTATATGAACCGCGTGGGGCACGACGGCGACGTCTTTACGTACGCAACGCCTGCGGAAAAGCCAAACAAACGAACCTGTGTGATCCCCGGGTTCTGTATCTAGGCGGCGAGCGTCTTGCCGCAACGGGACCCCTCCCCGGCAATTGTCTCGATTTGTAACACTAGCTCGGCAGATACAGGTCTAGATGCTACAGAACGAGACAAACCCCAATCCCGCGAGACAACATCTCAATCTGTAACAGTAAGGGGTCAAAAACCTCTCTAGATGTTACAGATCAAGACATTTGAGTTGGCCGCGGACGGTCTGTCTCGATCTGTAACAGTAAGGGGTCATATTTCCCGCCAGATGTTACAGATTGAGACATTGAGTTTATTGCTGAAGGTTCGTCTCGATCTGTAACATCTGGAATCCAAAAACCGGTCTAACTGTTACAGATGGAGACAAACTCAAACCTCTCAAAACAAAATCTCAATCTGTAACAGTTAGAGGTCATTTTCCCCGCTAGATGTTACAGATCGAGATATTGATTTGCCGCCGGAGAGTTTGTCTCATTCTGTAACAGCAGCTCGGCAAAAACTGGGCTAGATGTTACAGATTGAGACGAAGGGCGGGGATGGTGCACCAACCCGGCAGCCACCCTCATCTGTAACGAAATGTCATACATTTCTTTCTGTACTGGACACCCCCAGGGGGTATGGGTGTATAGTATCGGCAGGTTAACAATTCCAACACCGAACTACAGAAAGGAGAAGCCATGGCTCAAGATAAGTTCGACGTGGGCGGCATGACATGCGCCGCCTGCCAGGCGCACGTGGACCGTGCCGTGAGCAAGCTCGACGGCGTCCAAAGCGTCGCGGTCAATCTGCTCGCCGGCTCTATGCTGGTGGACTACGACCCTGCGCAGGTCTCCCCCGACGACATCTGCACCGCTGTCGACCGCGCGGGCTACTCGGCCTCGCCCATCAGCACGGGCACCGACGCTGTCCAAAGCGGAAGTGCGCAAGCCAGGTCCGGCGCCGCCCATATGGAGTCGCCGACCAAAAAGTTGGAGGCCGCCGCCTCTGCCATGCGCACCCGCCTCATCGTCTCGATCGTATTCCTCATCCCACTGTTCTACATAGGCATGGGGCACATGCTCGGCTGGCCGCTGCCCGGCATCTTCACCGACCACACCCACAGCATGACGCTCGCGCTCACCGAGCTCGTCCTGCTCATTCCCATCGTCTACGTCAACGACGCGTACTTTATCAACGGGTTTAAATCACTCGCGCACGGCGCGCCTACCATGGACGCCCTTATTGCCGTGGGCGCCACCGCCTCCATCGCCTGGTCGCTCTACGCCATGTTTATCATGGCCGACCAGCTAGCCGCGGGTCAGGTCCACGAGGCCATGATGACGGGCATGGACAATCTGTATTTTGAGAGCGCCGGCACCATCCTGTCGCTCGTCACCGTAGGCAAATACCTCGAGACACGCAGCAAGTCCAAGACCGGCGGCGCCATCGAGGCGCTCATCGACCTAGCGCCCAAGACCGCGACCGTCGTGGCAGAGGACGGCACCGAGGCCACCGTCGACGTCGATGCCATTCTGCCCGGCCAGGTGCTGCGTGTGCGCCCCGGCGAGTCCATCCCTGTCGACGGCGTGGTACTCGAGGGCGCTTCGGCCGTGGACGAAAGTGCACTGACCGGCGAGTCCATCCCCGTGGAGAAGACCGCCGGCGACACCGTCAACGCCGCCACTGTCAACCGCACCGGCTCGTTTACCTTCCGTGCCACACGCGTGGGCGCCGACACGTCGCTCGCCAAGATTATCCAGCTCGTCGAGGACGCCAACGCCACCGAGGCGCCCATCGCCTGCATGGCCGACAAGGTCGCCGGCGTGTTCGTGCCCGTGGTGTTCATGATCTCGGCCGTGACCTTCGTGGTGTGGACGGCACTGACCGGAAGCGTGAACGAAGCGCTCACCTCCGCCGTCGCCGTGCTGGTGATCAGCTGCCCGTGCGCGCTGGGCCTGGCCACGCCCGTCGCCATTATGGTCGGCACCGGCAAGGGCGCCGAAATGGGCATTCTGTTTAAGAGCGCCGAGGCGCTGGAGAACCTACGCAGCGTGGGCACCGTGGTGCTCGACAAGACGGGCACCGTCACCCGCGGCAAGCCGGCTGTGACCGATATCACGGTAGCCACGCGCGCTGACGGCTCGCCCGCCATGAGCGAAAAGGCGTTGCTCAAGCTGGCCGCTGCGCTGGAGCGCTCAAGCGAGCACCCGCTGGCCGAGGCGATTATGGCCGAGTGCGAGGCGCGCGGAATCGTCGCACGCATGGTCGAGGACTTTACCGCCGTGCCCGGGCGAGGCGTTACGGCACGCGAGGGGCAGAATGTCATCGCCGCCGGCAACGTGCGTCTGATGGACGAGCTGGGCGTGAAGGTTCCCGCCGGCCTTGCCGAACAGTTCGCGGCCGAGGGCAAGACGCCGCTGTTCTTTGCCAAGAACAGCGAGCTTGTCGGTACCATCGCCGTGGCGGACGAGGTCAAGGAGACGAGCGCCGGGGCCATCGCCGCACTGCGCTCGCTTGGCGTCGACGTGCGCATGCTCACCGGCGACAACCGCGTGACGGCCGAGGCCATCGCCCGCCGCGTGGGGCTGAGCAGCGAACAGGTCATCGCCGACGTCCTCCCTGCCGACAAGGAGCGCCACGTCCGCGAGCTGCAGGATGTGGGCGGCAAGGTCGCCATGGTAGGCGACGGCATCAACGACTCCCCCGCCCTGGCGCGCGCCGACGTGGGCCTTGCTATCGGCACCGGCGCCGACATCGCCAAGGAGGGCGCCGACGTGGTTCTCATGCGCAGCGACCTCATGGACGTCGCCCGCGCCATCGAGCTTTCGCGCGCCACGATCCGCAACATCAAGCAGGACCTGTTCTGGGCACTGTTCTACAACGGCATCGGCATTCCGCTGGCGGCGGGCGTGTTCTTCCCGCTCACCGGATGGCAGCTCTCGCCGATGTTTGGCGCCGCGGCCATGAGCCTGTCGAGTGTCTGCGTCGTAAGCAATGCGCTGCGCTTAAAATCCTTTAAGCCAAAAGTGGCAAAATAAGCTCACCATTAAGTCCATTTAGAACGGGTTTTCCAGGTGCCCGAGATTGACCTGAAAGAGGAGCGACGCGTACTTTGGTACGCGAGCGACGGCTTGAAGGTCAAGGTCGGGTGCCTGGGAAAGCCGACACAACAGGGAGGAATACCCATGCGATACACAATCAAGACTTCCGGCCTCATGTGCGGCCACTGCGACGCTACTGTCGAGACGGCACTGCTCAACGTTGCCGGCGTGACCGACGCCGACGCCGATCACGAGACCCAGACCGTCCAGGTTGAGTGCGCCGACACCGTAACCGCCGAGCAACTCGCCGCCGCTGTCGAGGCCGCGGGCGAGAAATTCCACGCCCTGTCTGTGACCGCCGCATAGCAGTCGCTGCCTACTGAATCCTCAGAAGTTGCGGTGAAATACGGACTGTTGTGCCGCCCTAGGCCTTTAAACGGTCCGTATTTCACCGCAACTGACGGGGACATCCGGAAGATCGACCAGAAACGAGGACCCGACATGATGGCAGACCATAAATCGGTGACCCGCATGCTCAAGACGGCACGCGGTCAGATCGACGGCATCCTGCGGATGGTCGAGGAGGACCGCTACTGCGTCGATATCTCCACGCAGCTCATGGCCACACAGGCGCTCCTCGCGCGCATTAACGCCGACGTGCTCAAGGCGCATATCGAGGGCTGCGTGACTTCGGCAATCGAATCGGGCGACGAAGACCTCAAAGCCGCCAAACTCGCCGAAATCGAACGCGTCGTCGACAAACTCTCCAAGTAATTGGGGCATTGGGGACAGGTACGTTTGCACCGTCTTGGTATTCCGGGGACAGGTATGTTTGCACCACATTGGTGCAGATTAACCTGTCCCCCTTGCTCTAAATCGGGTATAAAGGCGTGCAGCATATCGAACGAAAGGCAATTTGCATGAATGACTTTATGAAGGGTCGCAATGGTGCCGATGAACTCACCATCGTGATGGGTTTTGCCGGCATCGTCATCGCGATGATCGGATCGATAGCCCGCATCCAGTGGCTCAGCTGGATTGCCATCGCCGTAATCGTGATTGGCGTGCTGCGCGGCCTGTCCAAAAATATCGACGCACGTCACAAGGAGAACGAGGCCTTTGTCGCCGCGACTGCAAACGTCCCCTGCCTGGGCAAATTCGTCGCCAGCTTGGGCGGCGGAACCGCAGCGGCCAGCACCTCACGCGCGGCCGGCACCAGTAAGGAAGACTTTGAGCGTGCCAAGCGCACGGCCAAGAAGATGTGGAAGGGCCGCAAGACCACGGCCTATCTCAAGTGCCCCAACTGCGGCCAGATGCTCTCCGTCCCCAAGGGCAAGGGCAAGATCCGCGTCACCTGCCCCAAGTGCCACGCCAAGATGGAGACGCGCTCCTAGCCGCCATACCATAGGACAAATAAAAGCCGAGGCCTCGCGCTGAGACCTCGGCTTTTTGTATGCGACAACGGAGCTGTCCCTTTGTCACACCTATGCTACGCCGTCGCGGGCCAGCTCCTCAGCCAGCGCTTCGGCTGGCATGGCCATAATCGCGTCGAGCTCGGCATCCACCTCGGGGATGCGCTTCACCTTGAGTTTGCACACCAGATCGCCGCGACACATCACGTGCATCGGCTCACGCAGAGCGCACAGGTCATCGAGCGGGTTCTCGCGCGTCACCAAGATATCGGCGGCCTTGCCGCACTCGATCGTGCCAGTCTCGCCGTCCAGCCCCAGCAGCTCGGCGTTGACTTGCGTAGCCGTATGCAGTGCGAAGGCGTTGCTCACGCCGACATACTTGGCAAAATAGGCCACCTCACGCCACATGTCGTACTGCGTCACGAACGGGCAGCTCGAGTCCGTACCCAGGCCCACCTTAACGCCAGCTTCCAGTGCGGCACGGGCGCTCTCGATAATGCCCGAGCACACGATATCGCCGTTCTTCTTTTGCGTATCGGTCGAATGGGTCTTTTTCGGGTCGAGCAATACAAACGGCAGCGCCGGGCTGATAGTGCAGGTAACACTGGGCGCACGCCCCTCGAGTTGCGTGCCCGCGGCGCCACGGTACAGCTCCAGAATCTCGGGCGTCAACGGAGCGCCGTGCTCAATCGTGTCAACGCCGGCCTCAAGCGCGGCCTTCACGCCCTCGGTACTCTCGACATGGGCCATAACCGGCAGACTCACCTCGTGCGCAGCCTTGCACGCCGCCGCGGCAACCTCGACCGGCATGCGCAGCACGCCCGGCTCGCCCACCTCGGTAGCGTCGAACACGCCGCCCGTCACGAACAGCTTAATGACGTCGGCACCACGCGCATACAGGTCGCGCACCTGTTCGGCTGCCTCGGCGGGACTGTTGGCCACCTGGGCGAACAAGCCCGCACCATGGCCGCCCGGCACCGTGACGCCCGTTCCCGGCGCCACCAGGCGAGGACCTTGATACTTGCCGGCATCGATAGCATCGCGCACGGCCAGATCGGCAAACAGCGGATCGCCCGCGCCGCGCACCGTGGTCACGCCACTTGCCAGTTGTTGTTGGGCGCTGCCCTTAAGAATATGGCGCACGATGGCGCGCCCCACGGGATTATCGAGCTTCTTCATCAGCGCACCCGCATCGCCCGCCGAAACCGGCTTGCCCGAGCCGCACAGATGCACATGCATATTGATTAGACCTGGCATGAGATACGCCCCTGCCAGGTCGATGACCTCGGCACCTGCAGGCGCCTGCGCCACAGCACTCGGCCCCATCCACGTGATGAGACCGCGCTCAACGGCCACGGCCATGTCGGGCTGCGGCTCCATATGTTCCGAACCATCCAGGACGGTCGCATTGATAAACAACGTGGAACGATCGGCAGACGCCATATCGAGCTCCTCCCCCTCAGAAAACTTGAACATCTGTCCATTATTATCCAGTGTAGCCCGATTGCCACAGACATATCGGTTAACGGAGGGAAGAGGGGATGTGGGGGACGGAATACGCTGCAGTCCCACCCCAGCGACACCAGGGAAGTGTCTCGATCTGTAACAGATACAGGGTTGTTGGGCCCCTTGCTGTTACAGATCAAGACATTCGGTCGACGCTTCACCGGTTTGTCTCGATCTGTAACAGTTACGAGCTCAAATAACCTCTAAACGTTACAGATTGAGACAAAACCTCTCAGCGCCCATACCACTGACGTCTCCACTCCTCAGCCAAATCGGCCCGCTGCGGAATACCCGCTAGCCTCATCTTTTCAACCAGCATCCCCGGGTTCTTGAGTTCATCAAACGTGAACCGAAGCACCTTGTGCCCGAGCATTGTCAGATGAGATTCCCGCTGACGCTCTGCCACGAACGGGTCGACCGACTCCCGACCCTCGCCGTTCTGCAAGGTATACTTCCCCTTTCCGTCGAGCTCGCCGATGACACATGTCCCGTCCTCGAGCCTCCAGAAATAATCAACGCGAAACACCTGACTCGAATCGAGCGGATCGCGAAACTCCACCTGCAGCTCCGGAACCGGAAAGCCGTATGCAATAAAGAATGCTCGGAACCGAGACTCGCCACCGTTTTCGGACAGGCCGTCCGCATGCGACGCAATCACCTGAGCTCTGCGATACCCTCGCCCGCCCTCGCAATCGGCCTGGAGCCGTTCGCAGAGGTCGTCGCGCGACATGCCCTTCGCCCGCAATGCAGAATCGGCGATCGCCAGACCATACGAAAACGGCGCACGCAGCAGACAATCCTCCACCGTGCGCCAAAACGACGTCACCCGCACGCCATCGACACGCTCGAGCGCGCCCGCCATCTGCGGACGCAACAACCTGCACCCGTTGCTCAACGTCACCGAACAACCCGTCTTAACAAGATAACGCGGCCCGAGCAGATCATTCGGCACCTCCAAACCCCACAAAAGCGCCGCGTCATAGCCCCAAAACGCCCAATCGGGATGGAACTCCGCAAGGCCCTTAATAGTCCGCAGCGCTCGATCCACCGGCGTCAATGCATCCCAATCATGCTGAAAACAGAACAGATACGACTCGGGCTCCGCGATATCGTCGGTTCCAACATGGCGTCGTAGCCACATAAGCTCGGTATTGTCATGCGTTGCGAGCAGCGCACCTTGCTTGGCCGTCTCCGTGAGCCGCGCGAGCATCCTATTCCGCGCCAACGTGTTGCGAGTCGCATGTTTGTGTTTGAGAACGGTATTAGACACTTTCATCACCACCACGTCGGACAAATGGACCATCGTCACCGTTGCCTCCGCTGACAAATGTCTTGATCTGTAACAGGAAGACAGGCTTTGAGCCTCTAGTTGTTACAGAACAAGATCTTTCGGCACCGCTTCCAGCCTTTGTCTCAATCTGTAACAGGTAGGTCGAGTTTTGGCCTGTAGATGTTACAGATTGAGACATTCCCCCAACCCGTTGCCGAACATCTCGATCTGTAACAGTTACGGGCTCAAACAGCCGCCAAACGTTACAGATTGAGACAAAGTCAGGGGCAGCAGAGCGACACCAGTCACATCCCCTACTCCCACTCCTGCTCGTAGATGTTGAGGGACTTTACGTAGCGCCCCTGGGCGCCCATGATGTCGCGGACCAGGCGCAAAAAGAAGCTGATGCACGAGGTGTCAAAGCCATCCTGCAGGTCCTCCGGATGCACCGCACCCGGCCCATCGACCGCCGTGTCACTCAGGCGCGCGATGTCATACAGATAGAGCTGTCCCACCACCAGCCAGACATCGTCGACGCAGGCGAGGCGCACCGCAATCGCGCCGTCGTCCCAATGTTCCTTTTGCACGATATGCGGGTCGTAGACATCAAAGCGGTGGTCGGTGCGCGTATCCTTCAGCGCAACCATGCCGTTCGCAGGATCCTTGTCCAAAATGCCAAAGCGCGAGAAATACTGCGTGTCGCGTACCTGCTCGAGCCGCTTGAGCGAAGCAGGCGAAAGCGATGCCGGCGGCTCGTCAACATATAACTCGAGCAGCGTCTTGCCATGGCGATAGGGGCGCTCGAAGAGCAGCCAATCGGTAAATGCCATGTTGTAGGCCATGATTTCGTTTTGCGAAGGCTCGGTGCAATAGCTGAGCCACGGGTCGACAATGATCTCGAACTGTTCGCGCGCCGGCTCCAAAAACTGAAACTTCCGCAGCATCCAAAAATGGGCCATGTCGGCAATATCGTTGCCGACGGCTTCAGCCAGATGTGCTCGGTCTAAAACGTGGTCAGTCACGGCATCCTCCTCAAACTGATGAACCTCAATTTGAGCTTACGAGGAGGGTGGGCAGCCACTGTCAGCACGGACAAAATAGGCCTCCGGCTGCAAACCAACTGCTGACCAAACACTTGACGGGACACTTGACCGAATATGCGCGCCGCAAAGAAACGGCAGGCAGGCATAGACAACCGACCCGCCATTTTGAGCCAAACGCCCGCTGCCACCACAGAAACAGCAGAGCACCACAGGCGCAAACGTCGGCGAATGAACGCTCGAACGTCAGCAAACGAGCAAATCGGTCGCAAACCCGCAAGGAATGTCCCCAACGACCAGACAAAAAAGAACGTCCCCAACGACTAGTCGTTGGGTATAGTCATTGGGGACGTTCTTAAATGACTACTTTACAGCTCCAGCGCATCGGCGACTTCGGCTGCGCAGGCCAGGGCATCGGCCATGGCGTTCACCACGAGCGAGCTGCCGTTGCGAGCATCACCCGCCACATACACCGGCGCGGCATCCGCGGCGACGCCGTCGACACGGGCCGCAAGGTGCGAGCCCTCGGCAGCCATCACAGGCAACGGGCGGCCCGCCGTGGCAACGGGCACGCCAACGGCGTCGAACACACCGTGCTCCGGACCCGTAAAGCCGCAGGCGATGAGCACCAGCTGGGCCGGCACCTCGTGCTCGGAGCCCGCGATGCGCTCGGGCTTGCCGGCCGACCAGTCCAAATCGACCACGCGCAGACCCGCAGCCGCACTCTTCTTGTCCAGCAGTACCTCGAGCGTATCTACGCTCCAAGCACGCATCTCGCCACCCATCGCAGCGATAGCCTCCTGCTGGCCGTAGTCGGTCTTCTTAACGTTGGGCCACTGCGGCCAGGGGTTGCTCGTCGCGCGCTTATCGGGCGCAGCCGGCAAGAACTCAAACTGGCGCACGCTGCGCGCACCCTGGCGCACGGCGGTACCCACGCAGTCGTTTCCAGTGTCGCCACCGCCAATGACCACAACGTCCAGGCCGCGCGCGTTCACCGCGGGCTCGCCGCCATCGAGCACCGAGACAGTCGAAGCCGTCAGGTAGTCCACGGCATACACCACGCCCGGAGCATCCACGTTCGCAGCCGAAAGACCGCGGGGCGCACGAGCGCCGGCAGCCACCACGACGGCGTCAAAGTCATCGAGCTTGGCGGCAACCTTGGGATCGTTCACATCGGCACCCAGCTCAAACACAATGCCCAGCTCGCGCATGAGCGCCACGCGACGCTCGACCACGGACTTCTCGAGCTTCATGTTGGGAATGCCGTACATGAGCAAGCCGCCCGGACGGTCATCGCGCTCAAACACCGTCACGCGGGCACCTCGACGAGCGAGCTCCCATGCAGCCACCAGACCAGCGGGACCGGAGCCCACCACGGCAACCGTGGGTGCGCCCTCCCCTGCCGGCTCAAAGCGGTGCGGACCGCCGTTGGCCCACTCATGGTCGCTAATCGCGCGCTCGTTGTCATGGATCGTCGTGGGCTGGCCATCGACCGAGCCCAGGTTGCATGCGGCCTCGCACAGCGCCGGGCACACGCGACTCGTGAACTCGGGCATAGGCGAGGTGAGTGACAGGCGCTCGGCAGCCTCGTCCCAACGGCCGCGGTACACCAGCTCGTTCCACTCGGGAATCAGGTTGTGCAGCGGACAGCCGCTCGGACGTGCCTTGCCAAAGCTCGCGCCCATCTGACAAAACGCCACACCGCACATCATGCAGCGACTCGCCTGGGCACGGCGCGCGTCGTCGTCGAGCTCCACGTACAGCGGATCGAAATCGCGGCTGCGCTCCTCCACGGGGCGCAGCTCATGGGTCACGCGATCGATATCAAGAAAAGCACCAGGCTTACCCATGGCACTTACGCCTCCTTCTTGGTCGAAGCAACAGAGCTGGCAGCCACGGACGCAGCACCCGCAGCACCGCCCGCAACATCGAAGCGAGCAACATCCGCGTCACTCGCGCGACCGGTCACAATGTCAAACGCCAGCTCCTCGGCCTGCGCATGCGTCTTGCCGACGGCCTCGGCGGCGGCGACAATCGCCAGCGCGCGCTCGTACTCGGTCGGAATGACCTTCACAAAGTGCTTGCTCATCGTCTCAAAGCTGTAGAGCAGCTTAATGCCGCGCGGGCTCTGCGTCGCGTCCACGTGCTCCTGGATGAGCTCGCGAATCTGCGCCAGCTCGCCGGCCGTCGGGGCTTTAAGCTCAACGCTCTCGTGGTTCACACGGGCATCGAGCGTGCCGTACTGGTCAAAGACATAGGCCACGCCACCCGTCATGCCGGCGGCGAAGTTCTGCCCGACCTCGCCCAGGATGAGCGCCAGACCACCCGTCATGTACTCGCAGCCATGGTTGCCGCAGCCCTCGACCACCACCGTGGCACCGGAGTTGCGAACGCCAAAGCGCTGGCCTGCCAGGCCGTTAATGAAGCCGCGGCCGCTCGTGGCGCCAAAGAACGCAACGTTGCCCACGATGATGTTCTCGTCGAACTTGTAGGTCGCATGCGGGTTGGGGCGCACCGACACCTCGCCGCCCGAAAGACCCTTGCCAAAGTAATCGTTGGCGTCGCCGCACACGTTGAGCGTAATGCCGCGCGGCAGGAAGGCGCCAAAGCTCTGACCGGCCGAACCATCGCAATCGATGGTGATGGAGCCGGCGGGCAGACCCTCGGGATGCGCCTTGGTCACCGCGTTGCCCAAAATGGTGCCCACGCAGCGGTTGACGTTGGCGATGTCGGCGCGGAAGCGAATCGGACGCAGGTGCGCACGGGCATCGGCCGTATAGGGCACAAACAACGTGGAGTCGAGCGTCTTGTCGAGCTCGCTGTCCGCAGCCATCTGGGGCAGGAAGTGGCGACCGTCGGCACCCGGGATGTGGGCACCAAACTCACAGGTCGCGCTCGCCAGCACGGGCGACAGATCCAGCAGGTTAGCCTTGCGGTTGCCCGGGACCTCAATCTGGCGCAAGCACTCGGGATGGCCGACCATCTCGTCGATGGTGCGGAAGCCCAGGCTCGCCATGACCTCGCGCAGTTGCTCGGCAACAAAGAGCATAAAGTGCTCAACGTGCTCGGGCTTGCCGCGGAAGCCGCGACGCAGGCGGCAGTTTTGCGTAGCGATGCCGGCGGGGCAGGTATCCTGCTGGCAGTCGCGCTGCATGAGGCAGCCCATCGAGATGAGCGGCATGGTCGCAAAGCCAAACTCCTCGGCACCCAGCAGGCAGGCGACGGCAACATCGGTGCCGTCCATGAGCTTGCCGTCGGCCTCGAGCACCACGCGCGAGCGCAGGCCGTTTTGCAGCAGCGTCTGCTGGGCCTCGGCAAGACCGAGCTCCAGCGGCAGACCGGCGTGCCAAATGGAATCGCGAGCAGCGGCACCCGAGCCGCCGTTGTGGCCGCTGATCAAAATCTTGTCGGCAGCGCCCTTGGCAACGCCGGTGGCGATGGTGCCGACGCCGGCCTCGCTGACCAGCTTGACTGACACGCGCGCGCCGGGGTTGGCGTTCTTAAGGTCAAAGATCAGCTCTGCCAGGTCCTCGATGGAGTAAATATCGTGGTGAGGCGGAGGCGAGATCAGGCCGATGCCGGGCGTGGACTGACGGACCTCGGCGATCCAGGGGTAGACCTTCTTGCCGGGCAGGTGACCGCCCTCGCCGGGCTTGGCGCCCTGGGCCATCTTGATCTGAATCTCGAAGGCGCTGCACAGGTAGCGGCTCGTCACGCCAAAGCGCGCGCTTGCCACCTGCTTGATGGCGGAGTTCTTGGAGTCACCGTTGGCCAGCGGGGTCTCACGACGCGGGTCCTCGCCGCCCTCGCCCGAGTTGGAACGGCCGTGCAGGCGGTTCATGGCGATGGCCATGCACTCGTGCGCCTCTTTGCTGATGGAACCGTACGACATGGCGCCGGTGTTAAAGCGGCGGACGATGTTGAGCGCGGGCTCCACCTCGTCGAGCGAAACCGGGGTGCGGCCGCCGGCATCAAAGTCCAGCAGGTCGCGCAGGCGCACGGCACGACCGGTGCGGTGCAGGCGGGCGCTGTACTCCTTAAAGGTGTCGTAGCTGTCCTCACGGCAGGCGGTCTGCAGCAAATAGACAGTCTGCGGATCGATGAGGTGATCCTCGCCGCCGAGCGGGCGCCACTTGGTCAGGCCCAGCGTGGGCAGCTGATCGGGAGCCGGGCTCTTAAGGATAGCGAGCACGGCGTCATAGCGCTCATTTTGCTCGCGTTCGACGTCCTCGACACCCATACCGCCCACACGGCTCACCGTGCCGGCGAAGTACGCGTTGACGAACTCCGGCGTAAAGCCAACGGCCTCGAAGATCTGCGCCGAATGGTAGCTCTGCACCGTGGAGATGCCCATCTTGGACATGATGGAGACGATGCCCGCCGTCGCGGCCTTGTTGTAATTGGCGATGCCCTGCTCGGCCGTCACGTCCAGGTCGCCGCGTGCCGCCAGATTGCGGATGCACGCATGCGCGTTGTACGGATAGATGCCGCTTGCGGAGTAGCCCACCAGCGCCGCAAAGTCGTGCGGAGACACGGCATCGCCGCACTCCACCACGATGTCGGCAAAGGTGCGCACGCCGGCACGGATCAGGTGGTTGTGCACGCAGCCCACGGCGAGCAGCGACGGCACGGGCACCTCGCCCGCAGCGGCGCGGTCGCTCAGCACCACGATGTTCACCCCATCGCGAACCACAGCCTCGACGTCTTCGGCAAGCTGCTTGAGCGCAGCCTGCAGCGCGCCCTCACCCGCGTCGCGGCGGTACACGGCACGGAACCGACGGGTCTTAAAGCCAACACGGTCAATCGCGCAAATGCGGTCGAACTCCTCCTCGCTCAGCAGCGGGCGCTCCAGGCGCACCAGCTGGCAGGCCGTACGGGAGTCCTCGAGCAAGTTGCCGTGGTTGCCCAGGTAGAGCGTGGTCGAAGTCACCATATGCTCGCGCAGGGCGTCGATCGGCGGGTTCGTGACCTGGGCGAACAACTGATAGAAGTAGTCAAAGAACGAGCGCGTCTTCTTGGACAGGCAGGCCAGCGGCGCATCGATGCCCATCGAGGCAAGCGGCGCCTTGCCCTGCTGGGCCATGGGACGCACGACCTCGTCAACATCATCCCAGTGATAGCCGAGCTTAGCCATGCGCACGGCGGCGGGCACCTCGGCGTCCTCGGCGGGCGTTGCCGCGGCAGGCTTATCGAGCGCGTCGACGGTCAGCGTCTCCTCGGCAATCCAGTCGCGGTAAGGCTTTTCCTTGGCATAGCGGGCGCGCAGCTCGTCGTTGTAGATGACGCGGCCGCGGGCAAAATCGACCTCGAGCATCTGGCCCGGTCCCAGACAGCCGCTCGTCAGGATGTTCTCGGGGCTCACCTCGATGGTGCCCACTTCGCTCGCCAGCATAAAGCGGCCGTCGCGCGTCACGTAGTAGCGAGCCGGGCGCAGACCGTTACGGTCGAGAGCAGCACCCAGCGTGCGGCCGTCGGTAAAGGCGATGGCGGCCGGGCCGTCCCACGGCTCCATGAGCATGGACTGGTAAGCGTCGTAGGCGCGGCGCTCCTCGCTCAGGTTGTCGTTGTGGTCCCACGGCTCGGGCAACAGCATGGATGCGGCACGCGTGAGCGGACGACCGTTCATGACCAAAAACTCGAGCACATTGTCCAAAATCGCGGAGTCGGAACCCTCGCGGTTGATGATGGGCATCACACGCTCAAGATCATGCTGCAACACGGGGCTGTACAGGTTGGGTTCGCGGGCGCGAATCCAGTTGACGTTGCCCTTGAGGGTGTTGATCTCGCCGTTATGGATGATAAAGCGGTTGGGGTGCGCGCGCTCCCAGCTGGGCGTGGTGTTAGTGGAGTAGCGCGAGTGGACGAGCGCTACGGCCGTCTTGACGGCGGCATCGTTGAGGTCGATGAAGAAGCGGCGCATCTGCGTGGCGACGAGCATGCCCTTGTACACGATGGTGCGCGAGCTCATGGAGCACACATAGAAGATCTTGTCGCGCAGGGCAAACTCGGCGTCGGCCTTCTTTTCGATGGTGCGGCGGCACACGTACAGGCGGCGCTCGAAGGCGTCGCCGGCGGGCGTGTCGTCCGGACGGCCCAGGAAAGCCTGCAAGATGGTGGGCATGCAGGCGCGGGCTGTCTCGCCCAGGTCGTGCGGGTCGACCGGCACCTCGCGCCAAAAGAGCAGCGGCACGCCGGCTTCGGCGCAACCCTCCTCAAACACGCGACGAGCATCCTCTACGCCCTTGCCGTCCTGCGGGAAGAACAGCATGGCCACGCCATAGTCGCCCTCTGCCGGCAGAATCTGGCCGCACTTTTGAGCCTCTTTACGGAAAAAGTGATGCGGAACCTGGAACAGGATGCCGGCGCCGTCGCCGGTGTTCTTCTCGAGTCCGGTGCCGCCGCGGTGCTCCAAGTTGACCAGAATGGACAGTGCGTCGTCCAGGATCTGGTGATGGCGCTCGCCGTTGATATCGGCAAGCGCGCCGATGCCACATGCATCGTGGTCGAATTCGGGGCGATAAAGGCCCTGCTGCTGAGCGGAATCTGCCTGCATCGCGATCCTCCCCTAGATATTTAGACAGTCAGTTGAATAGGCATACTAGGAGCATCGCCGGCCCGTTGTGTTTCCCACCCGTTTCGAAACAATCGCGTAACGCACGCCCTACGAGCGGACACCGCCGACCTCAAGGGCGACAACATAGGCCCCAAGTTCGGCCTGCAAACTCACCTCTTCAAACATCTCAATCTGTAACAGGAGGAGCCGATTTTGGCGCTTAGATGTTACAGATCAAGACATTTCAGCAATCCCCTTTCACCATCCTATTCAAATACAACAATTTTGTTAGTCTTGGTTAACTTTTTAGCCTAAAACGGGTATCCTTTGCGGCGTCAAACAAACGACACGCAGGAGCGCACCATGCTCAACCATCTCAAACAACACTTTGGCTCGCACCGCACCGGAGGCCACGGAGGTCTGGATATCGCCCGGCACATCGGCCCCGGGCTACTCGTGACCGTCGGCTTTATCGACCCGGGCAACTGGGCCTCCAATATGGCCGCGGGCTCGCAATTTGGCTACGCGCTGCTGTGGATCGTCACGCTGTCCACGATTATGCTCATCGCGTTGCAGCACAACGCGGCGCACCTGGGCATCGCCACGGGCACCTGTCTTGCCGAGGCCACGACACGCTACCTCCCCCGCATCGTGGGACGCGCGGTACTCGCCAGCGCCTATCTCGCGACCATCGCCACCGCCATGGCCGAAGTCCTGGGCGGTGCAATCGCGCTTCAAATGCTCTTTGGCCTGCCCGTACGCGGCGGCTGCATCATCGTCGCGGCGGCATCGGTTGCCATGCTCATGACAAGCTCCTACAAACGCGCCGAGCGATGGATCATCGCCTTCGTGGGCGTGGTAGGACTTTCGTTTTTGGCCGAGCTTGCACTAGTCAACGTCGACTGGCCGCAAGCCGCCACAAGCTGGATAACACCCCGTATGCCCACCGGCTCGGCCGCGATTATCGTAAGTGTCCTAGGCGCGGTCGTTATGCCCCACAACCTCTTCCTGCACTCCGAGGTCATCCAATCCATGCACTTCGAAGGGCAAGGCGAGCAGGTTATCGAAGAACGTCTGCGCTACGAGCTCTTCGACACGCTCTTTTCGATGGGTGTGGGCTGGGCAATCAACTCGGCCATGGTCATCCTGGCCGCAACGACCTTCTTTGCGCACGGCATTGTCGTAGACGACCTCGCCGTCGCAGCGGCTACGCTCTCCCCCATTCTGGGCCCGGCAAGCTCGACCATCTTTGCAGTGGCACTGTTGTTCGCGGGTCTATCGAGCAGTGTAACGGCGGGCATGGCGGCGGGCACCATCACCGCGGGCATGTTCGATGAGGAATACGACATCCACGACCGACATTCCTCGATCGGGGTAGCGGCCTGTTTCGTCGGCGCAGTGGCGGCGTGCCTGGTCGTCCCGAATCCTTTTGAGGGTCTCATTTGGAGTCAGGCGCTGCTGTCGCTTCAGCTGCCGATTACGGTCTTTGTGCTCATACGACTCACTAGTTCACCCCGCGTCATGGGCAAATACGCCAACTCACGCCCGCTCAACACGTTGCTCGTAGGGATCGGTGCCATCGTGACGATTCTCGACATCGTGCTGCTAACGGGAATGTAATTGAGACGGCGTGACTGTCCAGATATAACGTCTCAATCTGTAACACGTAAGGTCGTTTTGAGCCGTTAGATGTTACAGATTAAGACCAAAGGTCGGCCGGACTCACGACAGACAGGATCGGCTAACAGTAGCCGTGATCCCTTGGGGACGGAGGAAAAGGGTCCCAGCCGGAATATCCGACCGAGACCCTTGGACAGAGCTATGTGTTGCTGCAAGTCGTGTGCCTGCGAGCTACTCCTCGACGAGCTCAAACTGATCGGGACCGACGCCGCACACCGGGCACACATAATCCTCGGGCAGCTCGGGCGTATCGACTTCAACCTCGTAACCGCAAACGACGCACACGAACTTATACGTCTTCTTCTCCTCAGCCATGATGTTCTCCTCTCGAACGTGACTGGTGATGTACTTCGCTTATTAGTATATGTTCTCAATAATATAATGCAAGTGTTTTTAAAACATTTCTAGCCTTGATAGGACGAGGCCTTCGGAGGCGTCTTGCCCTTCAGGACCTTGTGGTAGTAGTCGTAGGTCAACGGTGTCTCGTCGCTCAGGCGCTCGGCATCCTCGACCTCGCCGATAAACAGCAGATGCGTGCCCACATCTACCGTGTCGATCAAACGGCAGCTAAACAGGGCCGCCGCGTGCTCGGGCACATAGGGCATGCCCAGTGCCGTCTCGCGGGTCTCGTATTTGGCAAACTTGTCATAATCGCTGCTGGTGCGGAACCCAAAGTTGCCGATATAGAGCATGTCGGCGGTCTGGTCAATCACGGTCAGCGCAAAAGCCTTAGCCGATGCGATTACGCCGGACGTGACATTTTCCTTGTTCACGGCAACCGAGATGCGCGGCGGGGCGGATGTCACCTGCACCGCTGTGTTGATAACGCAGCCGGCACGCAGCCCGTCTGCCGCGGCGCTCACCACGTACAGGCCACTCGGCATGGTAAAGAACGCAGTTTTGTCCATAACGATCACTCCCCTAGCTCGGGTTGGAACCTCATGAATGTATGTACCCACAAAAAAGGCGGCACCCATAACGGATGCCGCCTTTGAGACATATGTGTCAGAACAGTAAGAAAGATGAGACGCCCGCAGTTGCGGTGAAATAGGGACTGAATAGCCCCTCAAACAGGCAAAACAGTCCGTATTCCACCGCAACTTATACAGAGTGCCTAGCGGTTGCGTTCCTTAAGGGCGCGGTCGATCTCGCGTTGGACATCACGCTTGGCCATGTCCTCGCGCTTGTCGTAGAGCTTCTTGCCGCGACCCAGACCCAGCAGCAGCTTTACGCGGCCGTCGATATTAAAGTAGAGCTCCAACGGAACCAGCGCATAACCACGGTTGCGAAGTTTGCCGTCAAGAAAGTCGATCTCCTTGCGGTGCAGCAGCAGACGACGCCGACGGTCGGGATCGCGATTCCACACGCCACCATGGCTATAAGGGTGGATATGCAGGCCGACGAGCCAGCACTCGCCGCCACGAATCAGCGCAAAAGTGTCAGTGATCTGGCACGCGCGCTCGCGAATCGACTTGACCTCAGTGCCACTCAGTTCAATACCGCACTCAAACGTCTCATCGATAAAGTACTCGTGGTGTGCCGAGCGATTCTTGGAGATGAGCTTGCGTTCGCGCTTACTGGGCATCGCCGGCCTCCTTGGCGCCATCGGCGTTTGAGCCCGCAGCCTCGCGCTTTGCCTTGCGCTCGGCATTGAGCTCAGCATCGCTCTCGCGCACCAGTTTGATAATCGCCGCGCAGGCTTCCTCGCCCACCAAGTCGCGAGCACGCACCGTCAGGCGCGTCGCCTCCTGCTTGTCGCCGTCGCTTGCAGTATCGGTCGCGCACATAATCAGGCAGATGGCAATCTCGGCCGAAGGCGAGGTCGGCACGCCTTGCAGGGCCAGTTCACCCATCGCGTGGTCGTCGCTCTCATCGGCGGCATCCGGATAGGTAGTATGGATCTTGTTGAGCAGGCGCGTCGTATGCGCATCGTTGGGCGCCAGGCGCAGCGCCAGACGCGCGCAGCCCACGGCAGCCGAAACGTTCTCGGTCTCGGGCTCCAAGAAGTACTGACCTAGATTGGCGTAAGCGCGGGCGGCGCACTTGCCATCGCTTGCACGCTCCAGCACCGAGAACGAGAGCGATGCCCATTCCTGCTTGTCTTCGAGTGCGCGGAACAGCTCGGCCAAATCCAAGCGATAGTTGCAGTTCATGGGATCCCAACGCACAGCCTGCATCAGGGCATTGCGAGCGCTCACATAATCCTGCTGGCGAATGTAGGCAAACGCCATGTCAGAGTACAGGCGGTCAAACGGCACCTCGACCTGCACGAGCTCGCGCGGATCCTTCTCCACGCGGCGATAGGCCAAGCGCTCAAACTTGCTATCGAAGCTAAAGTATTGGCGCTTCTCCTCCGTCTTGCACTCAGCGTCGATATACTCCTCGGCGAGCTCCACCAGACGCTCCAGCAGCGGCGTCGCCGTAGCCAGGTCGCCCTGCGCCAGATAGTTCTCGGCATACGTGATGTCTTGCAAGCTGATGGGCAGGTCCATGACAACTCCTCGGTCCGGGCGGCAGACTCAACGCGCGCCTTAAACATCGGTCAATACACAAAACCCGGGTCTCTTACGAGGCCCGGGCGTTCAATTTTGGTAGCCCGTACCAGATTCGAACTGGTGATCTCCGCCTTGAGAGGGCGGCGTCCTAAACCGCTAGACGAACGGGCCATATGTAGCAAATGCAATGGCTGGGATGGAGGGAGTCGAACCCCCATTGACGGAACCAGAATCCGCTGTCCTGCCATTAGACGACATCCCAATGACTGCATCGCTGCGCTCGGCTGTGCCTTTGCGCAAGAAAGAAATATACGGGAAGTCTCGCCGTGACGCAAGCCCCAATTTTGACTTTTTTGAAATTCAGTCAAATTGGCCTAATTTAGTCCAACCCGTGAAGGACCTGTGAAGCCGACCGCTGTACACGAAGGGCAAAACGCCGCGAGCGGTAGCCGTCAACCGTTGGCAGATTCTACCGCGAAAACGATAGCACCAGGCAACACAATCGAAGTATCAATGATCGCGTAGATATCGAGGCGCCATGGACGAAGAGCTTGATTACCTATGGGAGACCCTGGGGCTCGAGATCACTGCTGACCTTTGGCCCGAACGGGACAAAATCCATCCCACACTTCGCCCCGCCATCACGGTGATGCAGGCAAAATACCGCCGTGCATCCTTTTTGATCATGCGGGTGTCATGGCACGCGGGACTCCCCGACCTCAAGCGCATCCAGGCAAGCCTCGTCGAGTTGTCCGGTATGCCGACCGTCATATCCGAGGCGCGCCTAGAGCAGCGCCAGCGCGAACGACTGCAACAGCAGCGGATTCCCTTTATCTGCCCCGGCGTTCAGGCATATCTGCCCTTTATGGACGAGGAGTACTGGAGCGGCAAGCCCAACAAGCACGTAAAGGTCTACGATCCGCACGAATGGGCACAGCTGGCGGACTGACTGGGGCGGGCCCGCCGGCGGAAAGTGCGTCCCAGATTTCAAGCTCAAACTGGTCCCCACTTTCCCGTCGAGCCCTCAACCGGAAACCGTGTCCCACAATCGAAGCTCAGAATGGGACGTGCTTTCCGCAACCGGCCACTTTGGGAAAGTGCATCCCATTCTGGAAGCGAATTCCGGGTCGCACTTTCCGCAGCCGCTACAGCAACGCCTCGGCCCAAGCCGATTCCCTAAAGCCGGGAATCACAAAGTCGTCGCCCACCAGCAGCGGACGCTTGACCAGCATGCCGTCGGTCGCCAGCAGCTCGTAGCACTCCCGATCCGTCATGCCCGCATCCAGACGCGCCTTCAGGCCCAGCTCTCGATATTTCATGCCCGACGAATTAAAGAAGCGCCGCACCGGCAGCCCCGAACGAGCAATCCAGGTCGCAAGCTCATCAGCCGTGGGATTGTCCAAAACGATATCGCGGTCGATATACTCTACCCCATGTTCGTCCAGCCATGCCTTGGCCTTCTTACAGGTCGAGCACTTGGGATATTCAACAAACAATACCGCCATGGGATTTCCTTTCTTAGAGAAAACAGGTGTCTGGAAAACTGCACATCGACGACCACTCGCGATTGCAGCCGTTATTGTAGTCAATGTCGAAGCATAGGCAGTCGCGATGTCTCGTCTTAAGGCTAGCGCCTCGCATGGGCGCCGATCGGCCGAGTCGCATGGCGCACCAACGCCGCCGTCAACAATACCAACAGCATGGCGGTGACATAGCCCGCAGCATCGAATCCTAAATCGATAACGTCGAAATGCCTGCCGGGAACAAAGATCTTATGTACCTGATCGCCAACGGAGCAGGCGGCGCAAAAGAGCAATACGGGCACGCAACGGGAGCATACGCTCCACGGGCACCTGGAAAAGCAAACCACGACCACCGAGGCGAACAATCCGACGGAGAAAAACTCTACGGTATGGGCAACGCGACGGACGTTCGCGCCCACCCACATGCGAATGGAAGCAAGTCGGCCAGACCGGGCATTCGAGGCAGCTGAATCGGTGCCCCCGGTCATTCCGTTCTCCGTCTGGGCTTCGCCCGTGGCATCGGCAGCCTGAACGCCCGTAGCCTGACCCTCCACCACACGCGCGGTGGACTCGCTCAGCAACGACGTCTCCACCGCATTTTGCTCCGTCAGCACCCAGATGCCCGCCAGCGTTGCAGCGAACAGAACGATCGCGGTCCATCCGATTATTTGTTTTACGCGCGACAAAGGCCAACCTCCTTTTTTTGAATATCAGCGAGTGTAGCCCCAAATGACATCGTCACCGTATCAAAATTTGAATCGCAACAGGAAGCGACAAAGCGACTCAAACCCCTACCCCGCCTCGCGCATCCAGCGATCGAACGTCCCCACGCACACGCCCAGGCACTTTGCTGCCTGGCTTCGGGTAATATCGCCCGCCTCATAGCTATCGCGCACCAGCTCAAACTGAGGAGGGCATGGCTTGCGAGGCCGGCCAAACCGCACCCCTCGCGCCCGCGCCGCTGCAATTCCCTCCGCCTGGCGCCGATGGATATTCTCGCGCTCCACCTGCGCCACGTAGCTCAGCAGTTGCAGCACAATATCGGCAATCAGGGCGTTGGTCACATCCGGCGCGCCGCTGGCCCTAGCGCGTGTGTCAAGCAATGGCATGTCCAACACCACAATGGCAACCCCGAGCTCCTTGGTAATGCGTCGCCATTCCTCAAGAATCTCGGAGTAATTACGACCAAGTCGGTCGATAGAAAGCACCACCAGCACGTCCCCGTCTCCCAGGACGTGCAGCAGCTCGCGATAATGCGGTCGATCGAAGTTCTTGCCGCTCGCATGGTCGGCATAAATATTCGCCGAGCCCACGCCATAGGCGCCCAGCGCATCCAGCTGCCGATTAAGGTTCTGATCGCGCGAACTCACCCGCGCATAACCGTACACCGTCGCCATCTCATCCCCGCTTTCTTGTAAACCTGCCAAAAAGGGACAGGTTTATTTTGGTAGGTTCTACCTCTCAAATAGCAGGTAAGCGGGCGGCCGAGCAGACGGCAAGGTAGCCACGATTCAAATGCGGAGGGCGGTCCCGAAAGGCCGCCCTCCGCTCCCCCACCATCGGTCGGGATTTGGCTAATGGATAAGCTTAAAGTCCAAGTGCCCACGCGTGGTATTGACACGTGAGACCTCGATAATCACGCGCTGCCCCAGCTCGTAACGGGTGCCTGTGTCGGCGCCCGTCAGAGTAAGCGCGTCCTCGTCGAACTCGAACCACTCGTTGCCCAGGCTCTTAATCGAAACCAAGCCTTCGACCTGCGTCAGGTCCAAGCGCACAAAGAGGCCCATGCTGCTAACCCACGAGACGGTTCCGGCATAGCGCTCGCCCAGGCGATCCTCATAGTACTGGGCAATCTTGATCTTTTGCGTCGCATGGCTGGCGGCATCTGCCGCGCGCTCGGCATCGCTACATGCGCGGCAGATCTGCGGCAGAATGCGCGGCAGCGACTCGCGCCCCTTGCCGATCAGCCACGGCGTACGGACCAAGGCGTCCTTGCCGCCGAGCTGCTCATAGGCCAACTGCAGTTTGAGCACGCGGTGCACCACCAGATCGGGGTAGCGACGGATGGGACTCGTAAAGTGGCAGTAGCACGGCGCGGCGAGCGCAAAGTGGCCCTCGTTGCGCGGCTTGTACAGCGCGCGCTGCATGCTGCGCAGAAGCAGCGTGTTAACGAGCGGTGCGTTGGCCGTACCGGCGGCAGCATCAACTGCAGCCTGCAGCTCATCGGGGCTCCCCAGGGCAATACCGGCAGCACGGCGATCGTCGATGATGCCTAGCTGCGCCAGCGCAACGGCAGCACCGTGCAGGCTATCGGGGCTCGGATCCTCATGCACGCGATAGCAGGCCTCGATATCACGGTCTGCCAGCCACTCTGCAACGCACTCGTTGGCGAGCAGCATGGCTTCCTCGATAAGCGACGTGGCACACGAACGCTCACGCGCCACAATCTGCACGGGCACTCCGTCCTCATCCAATAGAGCGCGAATCTCGGCCGTGTCAAAATCGACTGAGCCGCGGGCGCGACGAATACGACGGCGAAGTTCGGCGAGTTCGTTAGCGGCGACAAGAAAATCGCCGAGGTCGATGTTGTAGCCGCGGGCGGCCTCCTCGCACGCAAGGCCGCGCTCAAGCGCTTCCTCGCGCGAGGTCTCGGCAGCCGCAACATCCTCGGCTGCACCCTCCAGCACCGAATACTCAACCGCGCCGGCACGCACCAGCAGCGCCTCGGCGCCGTCATAGTCCATACGCACACGCGAGCGAATCACACTGGGGTATGGATCGTAATGCCGCACGCGACCCTGTGCATCGAGCTCGATATCGACGGTAAACGCAAGACGGTCCTCGTCAGGGCGAAGCGAGCACAGGTCACAGGACAGGCGTTCGGGCAGCATGGGAAGCACACGATCGGCCAGATACACCGATGTCGTACGATGGCGAGCCTCAAGATCGATATGCCCGTCCCAAGCCACATAGTGTGAAACGTCGGCGATATGCACACCCAACTTGTAGCCACCCTCGGGCGTGCGCTCCAGCGAAATGGCATCGTCAAAGTCGCGCGCGTCGACCGGGTCGATCGTGATGACAAAGCGGTCGCGCAGATCGCGGCGGAGCGGGTCCCTAAGCGCCGCGGACACATCGAGCGAAAGCCCCTCGGCCTCGTCTAGCGCGGCCTCGGGATAGCTATCGGTATAGCCGTAACGCGCCATCACATATTGAACGCCCAAATCGGGCGCGTCATCTCCGCCAATGCGGCGTTCGATCGTCACGGTGCCCGATTCCAGGCGCGTCGGGTAGGTCAAAATGCGCGCGACAACGGCATCACCCGGGTGGACACCCAGACGATCCGCCGAGGTATCCTCGGGCAAAATGAAGAAGTCGGCCTTCAGGCGCGAATCGAGCGGCTCAATCACACCAAGCGGACCGGCGGTCTGGTACGTACCCACCACGCTTATGGCTGCGCGCTCAACCACGCCTTCGATCACGGCGCGCCGCTCACCGTGCGGGCTGTTCTTAATGCTCACGGCAACGGTATCGCCATCCATAATCTCGCGCTTGCCGCGGCCCATGACCTTGTAGTCGCCATTCTCGGTTATGACATAGGCACTGTGCTCATGGAGCTGCACGCGCCCGGTCAGGCTCGGACGGCGTTCGCTGCGCACCGGCCCGCGCTTATTGCGAGCTCCACGCTTATGCTTGTTATTGCGCCCCATGGCGCCTCCTAACTATCGATTGCGAACTCCAAAGAGTCTACCCAAATGATTCGCTTTCCTGCCGTCCCCTAGGAATCAAAAAACGGGCCGCCCCATAAGAGACGACCCGTTGGAAGGGATGAATTCCAGGCATGCCTACACGCGCAGGTAGCGGCGCATGGCAATGGCAGAACCAAAGAGACCGATAATCACGCCGACCAGAATCAGCGCAGCATAGGTCACCAGGTAGTACTGCGTCGGCAGGGCAAACGACATCCAGCCGATGCTCTCCTGCAGACGCGGAATCATCAGATTGCGCAGCAGCTCCAGAACGCCGATGGAAAGCAGCGAGCCCAAAATGGCCTGCAGTACGCCCTCGGTGATAAACGGGCCGCGAATGAAGCCGTTGCTGGCGCCGACCAGACGCATAATCGCAATCTCACGACGACGCGCCGTGATGGACAGGCGAATCGTGTTGTTGATGAAGATGAATGCGATAAAGGTCAGAAGGCCAACGAGCACCACGGCGGCAATGCGGATGTAGTTGGTCACCTGGAACAGGCGGCTCACTTCCTCCTGGCCGTACAGCACGCTCGCGTTGACGTCGCCGTCATCCGCGATCTTCTGGAAATCGTCATCCTTCTTGAGCTTCTCTGCCGTGCTCTCGACCTTGGACGGATCGTCCATCTCAATAGCAAAGGAAGCCGGCAGCGGGTTCTGGCCATCGAGCGCGCTCATGGTGGCGTCGGCGTTGCCCGACATCTTGCTCGTATACTCGGCCAGCGCGTCGTCCTTGTCCTTATAGGTCACGGACTTGACGTTATTCCACGTCTTAAGTTCGGCCTCAAAAGCCTGAACATTGGCCTGATCAGCGTCATCGCTAATGAACGCGTTGATGACAACCTGATCCTCGACGGTACCGATCACGGAGTTCAGCATCGCGGAGCCCATGATGAACAGGCCGATGATAAACAGCGAAAGGAAGATCGTGATGACGGCGCCGAGCGAGGTAGTCCAGTTACGGAAGAAGTGACTGATTGCCTCTTTGAAGGAGTAGCCCACGTTAGTTGGTGCCATAGTTACCGTAACCTCCCCTCTCCTGGTCGCGGATAACGTGGCCGCCCTCGAGGGCGATCACGCGACGGTGCATGCTATCGACCATCTCGCGGTCGTGCGTGGCGACGATCACGGTGGTGCCGGTGCGGTTAATACGCTCGAGCAGCTTCATGATGCCCAGCGAGATCGCCGGGTCGAGGTTACCCGTGGGCTCGTCGCAGATCAGCAGCGGCGGACGGTTGACCATAGCGCGGGCGACGGCAACGCGCTGCTGCTCGCCACCGGAAAGCTGGTCGGGCAGCGAGTCCATCTGATCGGCCAGGCCGACCAGACGCAGCACCTCGGGCACCTGGCTGCGAATGACGCCCTTGGGCTTGCCGATGCACTGCAGGGCAAACGCCACGTTTTCGTAGGCGGTCTTTTGCGGCAGAAGCTTAAAGTCCTGGAACACGGCGCCAATCTGGCGGCGCAGGAACGGAACCTTGCGGTTCTTGATCTTCATGAGGTCCTGACCGGCAACCAGGATACGGCCGCTCGTCGGCTTAACGTCGCGATTGAGCGTCGACAGCAGCGTGGTCTTACCCGAGCCGGAGTGACCGACCAGGAAGACGAACTCGCCCGGATAGATCTCGATGTTGATGTCGTCGAGTGCAGGCTTGTTGGGCTGTGCCGGATAGATCTTGGTGACATGCTCCATAAGGATGACGGGCTCGACACCGGCCTGCTTGGCCATCTTCTTGCGGCTGGCCTGCGGATCGATGGGCGCAAACACCGACGTAAAATCGGGGTTGTTGAGCGCGTTATCGAGGCTTGCGACCTCGGCGGCCTGATCGCTCTCGACCACCGGGGCAGCAGGCTGCGTGGGGTCGGGAATAGCGGCAAAGAGACCGGACTGCGCAGGCTGAGGAGCCGGCGTCGCAGGGGCCAAGGGGTCGGGAATGCCGGCCATGGTAGGCTGCGGCGTGGCGGCGCCAGCCTGAGGCTGCTCCACGCGAGCGGTCACGGCCTGAACGGGCTCAAACCCCGCCGTGCCGGAAAGCGCGACATCGCTGGTTGGATTGTAGGCAAAGGGATCGGATGCCGGCTGTGCCTGATCTGCCGGCTGAACGGGGGCCTGAGCAACAGGCTGGCCCTCTGAATCCGGAGTGGCGAAACGACTGCCCTGGACGCCTGCCTGCGTCTTGGGGGCATCATCGCCCGCACCGGAGGTACGGAAGTGGTTACCCACTGGTGCTCCTTATCGTCGTGCGTTTAAACTACATGAGCGCTTTGTATTTTAGCAGCATTAGCTTTGCTGCACATAAGAAGCATGGCGGGGCTTGCATTCCCACCGGCCGGGCACAGGGCTACTCTCCAAATCGTCCTCGGACATGTCGGAGCCCCCGTTGCGCGCTTCGCGCGGCGGGGCTCCTCCGTCCTGCGGAAAGATTTGAAGAGTAACCCTGTGCCCGGCCTGCGGCTACTAAGGGGCCGCCGCGTTTATCTTGGGGTGCTGCATATACAAAGTTGGAAGGGTCTGAATTGCGCTTTGTCGATATATGCCCTTTTTCCTGATGGGACCGTGCTTGAGGGGCGTCTTCATAAGTTGCGGTGAAATAGGGACTGTTTTACCAGTTAAAAGGTCTAATCAGTCCCTATTTCACCGCGACTTCAATTAAGGCTAATTGTTGCGCAACTTGGATTTGGATTATCGCTTTACAGTGACCTCGATTAGAACGCCTATGGTTACGCGGGGGCTGGCATGAATTGTCCTTATTGTGGAACTGAGTTGCGCGATGGTGTTAGGTACTGCACGGCGTGCGGGGTCGCCGTCAATGGCGTCTCTGCTGATTCTGAACTTCGGGTAAAGCCTCGGAACCACGTTGCGGCCGTCCTTGCCTGCATGCTGATAATCGGCATCATCGGCGGTAGCTGTTTGGGTCTTTATCTGCGGCAGATTTTTTCCCACTTTATATCGGCTCATTCGGAGCATGCTATTGTGCTCAACATCTCTGCCGCAGGTTGGGATACCGATAGCGGGGCCTCACGTGTCCCGATACACATTACGGGCAAGACTGTCGACGGGATAACGGTCGACAAGGTTGAGTTCGTCGCCTCCGACGGTTCCGGTATCAGCCTCATTCAAGGTGTGTACACGCTCGAGGCGGCAGGTTCCCCCATTGCCACCGATGGCAAGATTTATCAAATTCCCTGTACGAGCGCGACGCTCGTCCTCGACGATGTCTTTGCCGCAGGCGAAACGATCAATCTCGCCGAGCTCGCTGAGCAGGATTCGATACTCACCTTCTGCCCCATCGATGCCGGCGATATGACCAACGACGAAATCTATGATGCCGCCCTACTCGCCATGGCATATAAAGGCGCCGACGCCCCCGATGTTGCCGCACTGTGCCAAGCGGCAATCGACCGACGTGACGGCACCAGCACAAGCGGGAACGCCTTCGAAAGTTGCGGTGAAATACGGATTAATTGAGCCTTTAAGCTGGCAAAACAGTCCTTATTTCACCGCAACTGAAACAGGGGCGCTCTCCAAGAGAGCGCCCCTGCCGGGTTTCCATAGTACTGGCGAAGCAGTTTTATAGTTCTGGCGAAGCAGTCCTTGAGATCCGCCTTGCCTTATGCCAAGAACTCCTTGGTGGTCGCCACGATGTTGGCGGCGTCCAGGCCGTACTTGTGCAGGAGCTCGGCACCCGGGCCGGACTCGCCGAAGGTGTCGTTGACACCGATCTTCTTGAGCGGCGTCGGGCACTGCTCGCACAGGACGTCGGCGACGGCGCTGCCCAGGCCACCGATCACAGAGTGCTCCTCGACGGTCACGACGTGACCGGTCTTGGTGGCGCTCTTGACGATCAGGTCTGCATCGATGGGCTTGATGGTGTGCATGTTGATGACCTCGGCGTCAATACCCTCGGCAGCGAGCTGCTCGGCGGCCTCGAGGGCCTCGCCGACCATTAGACCGCAGGCAATGATGGTAACGTCGGCGCCCTCGCGCATAACGATGCCCTTACCCAACTCGAACTTATAGTTCTCGGGGTCGTTGATAACCGGCGAGGCCAGACGGGCAAAGCGCATGTACACAGGGCCGTCGCACTCGTAGGCGGCGCGCGTCACGGCGCGGGCCTCGACGTCGTCGGCGGGAACGATCACGGTCATGCCAGGGATAACGCGCATGAGGGCGATATCCTCGCAGCACTGGTGCGTGGCGCCATCCTCGCCCACCGAGATACCGGCGTGCGTGGCACCGATCTTAACGTTGAGGTGCGGGTAGCCGATGGAGTTACGGACCTGCTCAAAGGCGCGACCGGCAGCGAACATGGCAAAGGTGCTCGCGAAGGCAACGCGGCCGGTGGTCGCGATACCGGCGGCGACGCCCATCAGGTTGCTCTCGGCAATGCCCACATCGAAGAAACGATCGGGGCAGGCGGCCTTAAACTTACCGGTCTGCGTAGCGGCGGCCAGGTCGGCGTCGAGGACCACAAAGTCATCGTGCTCGTTGGCGAGCTCGACGAGGGCCTCGCCGTAGCTTACGCGCGTGGCGATTTTCTTGACGTCTGCCATCCTAGAGCTCCTCTCCGGCGGCCGTGAGCTCTGCCATGGCCTGCTCAAACTGTTCATCGTTGGGGGCCTTGCCGTGCCAACCCACCTGGTTTTCCATAAAGGAAACGCCCTTGCCCTTCATGGTCTCGGCGATAATGGCGGTCGGCTGCCCCTTGGTGGCGCGAGCCTCGGCAAAGGCGGCGCGGATCTGGTCGAAGTCGTTGCCGTCGGCGAGCTCCACCACGTGGAACTTGAACGCGCGGAACTTGTCGGCGAGCGGCATGGGGTCGTTGACCTCCTCGACGGGGCCGTCGATCTGCAGGCCGTTGTGGTCGACGATCACGCAGAGGTTATCGAGCTGCTGGTTGCCGGCAAACATGGCGGCCTCCCAGACCTGGCCCTCCTCGCTCTCGCCATCGCCCAACAGGGCGTACGTGCGGTAAGTATCGCCCCAGTGCTTGGCGGCAACCGCCATGCCCACGGCGGCGGAGATGCCCTGGCCGAGCGAGCCGGTGGACATGTCGACGCCCGGGGTGTCATTCATGTTGGGGTGGCCCTGCAGGTGGCTGCCGATATGGCGCAGCGTCTCGAGATCCTCCTTGGGGAAGAATCCGCGCTCGGCGAGCACGGCGTACAGGCCCGGAGCGCAATGGCCCTTGGAGAGCACAAAACGATCGCGGTCGGCCTTGCGGGGATCGGCCGGGTCGACGTTCATTTCCTCAAAGTACAGATAGGTCATGATGTCGGCAGCGCCGAGCGAACCGCCCGGATGGCCGGACTTGGCAGCGTGCACGCCGGTGACGATGCCCTTCCTTACCTCGTTGGCAACCTTTTTGAGCTCTTCGTCGCTCATTGTGCCTTCCTTTCATCCTCATTAGACAAAATGCGCACGGCGCCGAAGGTAATCCCAACACAGCCGCAATGCACGTACGTCATTCATTATGCTGGAAACTGATGGCTTTACCAGAGTTTTTATCATTATTTGAACAATTTAGCAGGCAGAACCGCTGATGAAACGGTTTATCAATGTGAACGTCTTTTGGATGGAACGCGGTCGACCCTACGCGCTAATGTCCTTGAATCCCTCGCCGAAGGCTTCCGTAACGTCAGCGACCGTCACGATGGCGTGAGGATCGCGCTCGCGCACGATCGTCTTGAGGGTATTGAGCTCTCGACGGCTCACGATGACCATAATCACCGGCTTCTCGGCACCCGAATACATGCCAGTCGCCTTAAACTTGGTACAACCACGACCCAGGCCATACATGATATCGGCAGCGATATCAGGGAACTTGTCCGAGATGATGAGTACCATACGGCGTTTGTTGCCACCATCGACCACGGCATCGATCACGTATCCGCTAATGACCATCGAAAGGCCTGCATATAGTGCGTTTTCGATTGAAAAGACCGGAGCCGACAGCGCGCATACGGCAACATCGATCGCCATGACGGTCGAGCCCACCGGCAGCGAGGTGTTACGCGAGATGATTTGGCCAATCGTGTCCGAGCCGCCGGTGTTGGCGCCGGCGCGCAACACCATGCCGTAACCGATGCCCGTAATAATGCCGCCCCACATGGCAGGGAGCATCAGGTCCGCATCCGCCAGAGGTGCTACAAACGGGGCGAACAGATCGGTAAAGAAGCCCAGCAGCACAAAGCCCGTCGCGGTCTGCACCACGTAGAACATGCCGCCCTCGCGCATAACGACCAACAACAGCAAGGCGTTCATCACGATCGTCTGAATACCAACGGGAAGCGATAGGCCGCGCGATGCACCGACTGCCTGGATAATGGTGGCAAGGCCCGTAACGCCACCGGCAGCAAGGCCGTTGGGAATCAAAAACAGGTCGGTCGCAATAGCGGCCAGAGCGCACCCCAACATAATCTGGGGCAGGTCGTGAAAAAAGTTCATCGAAAGAATGCGCTTGATGTCCAGACGATATGCCATGCTGCCTCCCTCAAAAAAGCGCACCCAAACGGATGCGCTTTGAACTTCTTCTTGTATTCGATTCTACCGATTCGCCGGACAAAAACCACCCCTGCGCAGGGTTTGCTCTGGATACAAAACCACCCTGCTGGGAGGGTTTTAATCCATCTCCACATAAACCGGGCGGTTTATGCAGACGGGGTCTCCGCGTCGGCGTTGCCGGTGGCCCAGCGATGGTAGCCAATAACAAACGGGTCCAGGTCGCCATCGTCAAGAACGGCCTCGACATTGCTGGTCTCCACGCCCGTGCGTAGGTCCTTGACCATCTGGTACGGGTAGAGCACGTAGCTGCGAATCTGGTTGCCAAAACCAATCGTGGTCTTGGGTCCGCGGATCTCATCGAGTGCCTCGGCGCGCTTCTCGAGCTCAATCTCGTACAGGCGGGCCTTGAGGATCTGCATGCACGCGGCCTTGTTCTGAATCTGGCTGCGCTCGTTTTGACAGGTAACCACAATGCCGCTGGGGAAATGCGTCACGCGCACGGCGGAGTCGGTGGTGTTGACGCCCTGACCGCCCGGGCCGCTCGCGTGGTACACGTCCACGCGGATGTCATCGGGGCTGATCTCGATGTCGATATCATCGGGTAGCACGGGGATGACCTCGACGCCGGCAAAGGTGGTCTGGCGGCGCTTCTTGTCGTCGGTGGGGCTAATGCGAACCAAGCGGTGGACGCCGGCCTCGGCGCGCAGCATGCCAAATGCGTCCTTGCCCTCGACGGTAAAGGTCGCGCGGTCGATGCCGATGACCTCGGCTGCGGGACAGTCGTTGATGGTGACCTTCCAGCCGCGACGCTGGCAGTACTTCATGTACATCTTAAATAGCATGAAGGTCCAGTCCTGGGCCTCCAGACCACCCTGTCCGGGCTTGATAGTCACAATGGCATCGCCGTGATCGAACTCACCGGTAAACCAGCTCGAAAGCTCAAGCTCATCGATGGCGCGGGCCAGGCGCTCAGCCGTGGCCGCAGCCTCCTCGCGAAGGGCGGAGGCGTCGGGGTCATCCCCCATCTCCTCGGCAAGCTCCAGCGCGGCGCGGGCATCGGAAAGCTCGCCGCGCGCGGTGTCCACGGCAGCGATATCTTCCTTGGTGCGCGCGATCTCCTCCATGGTGGCACGGGCAGCGTCGGCGTCATCCCAAAAGCCGGGGGCCACGCTTTTAGCCTCGAGCTCGGTCACGCGCGTGCGCTTTTCGTCCAAATGGAGATACGACTCGACCTCGCCGAGCC
>OJAG01000332.1_pt1 | contig 38648 bp, 20 predicted proteins | sample 1589021 | NCBI WGS metagenome assembly OJAG01 (sample SAMN03283264) | human gut metagenome | biome: human-associated habitat; material: feces | host: Homo sapiens | place: USA | collected 2013 | reverse complement strand
CCGATGGGCCGCCCGCCTGTTTGTTGTTTATTATGATATCATACGGCGTCTCAGCACAGCTTGGCGCCGGCGGGGATAGCGTCGTCCAGCAGCAGCAGGTGCAGCTTCTCCTCCCCCCGCTCCTTGTGGACAGCGGAGATCAGCATCCCGCAGCTGGGGATGCCCATCATCTTCCGGGGCGGCAGGTTCAGAATGGCCACGGCGGTCTTACCAATGAGCTGCTCCGGCTCATAGTAGTGCCGGATGCCAGAGAGGATGACCCGATCCGTGCCGGAGCCGTCGTCCAGCGTGAACTTCAGCAGCTTGTCGCTCTTTTTCACCGGCTCGCAGTTCTTGATCTTCACCGCCCGCAGATCGGACTTGCAGAAGGTGTCGAAGTCCACCTTCTCCTCCGTGTAGGGCTCCACCTCCAGCGCCGGCAGCGCCGCCTTGCGCTGCTGAGCCTCCAGCTCCTCCAGCTCTGCCAGCGCCTTTTCGGCGTCGATGCGGGGAAACAGGGCCTCGCCCTTGTGGACCGTGGCGTCGGGGCGCAGGGAGCCCCATACGTTGGCCTTCTCCCATGTCCGGCAGCCTTGGCAAGCGCCGATCTGGTCGAAGATCTTCTCGGCGCTCTCCGGCATAAAGGGCATCAGCAGCGTGGCGCAGATGCGGATGGTCTCCAGCAGATGATACATCACCGTAGCCAGCCGCACCCGGTTGGCGGGATCCTTGGCCAGCGCCCACGGGGCGTTCTCGTCGATATACTTGTTGGCCCGCTGGATGGTCTTGAACACCTGCTCCAGCGCATTCTGGAACTGGAAGCGCTCCATCTCCGCCTCATAGCGATCCCGGAGGGTGGAGGCCATGGTCCTCAGTTCCGTATCCAGCTCGCTCTCCTGCCGCTCCGTGGGCAGGGTGCCGCCGAAGTACTTCTCCACCATGGCGGTGGTGCGGCTCACCAGATTGCCCAGATCGTTGGCCAGATCGATGTTGATGGTCTGGATCAGCAGCTCATTGGAGAAATTGCCGTCGCTGCCGAAGGGGAAGGTCCGCAGCAGGAAGAACCGCAGGGCATCCACACCGAACTTCTCCGCCAGCAGATAGGGATCCACCACATTGCCCTTGGACTTGGACATCTTGCCGCCGTCCAGCAACAGCCAGCCGTGGCCGTAGACCTTCTTGGGCAGGGGCATCTCCATGCTCATGAGCATGGCCGGCCAGATGATGGAGTGGAAGCGCACGATCTCCTTGCCCACGAAGTGGACATCGGCGGGCCAGTACTTCTCGTAATCGTCATACTTGTCATTCAGGAAGCCCAGCGCCGTGGTGTAGTTGAACAGGGCATCCACCCACACATAGACCACGTGGCCGGGGTCGAAGTCCACCGGGATGCCCCAGGAGAAGCTGGTACGGCTGACGCACAGATCCTCCAGACCAGGCTTGATGAAGTTGTTGACCATCTCATTGACACGGCTCCGGGGCTCCAGAAAATCCGTGTCCTCCAGCAGGTGACGCACCCGGTCGGCGTACTTGCTCAGCCGGAAGAAGTAGGCCTCCTCCTCAGCGTCCGTCACCTCACGGCCGCAGTCGGGGCATTTGCCGTCCACCAGCTGGCTCTCGGTCCAGAAGCTCTCGCAGGGCTTGCAGTACTTGCCCCGGTAGGTCCCCTTATAGATATCCCCCTTGTCATACATCCTCCGGAAGATCTTCTGGATGGAGGCCACATGATAGTCGTCGGTGGTGCGGATGAACCGGTCGTTGGAGATGTTCATCAGCTTCCATAGGTCAAGGATCCCTCTGGGGCCCTCCACGATCTCATCCAGAAACTCCTTGGGGGTCTTGCCTGCGGCCTTGGCCTTGTCCTCGATCTTCTGGCCGTGCTCATCGGTGCCGGTGAGGAACATGACATCGCAGCCGGTGAGCCGCTTATAGCGAGCCATAGCGTCAGTGGCCACCGTGCAGTAGGTATGGCCAATGTGGAGCTTGTCGGAGGGGTAGTAGATAGGTGTGGTAATATAGAACTTCTTCTTTTCCATGGGTGGATATCTCCTTTTCCGCCGTCCCGAATGGAAGGACGGCTTAAAATTACAGGCACAGAACCGCCATCGTCCGGGCAAAGAAAAAGCGCCGCAGCGGCGCACGGAGCCACGGGCCGGGACGATAGACACGTTCAGTTTATCCCATGCCGCCCGGTCTGTCAACCGCTTTGTTGCTTTTCCCACGGAAACACGGTATAATATCAGAAAATCCCGCCGAAAACAGGAGGAATCCCCCATGAAGCTGGTAAGCTGGAACGTCAATGGCCTGCGGTCGTGCCTGACCAAGGGCTTTCTGGAATATGTAAAAAACGAGGACCCGGACATCCTCTGCCTGCAGGAGACCAAGCTCCAGCCGGAGCAGGCGGTGTTCGATCTGGAGGGCTATCACCGCTACTTTCATTCCGCCGATAAAAAAGGCTACTCCGGCACGGCGGTGCTGACCAAGGTGGAGCCCCTGTCCATCACCTACGGCTTCGGAGCGGATATCCACCGCCACGAGGGCCGGGTCATCACGGTGGAGTACCCGGACTTCTATCTGGTGTGCTGCTATACCCCCAACAGTCAGGACGGGCTGAAGCGGCTCCCCTACCGGATGCAGTGGGAGGACGATCTGCGGGCGTATCTTCTGGAGCTGGACGGGAAAAAGCCCGTGGTGTACTGCGGCGACCTGAACGTGGCCCATCAGGAGATGGACCTGAAAAATCCCAAGACCAACCGCCAAAACCCCGGCTTCTCCGACCAGGAGCGGGCAAAAATGACCCGGCTGCTGGAAAGCGGCTTTGCCGACACCTTCCGCACCCTGCACCCGGAGGAAGTCACCTACTCCTGGTGGAGCTACCGCTTCCACGCACGGGAGAAGAACGCCGGTTGGCGCATCGACTACTTCATTGTGTCCCGGCGGCTGCTGCCCTGCGTGACGGACGCCGCCATCCGCACGGAGGTCTACGGCAGCGACCACTGCCCCGTGGTCCTGCAGCTGGACACCTCCTCCGGGCAGGCGTAAGTGCCGCTCGGCCTCCCGCCTGTCAATGCAGGCAAAAAATAAACAGGATTTCCTGCAAAAAAGTGTCGCAAAATGGTGAAAAATGCCATTTACGGAGGTTTTGACCGGTGTTATAATCGATTCGTTAAAAAAAGAGCAAACGATACACGCATACAGGAGGTATGTCTTATGTCTTACAGAATTCTGACCATCGATCCCGGCTCCACGTCCACCAAGATCGGCGTGTTTGACGACGAGAAGATGCTGTTTGAGGAGAACCTGCACCACTCTGCCGAGGAGCTGGCCCAGTTCGAAACCATTCCCCAGCAGGAGGCCTTCCGCCGCCGGCTGGTCCTGAAGGCGCTGGAGGAGCACCATATCCCGCTGGAGAGCCTCAGCGCCGTGTGCGGCCGGGGCGGCGTTCTCAAGCCTGTCCACGGCGGTACTTACCTCACCACCGATGCCATGATCGACACCCTGAAAAAGGGTCCCTACGGCCACCATGCCAGCAATCTGGGCGGCCTGCTGGCCCGTGAGATCGGTTCGGCACTGCACATCCCCTCCTACATCGTGGATCCCCCCGTGGTGGATGAGCTGGCGCCTCTGGCCCGCTACTCCGGCCACCCCCTCATCACCCGCCGCAGCATTTTCCACGCCCTGAACCAGAAGGCCGTGGCCAAGCGCTACGCCAAGGAGATCGGCAAGCCCTATGAGTCCCTGAACCTCATCGTCTGCCACATGGGCGGCGGCGTGTCCGTGGGTGCTCACGTCAAGGGCGAGGTGGTGGATACCGGCAATGCTCTGGAGGGCGAGGGTCCCTTCTCCCCGGAGCGGTCCGGGACGCTGCCCAGCGGCGCACTGGTGGATCTGTGCTTCAGCGGCAAGTATACCCAGCAGGAAATTCGCCGCATGATCACCGGCAACGGCGGTCTGCTGGCCTACACCGGCTCCACGGATATGCAGGAGCTGATGCGCCGGGCCGCCACCGACGCCAAGGTGCGGGAGGTCATCGACGCCTTCCACTACCGGGTCGCCAAGGAGATCGGTGCTATGGCCGCCGCCATGAAAGGACAGGTGGATCAGATCATCCTTACCGGCGGCATTGCCCACGGTCAGGAGACGGTGGACGCCCTGAAGGGCTACGTCAGCTGGATCGCACCGGTGACGGTGTACCCCGGCGAGGGCGAGCTGCTGGCGCTGGCGGAGGGCGCTCTGCGGGTGCTGCGGGGCGAGGAGACCGCCAAAATCTACGAATAAGCCTTCTCATTCCGGACACGGGGTCTGCGGTGCTGCCGCAGACCCCGTGCTTTTATATGCATTCCGATGGTCTGTCCATCGCCCTCTTTATCACAAATCAACCGTTTGTGTCAAATTCTGACCGTTTGTGCCAAAGCCGTTGCGGCGGCGGAGGCATCCCGATAGAATGTAGATGTTGTAATATGCCCTGCCGATACCGGCAGGCAGGCAAATGGAATTGATAAGGAGATGATCGAATGCACTTGCGCAGTAAGACCGTGCAGCAGCTCCTGTCGGTGATCCTGTCGGTAGTCATGGTCCTATCCATGCTGCCGATGGAGGTTCTGGCTCAGGAGACGCCGCCGGTGACCACTCCCATGGACCTGACCGCCATCACGGAGGATACCTCCGGCGACGGCTGGTCGTGGACACAAAGCACCAAGACCCTGACCCTCACGGGCCTGACCCTGACGGTCAGCGACGACAGCACCCATGCGCTGGTCCTGCCCGACGGGGCCACCATCGATCTGGCCGACGGTACCACCAGCACCCTCACCGGCGGCAGCAGATCCACCGTATACAGCAGCGGCGAGGTGAAGCTACGCGGCAGCGGCAGCCTGACGGTCTATGGCCGGGGCTGGCGCAGCGCCACGCTGGATATGTTCATCCCCGGCACGCTGACGGTGGAGTATGACGACCCCGACGGCGGTGCCGTGCTCAAGACCGACGAGGGTACCGAGGGCGCAGCCATCTGCGCCAACGTCACGCTGGATAACGGCATCCTCCGGGCCACCGGTCCGGACTTTTCCTCCGCCGACGACGGCAGCAGCGTCGGCCTCCGGGGCCGCCTCACCACCCACGGAAGCTCCGTGGAGGCCCAGCTCACCGCCCGCACCGGCTATGCCAGCTATGGTCTGTACTTCGACAAGCAGGGCAGTGGCCGGGGCGACACCTGGACCATGGGACTGGGCAAGGTGACCGCCGCCGCAGGCCACGCCCTGAGTCGATACAGCTACGGCCTGTACGTGGATTACAGCTCCGTCAATGCGCTGGAGCTGGACGGTACTCAGCTGACGGCCATGGGCGGCGAGAGTGACCAGTACGGCAGCCAGGGCGTGTTCGCCGGCGAGGAGGTCATCGTCAAGAACGGCGCCACCGTCACCGCCACCGGCGGACAGGTCAACAGCTCCTATGAGAGCGTCGGCTTCAATGCCGTCAGCTGGCTCACCGTGTCCGGAGAGAACTCCAGAGTGCTGGGCTACGGCGGCACCTCCGTCAAGGGCGATTCCAAGGGTGTCCGATGCGACAGCCGCTTCACTCTCACCGACGGCTGCGTCTTCGGTCAGGGCGGCGTGTCCTGCACCAGTTCCAGAAATGTGGGCGTCGAGTTCAAGCGTCTCATTATGGAAAGCGGCAAGCTGGAGGGCATCTCCGGCAGCCCCGACTCGTCGTACCAGACCTGGGGCGGCCAGTTTAACGCCTACGGCCTTTACTGCACCGGCACCGCCAAGATCACCGGCGGTGAGCTGATCGGCACCGCCAACGGCACGGACCGGGAACTGGACTACAGCGCCTACGGCTTCTACGGAAGCGATGAGCTGACCATGAGCGGCGGCACCCTCCGGGCCACCACCGGCGACACCCCTAACGCCAGTTCCGGGACACTGGCGGCCCTCAGCGTGGTCTCCAACAAGTCCAAGACCCAGCTCAGCGGCGGCACCATCTACGCCAGAGCCGGTGTCTCCAACGATGACCGCAGCTACGGTATGCGGATCCTCGGCACCGGCTCTACCCTCACCATGACCAATACCGAGGACGCCGCCCAGCCCCTGAGTCTCTACATCACCGGCCGGAACATGGCCCTTTACGCCACCGCTCTGGCAGACGGCGGCCTCCTGCCGGAGATCACCGCCTCCTCCGCCTACGATGCCGAGGCCGACACCCTCACCGATGGCTACACCTTCTCCAACAAGCAATACCGGAAGGACGGCACGGCGGCCCTGTCCCTGTCCGCAGCCGCCTGCCTCCACAGCGCCAGCGATGATACCGGCCTGTGTACCAAGTGCGGCAAGCGGGTATACGAGGCTGTGCTGCTGACGGACGGTGCCGTCACCCAGCGCTATGCCGCCGCCGGCGAAGCCTTCACCGCCGCCCAGACGGAGGAGCATCAGGGCTGCACCCTGCGGCTGCTGACAGATCTCATCGACGACGGCCAGCCTCTGGTCCACGACCCGGTGGTGACCATCACCGGCGGTCGGTTCACGCTGGACCTCCACGACCACACCATAGCGGGCAAGACCTCCGACGATAGGGAGGGCGTCGTCACCGTCACCGGCGGCCAGCTCCGCATCGAAAACGGCACGCTGGAGAACCTCTGCACCGGCAACGGCAGCAAGGCCCAGGCCCTGACCCTTCTGGGCACCGACACCCATGTGACGCTGGCCAATGTCACCGCCATCGGGGCCACGCCCCCCAACGGCGACACCAGCGCCTCCGTCTATGCCCCCGACGGCGCCCGTCTCACCATCGAAAGCGGCGAGTTCACCGGCCGGGTTGCCGGCACCTACGCCTCTGCTCCGACGGAGACGCCCCACGTCTCCATCGCCGGAGGCACCTTCCACAACGGCCTGTCCTACTCCATCCACGAGACGGAGGCCAACGCCGCCACCCTTCTGGCCATTCTGAAGGAGGGCTATGCGCTGGCCCACGCCGACGGCACGCCGGTGGATCTGGGTACCGAGCCCTCCTTCAGCCGCTTCTCCGGCACCTATACGCTCAGCGGCGAGGTGCAGGTGGTGGCCCACACCCACAACGTCCGCAGCGGACGGCCGGGCTACTGTGGCTGCGGCTATGCCTGCCCCCACGACGGCCAGATGCCGGACAGCTACTTTACGCTGCCGGTTTGCTCCCTGTGCGGCGTCTCCTACGGCACTCCCCTCAAGGACCTGCGCACGCCCACCGGCAAGATCATCATCGATGAAAACAACTGGTGGCAGGACTTCCTGAACACCGTCACCTTCGGCCTGTTCTTCCCCACCGGCGCCCGGTTCACCATCGAGGCTGCCGATGACAGCGTTGACCACGCCGGCTATGATCCCGAGCTCTACCCCGTGACGGTGGAGTATCTGGTGACGGATCAGCGCTATACCTCCGACAAGATAGGCGATCTTGCCCATCAGTTCCGGCCCTATCCCGGCAAGGCCGTGGCCCTGCCGGACGATCAGACCAGCATCGTCTATGCCAAGATCACTGACTGGGCGGGCAATGTCACCTACCTCAGCACCGATGACCTGACAGTGGACGCCACCGCCCCGGAGATCTCCTCCGATGTGGCCGAGAACCAAATTTACTGCCAGGACGGTCTCCGCATCGCTTTCCGGGATGACCATCTCAAGAGCGTCACCCTCAACGGCACGGAGATGACCTACGCCGCCGAGGACGGCTGGTATGTCCTCCGCCTCAGCGCCGTCTCCGGCTCTCAGGAGGGACAGCAGACCCTGACCGTCACCGACGAGGCCGGCAACGGCGCCACCGTTCACTTCCAGTGGTACGCCGGTCACGGCTTTGACGATACCGGCCTGTGCAGTCACTGCGGCCTTCAGGCAGAGGCCCGGTGGAACGACGCCTTCTTCCCGTATCTGGAGGATGCGCTGACCTCCGCCGATGCCGACGAGGACGGCGCCCGTTTCACGGCGGTGGTCATGCTGACCAATGTCTCTCTGCCTGCCGATGCCTTCTCTCTGGACGGCATAAGAGCCGTGCTGGCGCTGGAGGGCCACACCCTGACCCTGTCGGCTCCCATGACGCTGGAGCAGAGCTCCGGCAGCCTCACCATCCGTGACAGCACCAGCTCCGGCAAGATCACCGGTCAGGCACTGACGGTAAAGGGCGGCCGCCTGACGGTGGAGGCCGGCTGCTTTGAAAACACGCTGAACCTTCAGGCCTACAACGTGACCCTCTTCGGCGGCACCTTCGCCCGCATTACGTCGGAGGATGCCGCATATCCCCGGGCGGCTCTGGCCTCCGGCGCTGCCTATCAGCAGGCGGACGGCCAGCTGATCCGCCGCAGTGACATCACGCCCACGCTGGAAAATGTCGCCGTGGTCTCCTGCCCCCACGATGAGATCGACGGCATCACCTGCCGCATCTGCGGCACCAAGATGGTGGCCAAGGTGGCTAAGGATGATACCCTCCGCTACTTCGCCGACTTTGAGGACGCTGCCCAGTATGCCGCAGCGCTGGAGGGCTCCGCCATCACCCTGCTGAGAGATGCCCTCTGGAGCAACATGGGCCTCCCCACCGGCACCTATACGCTGGATCTCAACGGCAAGACCCTCTCCGGCTCCAACGATCTGATGATCGACGCCAGTCTTACCATCTGCGACAGTCAGGGTGGCGGTAAGCTGTGGCGGGACGGCACCATTTGGGTGCTGGGCGGCCATGTCGCCATCACCGGCGGCCAGTTCAACCGGGTATATCTGGCCTCCGACAGCGCTGATCTGTCCGTCACCGGCGGTACCTTCGCCCACATCGCTTACAGCGGCGAGGATACCTCCCGCACGCCTCTGTTCTTCCCGGCGGAGGGCTATACCTTCCAAAAGGCCGACGGCAGCTACGCCAATACCGGTGACGTGGTCATGGAGGAAAATCTCCGCTATCTGGAGGACGTCACCATCACCACACCTCCCTTCACCATCACCCGTTACCCTGTGGACACGGACCTCTATCCCACCACCCCCGTCGGCTATCGGCCGGACTTCGTCACGGAGGTCACCTTCCACATCCCCGAGAGCAGCCCCACCATCGAGTTCCAGTGGTATCAGGTGGGCGATCCCGACCGGATCAAGAGCTACGGCAGTGCAGTGGCCTGGCAGAACCCCTTCACCATCTATACCTTCATCGACGGACCGGCCCAGTACTACGGCATCTTCTCCTACAAGGGCTATTCCGTCCGCACCGACGTTCTGACAGTACGGGAGCTGACCTGTGACCACCCCGGCGTGGATGCCGACAATCGGTGCAGCCAGTGCCGTGCGGAGGTAGCCGCCTCCGTGGAGCTGAACGGCTCCACCGGCTACTACCTGTCCCTGTCGGAGGCTCTGGCGTTGGCCCGGACCGATGCCTACCGTGGCTGCACCCTCACGATTCTCCGCAGCAGCACCGATCCCATCTCCGTCAATAGCGGCTCCTTCACGCTGACGGCGGCGCAGGGCGTGATGCTGGGCGGCAAGGTGACGCTGGCCAAGGATGCCGCCGTCACCCTCTCCGGCGGCAGCTACACCAGCTCCGCCAGCATCTTCGGGTCCAACCGCATCGAAGGCGGCACCTTCTACGGTGCCGTGGCCCTGCAGGACGGCTCCTCCGTCTCCGGCGGCAGCTTCCTCGGCGCCGTCACCATCTCCGACACCGTGACCGTCACCGGCGGTACCTTCACCGGTGATGTCACCATCAACCATGGCGGCAAGCTGGTCGCCAGCGCCGGCACCTTCGGCAGCGTCAACGTCCAGTCCGGCGGAGGCGGCGCTCTCACCGGCGGCCACTTCGGCGAGATCACGCAGATCGATGGCAGCCCCTGCGCCGCCCTTCTGGCGGAGGGCTGCGCCTATTCCGACGGCGGCATCATCAACGGCTATGTCCCCATCGTCGGTGGCGTGGACGTGGTCCCCCATGCCCAGCACCAGTACGTCTGGCTGAACCAGAAGCTGCTGTGCGGCTGCGGCCATGTGGCAGATGAGGACACCGACGCCCCGGTCATCACCGGCATCACCGACGGTGAGACCTATTACGACGACGTGACCTTCACCGTCACCGACGCCCATGACTTCACCGTCACGGTGGACGGCCAGCCCGCCACCGCCGAGGGCAGCCTGTACACCCTCCCCGCCGACAACGTCTCCCACGAGATCGTGGCCGTAGACGTGGCCGGCAACCGCACCACTGTCACGGTGTCGGTGTATCGGACCTATACCGTGACACCGCCCACCGGCACAGGTTTCACCTTCACCGGCGAGACCACCGTCCGCCACGGGCAGGATTACCGGTTCCGGGTGGATATCGCCCCCGGCTACTCCAAGCTGCCGGATTACTCCCTGCTGGTCAACGGCCAGATCCCCGGCGGCATGGGCGATGTGGACTTCGACGAGTGCCTGATCCCCAGCGTGGAGGGCGACCTGACCATCACCGTCACCGGCGTGGCGGATATCACCCCGCCGGAGGCGGAGCTGACCATCGCCGGGAATCCCTTCCGCCAGTTCCTGAACACCGTCACCTTCGGCCTGTTCTTCAAGAGCACCCAGACCGTGACGGTAACGGTCTCCGATCTGGGCAGCGGCGTGGACACGGCGGCATGGATGCTGTCTGACACCGTCTTTGCCAGTCAGGACGCCATCACCGGCAGCTGGACGGACCTGTCCCTCACCGACGGCAGCGGCAGCTTCTCCATCCAGCCCGGCCAGAAGGGCTATGCGTACCTGCGGGTCACGGACCGGGCCGGGAACATCACCGTTCTGAACTCCGACGGCGTGGTGGTCTACACCGACGCTCAGGCGGATACCCGGCAGATCACCTATGTTAAGCGCAGCGGACAGGATGTCTCCTTCCACGTCGCCCTCAACGGCAACACCGTCACCGGCGTGCAGCTGGCGGACGGCACGCCTCTGGCGGGCTTCACCGCCGCCGAGGACGGCACCGTGACCCTGCCTGCCGCCACGCTGCAGGCGCTGGCCGCCGGGGACTACACCCTGTACGTCACCTACGCCCCCTTGGGCGTGGCCTACAACGCCCGCTACGAGGCCAGCGAGGCACCGGCCATGACCTCCGTGGCCCTGTCCGTCCAGAAGGCCGAGGGCAGCGTCGCCATTCTGGATGACGTGAGCCGTGACTACAACGGCCAGCCGGTGGAAACTCCCGCCATCACCTCTCTCGGAACCGGCGCTCTCACGGTGGAATACCGGGCGCAGGGCGGCGAGTTCACCACGCAGGCCCCCAAGGCTGTGGGCAGCTACACCGTCCGGGTCACGGCGGCGGCCGACGATGATTACGCCTCCGCCAGCGCCCAGCGGAACTTCCGCATCACCGCCAAGAGTGTCACCATCGACGGCGTCACCGTGGAGCCCTCCAAGACCTATGACGGCACCACCGACGCCACCATCGTGACGGGCGGCACCCTCAGCGCCAACTTCGACGGCAATGACCTCCGCATCGTCACCGGCTCTGCCGCCTACGACGGCAAGAACGTCGGCACCGGCAAGACCGTCTCCTTCTCCGGCTTCTCGCTGGAGGGCGACGCCGCCGAAAACTACACCCTGGCTTCCCAGCCTGCCGGCACCACGGCGGACATCACCGTCCGGACGGTAACGGTGGAGGACCTGCACATTCAGGATAAGCTCTACGACGGCACGGATCGGGCGGAGTACGACGGTGAGCCCACTCTGGGCAATGCCGTGTCCGGCGACCATGTGGCGCTGGTGAAGGGGACTCCCTCCTTCACCTCCATCCGGACGGCAGAGGACATCGCCATTCGTTTCACCGAGTTCTCCCTCACCGGCGCTGACGCCGGGAACTACGCCCTGACCCAGCCCACCGGCATTACTGCCTCCATCCTCCCCTATGCCCTCACCGGCGGCGAGTATGCCGTCAACTCCAACGACTGGATCAACCACGACTTCGTGGTGACGGCGGCGGAGGGCTATCTCCTGTCCCTGACGGACACCGCCGACGGCGTGTGGCAGCAGACCCTGCGGGCCACCGACGAGACGGCGGAGGGCCGGCTGACCTTCTATGTGAAGGATCTGGCCACCGGCGCCATCTCCCTTCAGGTAACGGAGCAGTACCGCATCGACCGCACCCAGCCCACCGGTGAGATCCGGGTGGACGAGCGGACGGCCTGGCAGTCCTTCCTGTCCAGGATCACCTTCGACCTCTTCTATCGGGAGGAGCAGACTGTGGTCATCACCTCTGCCGACGAGACCAGCGGCGTGGCGGCCACGGAGTATCTGCTGAGCGCCGAGGATCTGGACATCCCGGCGCTGGAGCAGGAGACCTTCCTGCCCTATGAAAAGGCGCTGGCGCTGGCTCCGGACGGCGAGTATGTGGTCTATGCCCGCATCACCGACCGGGCGGGCAACGTCACCTGCCTCCGCTCCGACGGCATGGTGCTGGACGCCACAGCCCCCGCCATCACCGGGGCTGAAAACGGCGGCGTGTACTGCGCCGCAGTGACCCTGACCATCACCGACGCATACCCCGTCACCGTCACCGTAAACGGCACTCCCGTGGAGCTGACAGAGGGCCGGCTGGTGCTCCGGCCCGCCGAGGGGACGCAGCTGGTGACGGCCACCGATCCCGCCGGCAACGAGTCCCGGCTGGAGATCACCGTCAACGACGGCCATATCTGGGGCGACTGGAGCTCCAACGGCGACGACACCCACACCCGCACCTGCACCATCTCCGGCTGCGGCGCTCTGGAAACCGAGAGCTGCACCGGCGGCGAGGCCACCTGCGTGGACCGGGCCGTGTGTGAGGTCTGCGGCGGGGCCTACGGCGACGTGGACGCCCATCGTCACGCCGATCTGCGCCATGTGGAGGCCAAGGCCGCCACCACGGAGGCCCCCGGCAACATCGAGTACTGGTACTGCGCCGCCTGCGGCAAGTATTTTGCCGATGCACAGGCCTGCCGTGAACTCCGGCAGGCGGACACCGTCACCGAGAAGCTGCCCGCCGCCCCCACCGGAGACGAGGCACCCCTGACGCTGTGGGTGATCGTGCTGGCAGCCTGCGCCGGTCTGGCGCTCCTGCTGCTGGTGCTCCGGCGGAGAAACAGCCACCGCACCGCATAATGGCGGCAGCCTCCTCGCTGCCATCTATCTGCGGATCAAAAAACAGGGAGGCGGCCCATCCGGGCCGCCTCCCTGTTTTTTCTGTTCAGAATACCATAGATGGACGAGGGCAAGCGTGGCTTTGCCGGGCAGAAATCTGCCCATCCTGCGTCAAATCCCTTGACCATCTCCCATGCAGAGCAAAACACTGTCCCGCTCAGCCGTTTTTTCGCTTGTCGCTGAGCCGCAGCGCAAAATAAAACACTGCGATCAGCCCCACCGCCATCAGCAAAAAGCCGAAGCCGTCCTTTGCGATGGTGGCCAGCGCCTTCACGTTGCGGGCCGTCTGCGCCGCAGCGTTCTGGATCCCGGTATAGGCATCGCCGCCATACTGCATATTGTTTGCATAGCTTCCCACCCCTTGGGAAAGCATAACAATACCGAAGATGAACGATAGGATACCGGAAAGGATACCGCCGACGGCAGCCACGGCGCTCAGCTTCTCCCCCGCCTTCCGCAGACCCTCCATCGCCTTGCGGCTCGTCTCCTCGCTCTGTCGGGGCTGGCTCTCCACCGGGGCGGCGCCCTCCGCAGAGGCCGCCTCGGGCCGGTCAAAGATTTCTTCTCTGTTTTCCATGTTGCTCTCTCCTTTTCTATTTTTCGTACAACACAGCCTGTGTCCCCTCCAGTATAGCGAAATTATCTCCCGTTGTCAATTATTATTATCTTTATGATAATGTAATATCAATACGATTACTTTACCATATCCGCATGGAGGTGGTAACATGGTGGCAGACCGCATCAAGACCCTGCGGGAGGAAAACCAGATGACGCAGGCAGAGCTGGCCCGGAGGCTGAGCATCACACGGGCCAGCGTGAACGCATGGGAGATGGGCATATCCGCTCCCTCCACGCAGTACATTGTGGAACTGGCCGGTATCTTCCACATATCCACGGACTACCTTTTGGATGTGGACCGCTCCTCCTCCATCAGCATCGCTGGATTGACGGAGGCAGACGTCCGCATCGTATATGCGCTGGTGGAGCATCTGCGCCGGTCCCATACGGGCTCCTGACAAAAAGCAGGCACATGGCCGGATGGCCATGTGCCTGCTTTTTGTCTATTTGCCTATCAGAGAAAGTCTCCGAAGAGTCCTCTATCTCATCAGATATCCAGCGTCTGCAGGTCCGTCTCCTCCACCTTCCGCAGCTCCCGGCGGCTGAGGAGGTCATACATACACGGCACCACCAGCAGCGTCATGAGAGTGGCGTACAGCAGGCCACCGATGCACACCAGCGCCACCGGCTGCATCAGAGCCGTACCGGCGTCGCCGCCGAAGGCCATGACCACAAGGCCCAGAATGGTGGTCAAGGATGTCATGAGAATGGGCCGCAGACGGGTGACACCGGCCTCCACAATGGCCTCCCGCCGCTCCATCCCCGACAGGCGCAGCTGGTTGATGTAGTCCACCAGCACGATGCCGTTGTTGACGATGACGCCCACCAGCATCACAAAGCCGATGAGGGACACCACGCTCAGCTCGATACCGGAGATCAGCAGGGCCAGAAAGCCGCCGGTAAAGGCCAGCGGGATGGTGAACATGACGATCAGCGGGGAGCGCAGCGACTGGAACTGCGCCACCATCACCAGATACACCAGCAGCACGCCCAGCCCCAGCATCAGCAGCAGCTGGCCCATGGCATCCATGATGGCCTCGTTCTCGCCGCTGAACCGGGCGGTGATGCCCTGCGGCAGGTCTACCCCGGCCACCGCCGTCTGGGCGGCGGCTGTGACCTTGGTGACGTTGTAGCCCTCGGCTACCTCCGCCGTGACGGTAACGCAGCGGCGCTGCTGCTCCCGCTGGATGCTGCCGAGGCTGACGGTCTCCTCAATGGCGGCCACGTCGCCCAGACGGAAGCTGGACACTTCCTGACCGGCAGTGTCCGTCAGGGCGCTGCCGCCGGAGGCCGTGCTGCCGCCCGCCAGCGCAGACATTCCGCCCATGGAGGAGGTGCTGCCGCTCATACCACTCATGCTGTCCATATTGGTACTACCGGATGGGGTGATCTCCAGATCCATGAGCTTTTCACGGGTCATGCGGCTCTCCTCCGGGGACTGGACGGAAACCTCCATCTCCAGCCCATCCAGCGTCAGGTCGGAGGCGGTGGAGGTGTTGGTCAGGGCAGAGGCCACCGCCATATACACCTGTGCCACGGTGACGCCCTTTTCCATGGCGGCGTTGCGGTCCACGGAGATGTGGAGAGCCGTGGTGGCCTCCTCCAGACCGTCGGACACCTCGCCGGTGCCCTCCACGGTTTTCAGGGCCGCCGCCAGCGCCTTGGCGGAGGACTGGAGGTCCTCCATGTCATCGCCGTAGACCTTCAAGGAGACGCCGCTGCCCGCCAGATAGGTGGACATACTGTCCATGGAGCCGGAGGCCGTCACCTGGCAGGGCAGGTCGGCGCACAGCTCCTCGATGGCCTTGCCCGCCTTGGCGCCGGAGGCCCCCTCCGGCATGGTGACGTAGGCGGTGATGTCATAGGCACCGCCGGAGCCGCCCATCATGCTGCTCATATCCATGCCGCTGCCGGAGGACATCATGGCACCCACGGCATCCACATTTTCCACCGTACCGGCCCGGCGCACCACCTCGTCCGCCAGCGCCACCGCCTCCTCCCGGCTGATGCCCTCCGGCATGGTAACGGTGAGGCTGACGTTATTCATATCGATCTGGGGCATGAACACGAAGCCCCGGCTGACGGCACCCCACGCAGAGCCAGCCAGCAGCACCACCGCCAGCAGCAGTACCACGACCTTATGGCCCAGCGACCAGCCCACCGCCCTGCGGTAGGCGGGATAGACCCGCTCCAGCAGGCCGGCCTTCACGGCCTTTTCCTTTTTCAGCATCCCGGAGGCCATGGCCGGCACCAGTGTCAGGGCCACGATGAGGCTGGCCAGGAGAGAATACGTCATGGTCAAGGCCAGATCGGTGAACAGCTGCTTGGTGATGCCCTCCACGAACACAATGGGCAGGAACACGCACACCGTGGTCAGGGTGGAGGCGGTGATGGCCCCCACCACCTGCGCCGCACCGGACACCGCCGCCTGAATGACGGTGGCTCCCTTGGAGCGCAGCCGGTAGATATTCTCGATGACCACCACGGAGTTATCCACCAGCATACCCACTGCCACCGCCAGACCCGAAAGAGAAATCATATTGATGGTGACGCCGGAGAAGTACATGAGCACCACGGCGAAGATCACACTGACGGGGATGGAGCAGAGGGTGATGAGGGTGGGCCGCAGGTCCTTCAGGAACAGGTACAGGATCAGCACCGCAAACAGAGCGCCCCAGCCCAAGGAGGACAGGATGGAGTTGATGATGATATAGATGTAGTCCCCCTGATCCATCAGCGGCACGAAGTGCAGGCCGTCATACTCCCGTTCCAGTGTGTCGCAGCGGGCCTGAATGTTGTCGGACACCTCCGCCGTGGCGTAGGCGGACTGCTTGTTGAAGGAGACGATGACGCCGTTGTCGCCGTTGAGCTTGGCGTAGATCTCATCGGAGTTATCCGTCACCACGATCTCCGCCACGTCGGAGAGCTTCACCGGCTCCACGCCCTCCAAGCCCAGATCAAAGAGCACCATGTCCGACAGCTCCTGACGGGAGGAGATGCTGTCGCCCACGGAAACCATGTAGTTCACGCCGTCCTCCTGCAGATACCCGGCGGGCATGGAGAAGTTCTGCGCCGTCAGCAGGGCGGTGATGGTCTGGATATTCAGAACCCCGGAGAGATCCGCCTGCTCCAGCGCCGAGGCACGGGAGGACTCCAGCGTCCGGAGACCCTGCTCCAGCTGGGTCAGGGCGCTGTCCAGCTGCACATTGGCAGAGAGCAGCTGGGTGACGCCGTCGGCCATGGTGATGACTCCCGATGTTACCTCATCGGCAATGGAGGCCACCTCGGAATCATCCTCCAGCCGGCGGATCTGCTCTTTTAGCTGCTCCAGCGTCTCCCGCCACCGCTTGGCGTCCTCCGCCGCCTGCTCCCACGAGGTGTTCAGTGCGGCGATTCGCAGCTCCAGCTCCGCAAGGTCCGCCTGCAGCTGGATGTACTCCGGGTCGTTTTCGATGGCGGCCAGCTGCTCCGCCTTCTCCTCCTCCGTCAGGGAATCGTCCTGCCGGATGGCCTCCATCCGGGCCTGATAGACGGCGTTTTTGGCATCCAGCTGCACCTTCAGTGCCTGAATCTCCGCCAGCTCCTTCAGGTTCGCCTCCAGCCGGCTCTGGCTGCTGCGGAGGGTGGTCAGAGACTGCTGCACGGCGGTCAGGGCCTGCATGGCGGCCTCCCGGACGGCGGACTCCTCCGTCGAGCGGATGGCCCCCTTGGCGCTCTCCAGCTGGCTGCGGGTCCCCTCCAGCTGGCTGGCCGTCTCGTCCAGTGTCTTGCCGATGGCCTCCCGCAGCGTGGCGGTGAGGGCATCCAGCTTCTCCTGACTGAGGATGATATGGGCCTGCCGCTGCACCGTGCCGCTGACGGTGACGCTGGCTACGCCGGAGATGCCCTCCAGCTTCTGCGTGAGGGTGTTTTCCACAAAATCCGACAGCTCCGTCACATCTTTGCCGCTGTACGACACCGCCGCCACCTGCACCGGCAGCATGGAGGGGTTGATCTTCAGCACATAGGGGGTGCCGACGCCGTCGTCCCAAGAGCCTTGCAGGATGTTGATCTTCTGCTGGATATCCACGCTGACGGTGTCCATGTTCACGCCGTCCTCAAACTCCAGCACCACCATGGAGACGCTGTCCTGCGAGGTGGAGGTCACGGACTTGATTCGATCCAGCGTGGACATGGACTGCTCCATGGGCCGGGTGACGGCGGACTCCACCGCCTCCGGGCTGGCACCGGGGTCGGTGGTGACGATGACCACATAGGGGAAATCCATGTTGGGCAGCAGGTCCGGTGTCATTTTCAGATACGCCACCACGCCCAGCACCAACACCGCCAGCACCGCCACAAAGACGGTCAGCGGCTTTTTCACGCTGAATTTGACCATAGAACGCTCCTCCTTGGGAACTGCACTGCATAATAGATAAAGTGTAGCACCCGGTCCCGGCGAAAGCAAGCGCCCCGCCGCAGGATTCACGGAATCGTTACAAACCGAAGGGAGCTTCCCCGTGAGACAGAGCGTCGGGACCGTCAGGATGTACGGCGCAGCCGTCACCGGTATGGCGCCCCGTCGGCGGAGACGGCGGTTCTGAATCTGATACCCTTCTTTTCCCCCCTTATAGGGCAAGGCCCCTCAGCCAAATGACTGAGGGGCCTTGCCTGGCGATGGAGCGCAGAAGGCCGGGAGCGGAGCCGAAACGGCTCCGCTCCCGGTTTTGTATGGTTTGGGTGAAAAAGAAGCTTACTGGGCAGCCTGATCCTGCTCGTACATATGCCGCAGCATACGAACCACCATGTTGCTGTAACCCCACTCGTTATCGTACCAGGCGATGAGCTTGACGAAGTCGTGATCCAGCATGATGCCGGCAGTCTCGTCGAAGATGCAGGGGCAGGGATTGCCGATGAGGTCGGTGGACACCACCTGATCGGTGGTGTAGCCGATGATATCCTTCATGTACGTCTCCGAGGCGTGGCGGATGGCGTAGCAGATCTCGGCATAGGTGGTGGTGCGGGACAGGCGGGCCGTCAGGTCCACCACGGACACGTCCGCCGTTGGCACACGGAAGGCCATGCCGGTCATCTTGCCCTTCAGGGAGGGAATGACCCGGCCCACGGCCTTGGCGGCGCCGGTGGAGGTGGGGATGATGTTGTTGAGGATGGAGCGGCCGGTGCGCCAGTCACTGCCGCCACGGGAGTCCACGGCCTTCTGCTTGGCGGTGGAGGCGTGGATGGTGGACATGAGGCTCTGCTCGATGCCGAACTCCTGATGCACCACCTTGGCCAGCGGGGCCAGACAGTTGGTGGTGCAGCTGGCATTGGAGACTACCTTCATATCCGGGCGGTACAGGCTGTCGTTGACGCCGAACACGAAGGTGGGTGTCACCTCGTCCTTGGCGGGGGCCGTCAGCAGCACCTTCTTGGCACCGCCCTTGAAGTGGCGGGAGGCCTTCTCGGTGGTGTTGTTGGCGCCGGTGGACTCGATGATGTACTCGGCGCCACATTCGTGCCAGGGGATCATGGCGGCGTCAGACTGGCTGAACACCTTGATCTTATGGCCGTTGACCACCAGATCGCCGCCCTCGTGCTCCACCGTGCCGTTGAAGTTGCGGAATACGGAGTCATATTTCAGCAGGTACACCATGTAATCCACGTCCGCCTTGCGGAGGTTGATGCCGCAGATCTCGTACTGCTCCGGGTCCTCCGCCAGAATCCGCAGCACCACACGGCCGATGCGGCCGAAGCCGTTGATACCAATTTTGATGGCCATAATCCTTTTCCTTTCACCCTGTTGCATTTTCGCCGTCCGGGACGGCTCTTTTTGTTCCGGGTATATTATACCAAACCGGCGGCGGGACTGTCTGCGGCTTTTGGGCAAAATGGTACACGAATTTTCTGTGCGTTTTCCATAAAAATTGAACATATGAGCCAAAAATATTGAAATTTTTAGCCAAATATTCCATACATTTCAAACGTTTTTGGCAGGTTTTGCGGCTCTCGCAAAAGGCCCCGCTGCGGCGATGCCGCAGCGGGGCCTTTTATGGGTGCGTGGTTGGTGGGGGGACGATGCCCGGAGCGCTGCACGGCTTAGCCGATATACTCCGACGGGTCAATGATGACGCCGTCCTTGGCCACGGAGAAGTGCAGATGGGGGCCCATGCTGCTCTCGGCGGCAGCGGTGCTGCCCACCAGACCGATGATATCCCCCGCCGCCACCTGCTGGCCCTCCGTTACCGGGGGTCCAGCCTGCAGGCAGCTATACTGGGTGGTGTAGCCGCCGGCGTGCTCGATGACTACGGTGGTTCCCATGAGCTCGTCGCTCTTGATCGACACCACCATGCCGCTGGCGGCGGTTTTGACGGCGTCACCCTCGGCGGCTTGGATATCCAGCCCGTTGTGGGTGCGCCAGTCCGCCATGGTTTCGTCATACATCAGCTCCGTGGTGCTGAACACCGTGACGGTGGTGCCGTCCAGCGGAGACACTACCTGCGGCAGCAGGTCCTCCGGCTCCGGGGCGGGCTCCTCCTCCACGGCCGGCACCTCTATGGGCTCCGGCTGGAGCACCGGGGCCGTCCACTGGGCGTCATTGCGCTCGGTTTGCCGGGCGGGCGGGGTGGGGTCGTCGATGGTGACGTTGGCGGGGCGGATCAGGGTGAAATAGCCGATGGCTCCCACTGCCGCAAGGCAGAGAGCAAGGGCTATGTAGAAGCCCTTGCCGCCGGCGGAGCGGGACTTGGAACGGTCGATTCTGCTCATAGCTGCCTTTCCGTTCCGGCGCAGAGCGCCGGAAGCCGCATGGTTGACGGTGTGCGGCACGCCGAAATGGGACACAAAAAAAGTCTCTGCCCTCAGTATGCACAGGCAGAGACTTTTTTAATCATTTTTTCGGCGGAAGGGCATTTTTCTCACCGGACGATGAGGCTCTTACCGTCCATCTCCGGCGGGCAGGCCAGACCCATCACATCCAGAATGGTGGGGGCGATGTCCGCCAGACGGCCGGTCCGCAGCTCCGTGCCGGCACCGCAGAGGATAAAGGGTACGGGGTTGGTGGTATGGGCGGTCATGGGACTGCCGTCGGGCTGGCGCATCACCTCGGCGTTGCCGTGGTCGGCGGTGATCATGGCGATGCCTCCCATTTTCAGGGTGGCCTCCACCACACGGCCCACACAGGTATCCACCGTCTCCACCGCCTTCACGGCGGCCTCCAGTACCCCGGTATGGCCCACCATGTCGCAGTTGGCGAAGTTCAGGATCACCACGTCGTAGGCCCCGGAGTTGATGCGCTCGACGCACTTGTCGCACACCTCATAGGCGCTCATCTCCGGCTGGAGGTCATAGGTGGCCACCTTGGGGGACGGCACCAGCACCCGGTCCTCGCCGGGATACTGCTTCTCGACACCGCCGTTGAAGAAGAAGGTGACGTGGGCATACTTCTCCGTCTCAGCGATCCGCAGCTGGGTCAGGCTCAGTGAGCTGAGGTACTCGCCCAGCCCGTTCTTCACCGCCACACGGGGCCACGCCACCAGCACGTTGGGCATGGAGGCGTCGTACTCCGTATTGCAGACGTAGGTGGTGGGGAAAAACTCCCGCTGAAAGCCGGTGAAGTCCGGGTCCACGATGGCTCGTGTGATCTCTCTGGCCCGGTCGGGACGGAAGTTGAAGAAAATGACGCTGTCGTTATCGGAGACGGTGCCGTCGCTGTCGCAGACCACCGGCTCCATGAACTCGTCGGTGATGCCCGCCACATAGGACTGGGCCACGGCGTCCACCGGGTCGGGGTTCTGGTTGCCCTCGCCGTAGACCATGGCGTCATAGGCCAGCTGCACCCGCTCCCAGCGGTTATCCCGATCCATAGCGTAGTAGCGGCCCATGACGGTGGCAATTTTGCCTACCCCCAGACGGCGGCAGGTCTCGGCGCAGTCCGCCACAAAGCCCTTGCCGCTGGTGGGGGACACGTCACGTCCGTCCAGAAAGGCGTGGATATACACCCGATCCAGCCCCTTGCGGCGGGCCAGCTCCAGCAGGGCGTACAGATGCTGAATATGGGAGTGGACGCCGCCGTCGGACAGCAGGCCGCACAGGTGCAGCCGGGTCCCCTTTTGCAGGCAGTCATCCACCGCCTTGTTATAGGCTTCGTTGGCAAAGAACGTGCCGTCCTCGATGGCACGGCTGATGCGGGGCAGATCCTGAAACACCACCCGGCCGCCGCCGATGTTGGTGTGGCCTACCTCACTGTTGCCCATCTGCCCCTCCGGCAGGCCCACGTCCAGTCCGCTGGCGGACAGGGTGGTGTGAGCATGATCCGCCCACAGGCGGTCCAGCACCGGGGTATTGGCCAGACTGACGGCGTTGCCGGGGCCGGGCTGGGTCAGGCCGAAGCCGTCCATGATGATGAGAGTAGTAGGCGTTTTACCCATAGCAGTTCCTCCCGCAGGCTTATTCCTGATTGGCGGCGTTGACGATCTCCACAAAGTCCGCCGCCTTCAGGGAGGCCCCGCCGATGAGGCCGCCGTCGATATCCGGCTGGCTCAGCAGCTCCGCTGCGTTGGCGGGCTTCATGGAGCCGCCGTACTGCACGGTGACGGAGCGGGCGATGCGGGCGCCGTACAGGTGGCGCACGGTGGTGCGGATGAAGGTGCAGACCTCCGCCGCCTGCTCGGCGGTAGCGGTCTTGCCGGTGCCGATAGCCCAGATGGGCTCATAGGCGATGACGCACTTGCGGACCTTTTCCGCCGGTACGCCGGCCAGAGCGGACTTCACCTGCAGCGCGATGAGCTCCATGGTGATGCCCAGCTCCCGCTGCTCCAGGCTCTCGCCCACGCAGATGATGGGATGCAGGCCCGCCTCCAGCGCCGCCAGCACCTTCTTATTGACGGTGAAGTCAGTCTCACCGAAGTACTGCCGCCGTTCGGAGTGGCCGATGATGACGTACTTGACGCCCAGATCCTTCAGCATATCGGCGGACACCTCGCCGGTGTAGGCGCCGGACTTCTCATAAAATACGTTCTGAGCGCCCACGGACACCCGAACGTCCTTGAAGGCCTTCATGGCGGCGGGGATATTCACGGCGGGGACGCACACCACCACGTCGCACCACTTGGCCTTGGGCAGGATGGCCTTCAGCTCCTCGGCAAATTTCTTCGTCTCGCTGGCAGTCTTATTCATCTTCCAGTTGCCGGCGATGATGGTCTTACGGTATCTGCGATTCATAATTTCTCTTGCTCCTCTTTCCTTACAGATCTTTCCCTATATATCATAGAACACACAACGCTCTGTGTTTACTTATCCAGCAGGCACGCCACGCCCGGCAGCTCCTTGCCCTCCAGAAATTCCAGAGAGGCGCCGCCGCCGGTGGAAATGTGGGTGATCCTGTCGGCAAAGCCCATCTGCTCCACGGCCGCCGCACTGTCACCGCCGCCCACGATGGTCACGGCGCCGCTATCGGCCAGCGCCTGCGCCATGGCACGGGTGCCGGCGGCGAACTTCTCGAACTCGAACACGCCCATGGGGCCGTTCCACACCACGGTGCCGGCACCACGGACGGCGTCGCAGAACAACCGCACCGTCTCCGGGCCGATGTCCAGGCCCTCCATATCGTCGGGGATGGCGTCGGTGGGGACCACACGGCTCTCGGCATCGGCGGCGAACTCCGTGGCGGCCACGGTGTCCGTGGGCAGCAGCAGCTTCACGCCCTTCTCCTGCGCCTTGGCGATCATCTGACGGGCGTAATCCAGCTTGTCGTCCTCGCACAGGCTCTTGCCGATGGAGCCGCCCTGCGCCTTGGCGAAGGTATAGGCCATGCCGCCGCCGATGATGACGGTGTCAGCCTTATCCAGCAGATTGTTGATGACATTGATCTTGTCGGAGACTTTGGCGCCGCCCAGCACCGCCACGAAGGGGCGCTTGGGGTTATCCAATGCACCGCCCATGACCTCCAGCTCACGGGCCACCAGCAGGCCGGAGACGGCGGGCAGGAAGGCCGCCACACCGGCGGTGGAGGCGTGGGCCCGGTGGACGGTGCCGAAAGCGTCGGAGACGTACAGCTCCGCCATGGAGGCCAGCTCCTTGGCGAAGGAGGGGTCGTTCTTCTCCTCACGGGGATCGAAGCGCAGATTCTCCAGCAGCATGATCTGGCCGCCTTGCAGGGCCGCCGCCTTGCTCTTGGCGTCCTCGCCCACGATGTCCTTGGCGAAGATGACCTCCTGACCCAGCAGCCAGCTCAGCCGCTCCGCCACGGGAGCCAGCGTCAGGCTCTCCTTCCACTGGCCCTTGGGCTTGCCTAAATGGGAGCAGGCGATGACCGCCGCCCCACGCTCCAGCAGATACCGGATGGTGGGCAGGGCCGCCACGATGCGCTTGTCGCTGGTGATGGCACCGGTGGCCTTATCCTGCGGGACGTTGAAGTCGCAGCGCAGCAGGATCTTCTTCCCCGCCACGTCTACATCCATGATGGTTTTTTTATTGTAGTTCATATCGGTAGACTCCTTTATGAAAAATAGTACTTATTCCGCCATCTCCCCCGTGCCGGTAAGGCCGGGGAAGCCGTTTTGCCGCAGGGCCTCGTAGGTGAGGATGGCCACGGAGTTGCTGAGATTCAGGCTGCGGGCCTCCCGCCGCATGGGCAGACGGATGCAGCGCTCCCGGTGGGCCGTGCGGAACCACTCCGGCAGCCCCGCCGTCTCCTTGCCGAAGAAGAGCCAACTGTCCGGCGTGAAGTGGGCCTGCGTATAGTCCTGCGGGGCCTTGGTGGTGGCCAGCCACAGTTCCTCCCCCGCTTCCGGGTGTTGAGCAAAGAGGTCCGGCAGGCTCTGGTAGTCCTGCACCTGCACCAGATGCCAGTAGTCCAACCCCGCCCGCTTCACGGCCCGGTCGGAGATATCAAATCCCAGCGGGCGGATCAGGTGCAGGCGGCTGCCGGTGGCGGCGCAGGTGCGGGCGATATTGCCGCAGTTCTGGGGGATCTCCGGCTCCACCAATACAATATTCAGCATAGCGCCACCTCCCCTTTCCCGCCCCTGCGGGCGCATCGTTTCATCGATTCATGTATTGTAATGCAATCCGCAAAAAAATGCAACTATAACTTGCAGAATCCACATATTTTTTCTTAAAAATATAAAATTTTCCTTCGCTTCACCGCAAAAACCGTCGCTTTTTGCGGCTTTCTCTCCTCCGTGGGAGAGATTTCCCGCCCTGAGAAAAATTATTGCCGGGAAAATATGTGAAAATACTGGATTTCTTTGTAAAGTCTGTTATAATAAAGGCAGTATGCAGAGAGGGGGAGGATTCCCATGGATCGTAGTGTGGTATTTTTGGATCTGAAGGGCGGCTGCGCCCCCTGTGACAAACCGCTGATGCTGCGGCCGATCCTGTTTTGCCCGGTACTGACCTGGGTGGCACAGGAGTTGACGGTCTGCGGCGCTCAGCGGTTTTTTATTGTGTGTGACGAGGCGTGGCAGGACGAGGTACGGGAGGTCATGGAGGGCTTCGACACCCGGCTGTTCGCCTCCGCTCAGGAGGCGCTGGCCGATGCAGAGGGTGAGGTCATCGTGGTCCCCGGCCCCGTGGTGCCGGTGTACGGCCCGGAGGACAGCCGCAGCGTATACGCCGCCGAGGTCGGGACGCTGAAGGCCCGTCTGGAGAGCGGCGTCCCTCTGACGGACTGCCCGGCGGAGGCCTGCGGCATCCGCAGTTTGTGGCAGACGCAGGCGCTGCCGCCGGTATTCCGCCCGGTGGCGGATGAGGCGGCGCTGAACGCCGCTATGCCGGATGCCCGTGAGCTGCTGCTGCGGCGCATGACGGGCGTCACCGTCATAGACCCCGCCACGACCTATATCGATCCCCGCTGCTCCATCGCTCCCGGCGTGACGCTGCTGCCGGGCACTATCCTCCGGGGCCATACCGCCATCGGCTCCGGCTGTGAGATCGGCCCCAACGCCATGGTGCGGGACTGCATCGTGGGAAAGGACACCACCATCAATGCCTCGCAGGTCAATGAGAGCACCATCGGCAGTCACACCACCGTGGGACCCTTCACCTATGTCCGGCCCAACTGCTGTATCGGTGACCACTGCCGGGTGGGGGACTTCGTGGAGGTGAAGAACTCCGTCATCGGAGACGGCACCAAGATCAGCCATCTGACCTATGTGGGCGACAGCGACGTGGGACAGCGGGTGAACTTCGGCTGCGGCACCGTCACCACCAACTATGACGGCCATAAAAAGCACCGCTGCACCATTGGCGACGACGTGTTTCTGGGCTGCAACACCAACCTCATCGCCCCCGTCACCGTGGCGGACCGGGCCTACACCGCCGCCGGGTCCACCGTTACCGACGACGTGCCGGAGGGCGCTCTGGCCATCGCCCGTCAGCGCCAGACCAACATCCGGGGCTGGGCGGACCGGCTGCGGAAAACGTGGAAGAAATAACGTGAGTTACGACGGCAGTCGTCTCAATATACCTGCACCAAGAGAGAGAAATTTTTGGAATATGATAGAAAGCGAGTGTGTAAAACAATGATTTCTCATGGCAAGGACATCAAGCTCTTCACCGGCAACTCCAATCCGGCGCTGGCGGAGGAGATCTGCAAGCTTATCGGCACCAAGCTGGGTGAGGCCGAGGTCAAGTCGTTCGCTGACGGCGAGGCCTCCGTCTCCCTGTATGAGTCTGTCCGAGGCAGCGATGTGTTCCTCATCAACTCCACCTGCAAGCCCGTCAACGACAGTCTCATGGAGCTGCTCATTATGATCGACGCCTGCAAGCGGGCCTCCGCCGGTCGTGTCACCGCTGTGATCCCCTACTTCGGCTATGCCCGTCAGGATCGCAAGGCCAAGAGCCGTGATCCCATCTCCGCCAAGCTGGTGGCCAATATGCTCACCGCCGCCGGAGCGGACCGTGTGCTGACCATGGACCTCCACGCCAGCCAGATCCAGGGCTTCTTTGACATCCCTGTGGACAACCTGCTGGGCAACCCGGTTTTCGTGGACTACTATGCCAAGAAGTTCGGCTCCAAGGCCGAGGATATGGTGGTGGTGTCCCCGGATGTGGGTTCCGTGGCCCGTGCCCGGACCTTCGCCCAGAAGCTGCATATGAACCTTGCCATCGTGGATAAGCGCCGCCAGAAGGCCAACCAGTGCGAGGTGATGAACGTCATCGGCGACGTGGCCGGTAAGGACTGCATCCTCTTTGACGACATGGTGGATACCGCCGGTTCCCTCTGCAACGCCGCCAAGGCCATTGTGGAGGTGGGTGGCGCCAACCGCGTGTTTGCCTGCGCCAGCCACGGTGTGCTGTCCGGCCCCGCTCTGGAGCGGCTGGAGGCCAGCTGCATCGAGGAGCTGGCTCTGCTGAATACCATTCCGGAGTCCATGGGCGAGGGGTGCAGCAAGATCAAGTATCTGTCTGTGGCCCCCATGTTTGCCGAAGCCATCGAGCGCATCTATCAGGAAATTTCCATTGCCAAGCTGTTCAACTGAGCGAGCTTGTGAGAAACAGGCGGGTGATCCTCACCCGCCTGTTTTTTGTGGGTCTTTTCTTGGCTTCGGGGGTGGTTTTTGTTTTTGTCTCCGAGGGGTGACTTTCTGCCAATAGCACTTTTGCATAGAGAACGTGTCTCCGACGGCCCACTTTTCCCAGCAGCTGGAAAAGTGGGCCGTCGGAGACAAGATGAAACAGCCATCCACCGCAGAGAAAAGCTTCCCCCATGTCTCCCCACGCAAAAAGGAACGTGCCATGGCACGTTCCTTTTTGCTAATCATTTTCTTGCTTCAGCTGTTATTCTCCCGTTTCGGCTGCTTCCCTGTTTCAGCCACTGCCCCTTGCTTTGTCCGTCAGGGACGGGGCTGCTGCTGGGTGATGCAATGGATATTGCCGCCACCGAAGGCCACCTCACGGGTCTGCACGCCCACCACCTCACGGTCCGGGAACATCTCCTGCACCTGACGCACCGCCAGCGCATCGTTCTCGTCGCCGTACTGGGGCAGGATCACACCGCCGTTGACAATGAGGAAGTTCATATAGGAGGCGATGCTCACCTCGCCGTTTTCACGGGGGACGGTACCCTCCACGGCGTCGATGGTCTCGGCTCCCTCCAGCCGACAGGGCTCACGGGTCAGGCACAGCTTATGCACCTTCAGCCGCCGGCCCTTGGCGTCGGTGGCCTGAGACAGGGTGCGGTAGGCGTCCTGCGCCGCCTGATAGAAGGGGTTGTCCTTGTCCTCTGTCCAAATACAGGCCACCTCCCCCGGCGCCACGAAGCAGGCCACATCGTCGATATGACCGTTGGTCTCGTCGGGATCGATGCCGTCCCGGAGCCACAGCACCTTCTCGCAGCCCAGATACTGGCACAGCTTCTCCTCGATCTCCGCCTTGGACAGATCGGGATTCCGGCCGGGGGACAGCAGGCACATCTCGGTGGTCAGCACAGTGCCCTCTCCGTCCACATGGATGGAGCCGCCCTCCAGCACGAAGCCCTCGGTGCGGTAGGAGTCCACGTCCGCCATCTCACAGATCTTCTGCGCCACCTGATCGTCCTTGTCCCACGGGAAGTACAGGCCGTCATACAGGCCGCCCCATGCATTGAAGGTCCAGTCCACCGCCCGCAGGCCGCCCTGACCGTTTACCAGAAAGGTGGGGCCGCAGTCCCGGACCCATGCGTCGTTGGAGGACACCTCCACCACCCGGATCTCCTCCGGAAGGCGGGCCCGTGCATTCTGATACTGTCCGGCGCTGACGCACATGGTGACCTTTTCAAACCGGGCGATGGCACGGGCCACCTGACAGAAGGTCTCCTGAGCAGGCTTGGCTCCGCTGCGCCAGTTGTCGTTGCGCTCCGGCCAGAGCATCCACGCCCCGTCCTGGGGTTCAAATTCCGCAGGCATCCGATAGCCGTCTGCCTTGGGGGTAGAGCCGATGATACGTTTTGCCATATGATACTTCCTCCTGCAATCAGTGTTGGGGCCGCCGGGCTGCAATGAGCACCTCGCCCAGCAGCACGCTCAGCACGGAGCCGACGGTGATGGGCAGCACGCCGGTAAGCGTCTCCCGATCCCACGACAGCGGCACGGCGGTAAAGATGATGGATAGAATGATCAGGGCCATAGGCACATAGACCAGCCACTTCAGAAAGCCGCTGCGGCCCGGCACCCGGAAGGGGCGCTCCCGGTCCGGGAATTTCCGCCGCAGGGTCAGGAACGCCGGGAACACCGGCAGATAGCTCAGCAGCAGCATCACCAGATTCAAGGCGAAGAAGCTCCAGAACAGGGACGAGTCAGGGCTGAGCCGCTCCATCACCGCCCCCAGCAGGCACACGGCAGAGGCCACGATGCCGCTGGTGACGGCGGAACCCACGGGCATATCGTTGCGCTTCCAGCGCCGGGCGAACACCGCCGGCATATCGCCCCGGTCGGCGGCGTAGGCGGCGGTGGAGTTGACACCCATGGACCATGAGATCATATTACCAAAAAGCGTCACCAAAAACAAGAGAGCCACCACCCGCACCAGCGTACCGCCGGCCCCGCCGGTCATCAGGGACACGGCATCGATGAGGCCGGAATCCGGACTGATGTCCCGCACCGGCACGGCGGCGCCGATGCCGAAGGCGGAGAACAGGTAGATGGCGGCAATGACGATGCCGCCGGTGACGATGGCCTGTGGGATCTGCCGCCGGGGGGCCTGCATATTGTCGGCGTAGGTGCAGACCACCTCGAAGCCCAGAAAGTTAAAGAGAATGACAGAGATATAGGACAGGCTGTTCAGATCGAAGGACGGCAGGAAGGTCCGGGCCTCCATGCTGTTGACGAAGCCGTTTTTCGACACGTACACGATGCCCAGCACCCCCACCGTCAGCGCCAGCAGGATCTTGATGGCGGCGCTGAGGTTCAAAATCAGGATGCTGTCGCACACCGGATAGGCGGCGATCCATGTGACGATCCAGATGAAGGCCAGCTGGATCACCAGTGACCACACCGGGCCGATGCGCCCGCCGAAGATCACCTCCAGCAGCTCCGGGCATACCACCGCCAGAGACGCCATCCACAGCGGGAAATTGATCCAGTAGTACCACGAGGCCCGAGCGCCCCAGCGGGTGCCGGGATAGGCGGTCTGGATCCAGTCGTACAGGCCGCCGTCGCCGGGAAAGGCCGTCCCCAGCTCCGAGGCGATGAGGCCGTAGGGCAGCAGGAACGCTGCGATCATGAACAGCCACCAGAAGTACTGGCTGTTGCCGATGGAGGCCACCGGCGCCGCCGCCTCCGCCACGAATACCACGCAAATGACGGACAGGATCACATCCGCCAAGCGGAATTTTCTGCGGTTTTCCATAGGCCGTCAGCAGTAGATGCGGTCCTGCAGGAACCGCTCCAGCGTGTCCCGTGCGGCGGCGATCTCCAGCTCCGTGTGCTCCGGGCGGCAGCGGGTGAAGTAGACCAGGAGGCCCCGCATGGCCGTCAGGCGGTTGCCGGCCTGCTCCCAGCACAGGGAGGAGGCGGAGTCCGCCACCTCATCCGTCACGTCCTCGCCACGGGTGGCCGGCAGACAGTGGAGGAACTTGCAGCCGATGGCTCCCAGCGCCATCAGCTCCCGGTTCACCTGATAGTCGTGGAACACCTGCACCCGCTCCTCCTTGGGCATCTCATTTTCGTACAGGCCGTACCACACGTCGGTGTAGATGAAGTCAGCGTCCCGGACGGCGGAGCGGTCATCCGTCACCAGCCAGCTGCCGCCGGAGAGCTGGCAGTTGCGCTCTAAAATGGTCTGGTGCTTCTCCGTCAGCTGGTGGCCCGCCGGGCCGTAGTGGACGAAGTGCATCCCCAGCTTGGTGGTGATGAAGCCCAGCGAGGCACAGACCTGCGTGCCGTCCCCCACGAACACCACCTTCACGTCCTTCAGGCGCTTGCCCTGAGGCAGATGCTCGAAGATGGTACACATATCCCCGATCTCCTGCGTGGGGTGGTTGTAGTCGGACATTCCGTTGAGCACCGGGACGGTGCAGGACTGGGCCAGCTCCACGACGGTCCGATGCTCGATGACACGGGCCATCACCACATCCACCAGCCGGGACAGCACCTTGCCGGTATCCCCAATGGTCTCATGGCCTCCCAGCTGGATCATTCCCGGTCCCAGATACTGGGCGTGGCCGCCCATCTGGCTCATGGCTGTCTCGAAGGAGACACGGGTACGGGTGGAGGACTGCTGGAAGATCATGCCCAGTGTCATGTCCTGCATCAGGGGCGGATAATACCCGCTGCGGATGGCCCGCTTGATGGCAAGGCTCAGCTCGATCATATCCACCAGCTGCTCCCGTGTGAACTCATTTGTGTCGATGAAATCTTTCACCATAGCTTGCGCTACCTCCTGCGTCATAAAATGGAAACGCCCATAGTTTGCGCCGCAGGAAGCGGAATATGTACGCCATGATGCCCTCTTTTGCAATTTCCCCTTGTTATCTGCGGATAAATGCGATATAATGCTCTGTATTAGTATCAATCGTATCATCGGGCAGTCTGCCCTTTATCCTGAACGGAAAGGAAGAATACTATGATTAAGGTCCAGTCCCAGCGGGGCGAGATCAGTATCAGCAGCGCCGTATTCACCAGCATCACCGGCGCTGCCGCTACCAACTGCTTCGGCGTCAAGGGCATGGCCTACCGCAGCATGACGGACGGCTTGGTCCATCTGCTGCGCCGGGAAGCCATGAGCAAGGGCGTAAAGGTCACCTATAACGAGGACGGCACGGTGTCCATCGAACTGCACATCATCGTGGAGAACGGTGTGAATATCGCCACGGTATGCCGCTCCATTATGGGCGAGGTCAAATATGTGGTCACCAAAAATACCGGCGTGGAGGTCCGTGAAGTGAATGTCTTTGTGGACTCCATCACCGTGTGATGAACGTCGGTAGGAGGAGAAGCAAGAGCATGACAGAAAAAATCAGCGGCGGCGCCTTCAAGCAGATGGTCGCCTTCGGCGCCGCCTGTATCACCCGTGAAAAGCAGGCCATCAACGACCTGAACGTATTCCCCGTGCCGGACGGCGATACCGGCACCAATATGAGCCTTACCATCCAGACCGCTGCGGCGGAGCTGAAAAAGTGCGAGCCCGCCACGGTGGGCGAGGCCGCCAAGATCACCGCCAGCGCCCTGCTGCGGGGCGCCCGCGGTAACTCCGGTGTTATCCTGTCCCTGCTGTTCCGGGGACTCTCCAAGTCCGCCAAGGGGTTGGAGGAGATGGACGGCGTACAGCTGGCGGCGGCCATGTCCGAGGGCGTGACCACGGCCTACGGCGCCGTGATGAAGCCCGCCGAGGGCACGGTGCTGACGGTATCCCGTCTGGCGGCGGCCAGAGCTGAGGAGGCGGCGCAGGAGCAGAACTGCGCCGAATATGTGCTGGCGGAGGCCATTGCCACGGGCTATGAGACGCTGGCCGAGACCACGGAGATGAACCCGGTGCTGAAAAAGGCCGGGGTGGTGGACGCCGGCGGCAAGGGCTACCTCATCATTCTGGAGGGGATGCTCAGCAGTCTGCGGGGCGAGCCCATGCCGGAGGTGGAGGAGGAGCCGGAGCACGATAAGGCGGACTTTGCCGCCATCGGCGACGAGGACATCACCTTCGCCTTCGACACGGTGTTCATCGTCCGCAAGAACGATCCCAACGTGGATCTGGCCCCCTTCCGGGCTTATCTGGACAGCATCGGTGACAGTCTGGTCATCGGCGAGGACGACGAATCCTTCAAGGTCCATGTTCACACCGACACCCCCGGCGAGGCCCTGACGGCGGCCCAGCGATACGGTACGCTGGAGCTGGCCAAGATCGAGAATATGCGGACCCAGGCCGCCGATCTGGCAGCGGGCCGCAAGGCCCAGAGCACCGACGATCTGGACGCCATCGAGGCGGAGCTGGAGCAGGCCGAGCAGGCTGTGGCCCCTGCCGAGAAGCGCTACGGCTTTTTGGCGGTATGCGCCGGAGACGGACTGGCGGCAGCCTTCCGGGATCTGGGCGTGGATCGGGTGGTATCCGGCGGCCAGACCATGAATCCCTCTACGGAGGCCATTCTGCGGGAGGTGAACCACACCCCCAGCGAGATCGTGTTCGTGCTGCCCAACAACAAGAACATCGTCATGGCGGCCCAGCAGTGCGTGGGGCTGACAGAGAAGCAGGTCATCGTGGTACCCACCCACAGCATCCCTCAGGGCATCAGCGCCATGATGAGCGTGGACACGGCGGAGGAGGATCCGCAGGCCATTCTTGCGGCCATGACCGAGGCGGCCGCCGCTGTCACCACGGCCCAGATCACCTATGCCGCCCGCAACTCCGACTTCGACGGCTTCGCCATCAACGAGGGCGACTATCTGGCCCTGCTGGACGGCAAGCTCTTCGGCACGGAGCGGGACATCACCTCCCTGCTGACCCGACTGGCGGCGCTGGCGGCGGAGCGGGAGGCGGCCTTCGTCACCCTGTTCTACGGTGAGGGCGTATCGCAGGAGGAGGCCGAGGCGGCGCAGGCCCTGTTCACCGAGGCCTGCCCGGAGACGGAGATCTCCCTCCTCAGCGGCGGTCAGCCGGTGTACTACTACACCATCTCCATCGAGTAAAACCGCATCTATCGCACCGAAGCATTCCCCGGACAGAACACTGTCCGGGGAATTTTTTCTGCCGGGCGGGGTTCGGGTCTCCCCGGCAGTGGCCGGCATTTCCCGGCAAATGATTTTTCGGTGTGATATTGCAAAACGGTCGCCCTTGTGTTATGATGAGGAGGATAACGTTCCAGCCATTGAACTGGACTCCGTTTCTTTTTCAGCAGACGGTCCCGTCCCTGTGAGGGGACAGGTGGAATAGGGTGCAAATCCCTGCGAGTGGGTCACTGTGAAGCCCTCCCGGCGGCAAGTCCGACGGGACGGATAAGTCAGATACACCGGGCCGTCCGCTGCGGTACCTGCCTGCACCGGGACTGCCTGCACAAAGAGAACGCCCTTGATGCGTCCGTGCTGCCGAACCGGCGGCACGGACGCTTTTGCTTTGTGCCATCAGCAAAAGCCGCCCCCGACCACGGGGGCGTACGGCAGACAAGAAAATCCCATCGGAGAGGAGGTGAGGGCTGCGGCCTGCACGCAGGGCCGCCGATCCCACTGACACCACGACATATTTGAGAAAAGGAGAAACGAAATGCAGACAAAGAGCACGTCGTACGGAAAGAAGCTCCTTGCGCTGATGCTGTCCCTGCTGATGCTGGTGAGCGTCCTGCCGGTCTCGGCCTGGGCCGCTGCCGATGCAAAGCCCGAGAAGATCACTCTGGTGGGCAGCAGCGATGCGCTGGAGTATGAATTCTCTAGGTATGTGGAGTATACCGCATCCTTTGAGAATATCCCCCTTTACAAGGTTTATGTTCCCACCGGCACCAAGACGGTCCAGCTCTACGGGACGGTCTATGTAAACACCTCCTCCGGCAGCAGCTATGTCAGTGAGGCGGATTTTGCCGAGTGGATGCCCGGCTTCGAGTATTGGGACCCCGCCGCGGTAGGCTCCTCGGCCCCCTATACCATCGAGACCCGCACAGGCAGTAACCAGACAAAGAACCTGTCCTATGTCAAAACGGCCAGCGGCTGGGCCAATGGCAGCAATTCCTATCTGCTGGAGTTCGTGGAGAAGGACGACTCCCCCGCCGCCCCGGCCCCCGTTCTGACGGCGGATCTGTCCACGGTGGCTGTCACCTACACCTGCGGCGATAGGGCCAATGCCCTGGCGGTGCAGGCCACCGGCAGCGGCACCCTGAGCTATCAGTGGCAGGTGAGCACCACCTCCGCCGCCGACGGCTTCGAGGACATCACCGACGCCACCCAGAGCAGCTACACCCCCTCCACCGAGGCACCGGGCAGCTTCTGGTACCGTGTGGTGGTCACCAACACCGTGGCGGGCAACAAGCCCACCAGTGTCACCAGTGCCGTGGCTCCCGTGACGGTCAACGTTCCGGAGGGGATGCGCCAGGTGAAGATCATCACCTCCCAGGGCCGGGGTACCGGCATGACCCTGACCCTGAAGGATGCTGCGGGCCAGCCCGTATCCATCCCCGCAGACACCAGCGGCGACTACAACGTATATGAGTTTCTGACGGCTCCCGGCGTCTATACCTATGAGGCACGGGACACTGTGCGGGGCAGCGAATATCTCCTTGGCACAGGCACCCTCACCGTCACCGAGGGTACCGGTGAGCAGACCTTCGAGCTGTATCTGGTCTATGTCTACGCCATCGAGATCGGCTGGACGGCAGATGACTTCACCACCGAGGTCAAGGCCGCCGACGGCACCGTCATGACCCCCGGCGAGCCCCATCAGTCCGGCAGCTATGTAGGCTACCCCTACCTCATGGCCCCCGGTACCTACACCTGGTCCGTCCAGCCCTCCGAGGCCAGAGCGGCCGAGGGCTATCAGGCCTCCCAGCCCACCAGCCAGAAGCTGACGGGCTCTGCTACGTGGAGCGTCACTCTGCCCCAGATCGTGAGCACCGGCTTCGTGGTGCCTAAGGGCGGCCGTGTCGTCATGCACAGCATTCCCTCCACCACCTATGGGCAGGGTACGCTGATTCCCGGCGATGCCGATCTCACCGGCGATGACAGCGACGTCTACACCTTCCGGCTGGCGGCCGGCAGCAGCTACATCTATCAGGCCGCCGGCGACGGGCTTGTCACCGCCACCGGTATGTTCAAATCCACCGGCGCCACCACCCGATATGACCTGACGAAAACCATGACCGGCAATCCCAAGGCCATTCTCCGGGACGAGGAGAGTGATGCGGCGGATATCCGCCTCAACGGCGTGGACTACACCGGCAGCGTCGCCCTGACCGTGGGCGGCATGAAGCAGCTGCGCCCCCTGCGTATGTTCCAGATCTCCAACAGCTACGCCGCCGGCAGCAGAGGCTCCACGCTGGAGCCCGTGTTCCACTACACGGCACTGGATGTGGACGGCACCAATGTGGTCAGCGTGGATGACAGCGGCCGCATCACCGCCAACAGCGCCGGTACGGCCGTCGTTCTGGTGACCTATGACGCCATGTATGTGACGGACTGCGGCTGGGACATCAACAAGAACAAGACCTTTGGCGCCATCTGGCCGGAGAACACCGGTGTGGTGGTGGTGGAGGTAGGCGAGAACGCCGCCAACGGCCCGGATGCCAACATGACCATCAACAACGGTGCCCGGAAGGTCGCCGGTAACAAGCTGGATGCCGAGGCAGACGTGCTGTACTACACCAACAATAGCGGCTGCCAGTACACCTTCCGGCCCGCCGCCGGCAGCACCGTTACCCTGCTGCGCCCCACGCTCACCGAGACGGCCATGACCTACACCGGCGGCTTCGGCACCGACGGTGTGACCACCAAGGGCGGCGACGTGACTCTGACTCTCACCGAGGGCAAAAACATCGTCAAGATCAGCAAGGATGGCGCCGACACCTATCAGGTCATCACCGTGAAGAAGGCCGGGGTAGTCATCACCAACAAGACCGACCCCACCCGTGATATCCTGCCCGGCGACACCGTCACCGTGCAGCTCACCGGCGTGTATCACCCCGCCAACACCATGGCGAACCTGTATAGCCTCTACGCCTATGTCTCCTACACCGATCCCGGCAGCGGCGATACCGTCACCGGCGATAAGTATTTCTACCAGCGTCACCTCTTCGACCGGGCGGACGGCGACAGCTGCCGCACCGTGGAGGTAAAGATCCCCGCCGACTGGGATGCTGATGAGCCCTATGTCCTGACGAACGGCGTTCTCAGCTTCTACGGCAACTGCAAGGATATCGGCTCGCACCGCAATTCCCTGCCCAATCTCTCCATCAGTGTTCCCCATAGCTACAGCAGCTTCAAGCTGGGCGCCCTGCCGGATATCACCATCCCTGTGGTCAAGCCCAATACGGCGGACGTCACCTTCTCCGTGAAGGATGACTCCGGAAACGCCATCAACAGCTGCACCATCCAGCTGACCAACAGCAGCAACGATACCGTCACCATCAACGCCACCGCTGCCTCCGCCACCCGCACGCTGGCCAGCGGCGAGTGGAGCTATGTAGTCACCAAGGAGGGCTATCTGCCCGCTAAGGGTACACTGACCGTGGTGGGCGGTGAGGATCAGGCCGTGAATGTGGAGCTGCCTCTGGTCACTGCCATTCAGGTCAAGACTCTGCCCAAGAAAACCGTTTATACCGAGGGCGACACGCTGAATACCGCCGGTCTGGTGGTGCAGGCTGTCACCAGAAACGGCGCTTCCACCCTGTCCGCCGACCAGTACACCCTCTCCCCCACTCTGCTGGAGACCGTGGGTCAGCAGACCATCACCGTGACCTTCGGTCAGCTCACCGCCACCTTTGAGGTGACGGTACGTGAGGACATCGTCACGCTGGAGACCACGCTGGAGGATGGCATCACCCAGCGCAACTCCCGCATGACCTTCGACGTCTTTGCCAAGGACGGCGACGGCAACAAGCTGCCTGCCAGCGAGGTCACCGTGCTCCTCAACGGTGATCCGGTGTCCGTCAACTGGGACGATGACACCAAGACCAGCTATACCCTGCACTTTACCAAGGAGGGCATCAACACCGTCGTTGTCAAGGCTCACAAGGCCTCTCTGACCTACACCATCACCTATGTGAAGGCCGAGCCCGGTGATGTGGTGGGCAAGGCTGTGTTCACCGTGGAGGCCCTCTCTCTGGGCGGTGGCTACATCATCGAGCCCTGCTATGTGGACATCATCGAGGGTGAGAACGCTGCTCAGGCGCTGGCCCGTCTGTTGGAGGAGAAGGGCTTCACTTACGACAACACCGGCTCTCTGGAGAGCGGCTTCTATCTGTCCCACATTCAGGGCGATGCACTGGCGGACATTGATCCCACCGGCGACAGCATCCCCCAGGCCCTGCGGGAGAAGCTGGAGGAGAAGGGCTTCGATATCCAGACCCGGACGGACGAGACCAGTCTGGGCGAGTTCGACTACACCAGCGGCTCCGGCTGGATGTACTGCCTGAAGAACGTATTCCCCAACGTGGGCTTTGCCGATTCCTATCTGTCCGAGGGCGACGTGGTGCGTGTGCAGTTCACGCTGGCCTACGGCTCCGATATCGGTGGGGGCCATGCCATGGGTACGGGCGGAAGTGCCGGCTATTACGAGGTCGCCAACAAGGACGCCCTGACCCGCCGTGTGGCAGCCATCAACGCCGAGATCGAGGCGAACCCCTACTATCTGGAGCAGAACTGCCTGACCAAGGCCTATGACGCCGCTATGGACGTGCTGACCACTCTGTACGTCTCTCAGGCCGACGTGGATGCCGCTTTGGCGGATCTGCCCGATCCCCCTGTGGGCCACCGGCTGACCGCCGTGGAGAAGGTTCCTGCCACCTGCGAGACCGCCGGTGTGGAGGCTTACTGGAAGTGCTCCGTCTGCGGCAAGCTGTTCAGCGATGCCGAGGGCAAGACCGAGACGACGCTGGAGAAGCTGGCTATCCCCGCTACCGGCCATGCCTACGGTGAGCCGGTGTGGAAGTGGAACGACGACTTCACCGCTTCTGCCACATTTACCTGCGCCAATGATACTTCCCATGTGAAAAACGTCACGGCAGAGGTGAGCAGCGCTGTCACCACGCCCGCCGCTTGCGAGACCACCGGCGTTCGCACCTACACCGCCAAGGTCACCTTTGAGGACAAGGAGTACACCGACACCAAGACGGAGGTCATCCCCGCCACCGGTCATGCTTACGGTGAGCCGGTGTGGAAGTGGAACGATGATTTCACCGCTTCTGCCACATTTACTTGCGGTAATGATGATTCCCATGTGAAAAACGTCACGGCAGAGGTGACCAGCGCTGTCACCACGCCCGCCGCTTGCGAGACGGACGGCGTTCGCACCTACACCGCCAAGGTCACCTTTGAGGACAAGGAGTACACCGAC
>OJAG01000331.1_pt1 | contig 38826 bp, 34 predicted proteins | sample 1589021 | NCBI WGS metagenome assembly OJAG01 (sample SAMN03283264) | human gut metagenome | biome: human-associated habitat; material: feces | host: Homo sapiens | place: USA | collected 2013 | reverse complement strand
ACGAAAAATTTGACGACGCATCTGTCGCACAATCTTTGTGCGGTATTGCCATAGAGCCAAATGCCCGCAGAACCTGCGGAAGAAAGGAACGATATTATGAAGGAACAATTGGAAGCGATCCGTGCGGCTGCCAAAAAGGCATTGTCGGACTGTGCGGATTCCAAGGTGCTGGAAACCCTGCGTGTACAGTATCTGGGAAAAAAAGGTGAACTGACCGGTATCCTGAAGCAGATGGGAAAGCTGTCCGCAGAGGAACGTCCGGCAATGGGACAGCTTGCCAATCAGGTGCGTGCAGATATTGAAACGGCACTGGCAGACAAGCAGAAGAAGCTGGCGGAGGCAATGCTGGCACACAAGCTGGAGGCAGAAACACTGGATATTACTCTCCCCGGCAAAAAGCAGAAAGTGGGCAGCATGCACCCGCTGACCATCGTGGAAAACGAGATTCGGGAAATCTTCCTCGGCATGGGCTTTTCTGTGGCAGACGGTCCGGAAGTGGAATACGACTACTACAACTTTGAAGCCCTGAACCTGCCGCCGGATCATCCGGCACGGGATACGCAGGATACCTTCTATATTACAGATAACATTCTGCTCCGTACCCAGACTTCTTCGGTACAGGTACACGTCATGGAAAATCAGAAGCCGCCGATCCGCGTGATCTCTCCGGGACGGGTTTACCGTTCGGACGCAGTGGACGCAACACATTCCCCGCTGTTCCATCAGATCGAGGGACTGGTCGTCGACAAGGGCATCACCATGGCAGATCTCAAGGGTACACTGGAACTGCTGATGCAGCGGCTGTACGGCGATGACTGCAAGATCCGTCTGCGTCCGCATCACTTCCCGTTCACCGAACCCAGTGCAGAAGTTGACGTGATGTGCTTCCAGTGTCACGGCAAGGGCTGCCGCATGTGCAAGGGCGAGGGCTATATCGAACTGCTGGGTGCCGGCATGGTGCACCCGAAAGTGCTGGAGGGCTGCGGCATTGATAGCAGTGTTTATTCCGGCTTTGCGTTCGGTCTGGGTCTGGAACGTATTGCTATGCGTCGTTATAACATCGGTGACATGCGTCTGCTCTATGAGAATGATTATCGGTTCTTGGAACAGTTCTGATCGGGAGGGAGAAAAACATGAATTTATCTTTGAAGTGGCTGGCTGACTACGTGGACTGCGGCGTTTCCGTCAAGGAATTCTGTGCCGGCATGACCATGAGTGGCTCCAAAGTGGAAACATATGAAACAGAGGGCGAAGTTGTCAAGAACGTGATCGTCGGCAAGCTGGTATCCATTACGCCCCACGAAAATTCCGATCACTTACAGGTGTGTCAGGTCGATGTCGGCGGCGACTCTCCGATCCAGATCGTGACCGGTGCCCAGAATATCGTAGAGGGTGCACTGGTGCCGGTGGCAATGATCGGTGCAGAACTGCCCGGCGGTGTCCGCATCAAAAAGGGCAAGCTCCGCGGCGTAGAAAGCAACGGCATGCTGTGCTCTCTGGGCGAACTTGGCCTGACCAAGCATGACTTTCCCTATGCCATTGAAGACGGCATTTTCCTCATCGAGGAGGACTGCACGGTGGGACAGGACATTCACGAGGCGATCGGTCTGAACGATACTTCTGTCGAATTCGAGATCACCTCCAACCGTCCGGACTGCCTGTCGGTAGTTGGTCTGGCAAGAGAAGCTGCCGTGACTTTCGGCAAGCCCCTGAACCTGAAAGCACCGGAATTCCACGGCTCCGCAGACAAGCTTAGCGACAGCCTGTCGGTGTCCGTTGAAAATGCTACACTCTGTCCGCGGTACATTGCCGGCATGGTGAAGAATGTCAAGATCGGTCCCTCTCCCCGCTGGATGCGGGAACGGCTTCGTGCCAGCGGCGTGCGTCCGATCAATAATCTGGTGGACATCACCAACTATGTCATGCTGGAATATGGTCAGCCGATGCACGCGTTCGACCAGCGGTATATCAAGGACGGCAAGATCGTTGTCCGCAATGCCAAGGACGGCGAAACCATTACCACACTGGACGGACAGGAACGGCAGCTTTCTCCGGAAATGCTGATCATTGCCGATGCAGAAAAGCCCATTGCCGTTGCCGGTGTCATGGGCGGCGAATACAGCGGCATTATGGACGACACCAATACCGTTATCTTTGAGTCGGCTTATTTCGAACCGGTACAGGTTCGCCGGACTGCCAAGAAGCTGGGTATGCGTACCGATGCTTCTGCACGCTATGAAAAGGGACTGGATCCGGACGGCTGCCCGCGGACACTGAAACGGGCAATGGAACTGGTAGAACTGCTGGGTGCCGGCGAACCGGTGGCAGAGTTCATTGAAGTGGACAACCGCACCGCAGAACCGGTGCAGATTCCCTTTGATCCGGATTGGATCAACCGGTTCCTGGGCACGGAAATTTCCCGTGAGGATATGGTCAAGACACTGGAAGCACTGGAGATTCATGTGGACGGCGACGTTTGCATTTCCCCCAGCTTCCGGATCGATCTGGAGCGTCCGGCAGATATTGCCGAAGAAGTGGCAAGAATTTACGGCTATAACAATATCCCGTCTACCGTTATTCGCGGTGTGGCAGAAGCACAGCTGACCCCGCAGCAGCAGTTCCTGCGAAAGGCAGAACAGACGATGGTGGGACTGGGCTATTACGGTACGCTGACTTATTCGTTCACTTCTCCGAAGTGCTTCGACCGCATCGGTCTGCCGGCAGACAGCAAGCTGCGTCAGACGATCACCATTACCAACCCGCTGGGCGAAGATACCAGTATCATGCGGACGACCACACTGCCCTGCATGCTGGACGTACTGGCAACCAACTATAAGAACCGGAATGCCGCTGTGGCACTGTACGAGATCGGCAAGGAATACCTGCCGACTGGTCCGGACACTTTGCCGGAAGAACCCAACCGCCTGACGATCGGTATGTACGGCGGCGATGCAGACTTCTTTGCACTCAAGGGTGCGGTAGATGCTCTGCTGAAGGAACTGCGTCTGCCGAAGTACACCTATGTGCGTCCGTCGGAAGTGGAAGGCGTTTTTGAGGAGTGCTGTGCACTGCACCCCGGCAGAAGTGCTGTCATTCTCTGCGGAGAAACACCGGTAGGTTATCTGGGCGAACTGCACCCCACGGTGCAGAAGACCTACGGCATCGGCACCAGAACCTATGTGGCAAAACTGCTGGTACAGGAAATGGCTGCAATGGCAGAAACCGAAGTGACCTATCAGCCGCTGCCGAAGTTCCCGGCAATCACCCGTGACCTGAGCCTGCTGTGTGATGATGCACTGCCGGTTGGCAAAATGGAAGAAGCCATTGCACAGGCTGCCGGAAAGCTGCTGGAAGAAGTAACCTTGTTCGACGTATACAAGGGCGACCAGATCGCTGCCGGCAAAAAGAGCGTATCGTTCTCTCTGCGGCTGCGTTCCCACGAGGGCACACTGACTGACGAACAGGCAGATGCAGCCATGAAGCGGGTACTGAAAGCACTGGCTGCCATGGACGCTGTGCTGCGGGAAGCATAAGAGCAGGGCTTTCTATTTGAGGTGATTTCCATGAAAGAAAAAACGGAAAAACAACCAAAACCGAAAAAGGAAAAGCAGGAGCGTACTCCCAGAGAAGCGACTGCGTTAATGCTGGGACTGGTGGCACTGGGGCTTGCCGTTGTTGGTGTAGCATCGCTGCTCTGGCTGTCTACACTGGTGGCAGCCATTCTGGGCGGCATTGCCGTGCTGACTGGTTTTGCCAGCTTGATGGTGGGAAAAAGCGGAACCCTGCCGGCAATTGTTGCCGCAGTGGCAGGCTTTTTGACCGTACTGTCTGCGATCATTTCTATGAAGATGCAGTAACCTAGGACATGTTGACACGAAGCCTGACATGTGCCCTTTTAGGGTGATTTTCCTTCGTTCGTTGTTGAAAATCCTTGTTCGCATATCATGATAGTATCAATATTCCCTGAAACAGGAACATAAAAAAGCGTGCAGAAGTTCAGATACTTCTGCACGCTTTTGCTTTTGTCATCATGTTAACTTAGGATATGCTGCTGGAAATCTGATCCAGAATGCCGCTTCCTGCCAGAATCACCGCATTGACGATCCACATAATGATGCTGATAACAATGCCGATGATACCCAAGATCATGCCGGCTTTCTGTTTGCCGTCGGTGGAACCCTCTTTCTTTGCCATGACTGCCAGAATAATGGCAATGATGCCGCAGATAATACCTGCAAGCGGGATACAGAGTCCCAGCAGGGAAACGATTCCCAGTACCAGAGCCGCAACTGCCTTTCCGTTTTTCTGATTCATGTGTCAATTACCTCCTGTCCCCAAAATTATTTGACAAATCGCACGTAAAAATATGGAAGTGTCAAACAAATTTATTATAGCATAGAAATATGCAAATATCAAGTAAATAAATTATGAATTATAAAAATATTGTTCGGGATATTTGCTTTTTCGTGAAATATAGGGTATAATAAAATGGTCGAAAATGAAACAGCAGGAGGCACGGCATGGCATTTGAAATTGAAGCATTGACGACGGAACAACGGGAACAGTTTGCGGTGAAGCAGATCCCCGATCCGTTATCTCCCGTTTTAGGGATTCTCAAGCCGAGAGAGTGGATCATAGATGCGGGAAAAGATGTGTTTTTGTTTGCAATCGGCGTGCATCGGGATTACCCGAATGAGGAGTTGTTCTTTTTTCACTGGAAAGATCAAGAGATGATTTTGCCGCTGAGAAAGGAAAACCAGCTGCCGAATACGCGAATCTGGAGTTTCCAAACCTCATGGGAAAATCCCTTGAGATACGTACAGGGGAATATCAGATCACAAATACTGGCAGATTTGAAGCAGGCGTTAGAGGTCTACAGAGTAGACGGAACATCTGACCCCAGCAATTTGGCAGTGCAGGTCGTGTGCGATTTTTAGGCGGTGCTGCAAAAGGTGTTTTTGTACACTTGACAAAGCAAGCTGGTTGTGATATAATAATCTTGCAATGATATAGTAGCAAATTATTACCAACAGAAAGCCTCTGGAGCTGCAACTCTAGGGGCTTTCACCTTGTCTGTCAATAAGGCAAATGAAGTAGGCATATTTGTTGGTCTACGTTCCATTTTTAAAAGCATTTCTGTACACTTGACAATTGTCGTAGTTTATGCTATAATAATTTACATTGAAATAATATAATTGCAAGTAATCACTAAAAAGAAAGCCCCCAGATCTGCAACTCTGGGGGCTTTCGCCTTATCTATAAAAAGGCGGAAATAAGTAGGCTGGTGTCGGCTTACTCTCCGTTCAGCCATTTGTAGACTTTGTACAGCACAATGTCTACTCCAACGGAGATACCTGCGATAATGATATAGTATAGCAAATTATCACCTCCTCCCTGACGGAAGAAGCCGACACTCTATCATAACACACAGAAATTTTTTTGTCAATCCGGCAGAAGTGCTGTCGGATTTCGGCACATTGCGAAAGGAGTATTTCATGATGCCGCACCAATTGAACTGGCAGGAAATCTGTCAGATGATACCCAAACGAAAAGCCGATGCCCAGAAAGGAGATTTCGGGCGGCTGCTCTGCATTACCGGAAGCCGGAATATGCCCGGAGCCTGCCTGCTTTCCACGCAGGCAGCCCTGCGGGGCGGTGCCGGACTGGTGACAGTTGCCACGGCTCCGGAAAATCCCATGCGGCTGGCGGCGGCAGCACCGGAAGCAATGTGGCTGCCGTTGGAAACGGACGAAGCCGGATTTCTCCGCAGCAGCGACCAGAACCAGAAAATGCTGGAAAAGCAGCTTTCCCGTGCCAATGCGATGCTGCTCGGCTGCGGGCTGGGCGTGACCGAAGAAACCCGTCGGCTGGTGCACTGGGTGCTGGAACAGGCGGTGTGTCCGGTGGTGCTGGACGCAGATGGTCTAAACTGTGCGGTTTCCTGCATAGAGTTAAGCAGAAGGACAGGGAAGGACTGGATCCTGACACCGCACCCCGGCGAAATGGCACGGCTGACCGGACATTCGATTCCGCAGATACAGGAAAACCGTGTGGAAACGGCAACGCAGTTTGCAGCCGCCTATCCGGTGACGCTGGCACTCAAGGGAGCCGGCACACTGGTGGCACAGGGGAGCCGTCTGGCACAGAACCCCACCGGCAATCCGGGCATGAGCCGCGGCGGCAGCGGGGACGTTCTCGCCGGACTGATCGCCGCCTTTGCCGCACAGGGGATTCCGTCTTGGGAGGCAGCCTGTGCAGGGGTGTATCTCCACGGCCTTGCCGGAGATGCGGCGGCGGCAGCACTGTCCCAGCAGGCAATGCTGCCGCGGGACTTGCTGGCATATCTGCCGCAGGTGCTGGTCAAGCTGGAACAGGAACGGTGAAATGTATCCGCCCTTTCTCTGCCCAAAATGTGCAACACTGCACAATATTGTCCGAAAGGCTCTGATTGGGAGGAAATTGCATGAAACGAAATTACAGTGCTGTCTTGAGTTTGCTGCTCGCCGGCGGGATCTGCTGTACCGGCTGTGCCAAAGCCGGCGGCGAAGCCACTGCTGCTCAAAAGCTGGGCGGCAGTTTTACCACGGAAATGACCATGACAATGGAGGACTGGACCGCAGCCGGCACGCTGTCCCGCTTGGGTGACGGAGCATGGAGTGTGTCGTTTGCCGAACCGGCTACGCTTGCCGGTGTGGTGCTGGACTTTTCCGGCGGGGAAGTGACAGCGTCATATAAGGGGCTGGGCTTTTCCGTGCCCCAGTCCGCCATGCCGGCGAAGTCGGTGCTGAGCCAGATGATTCAGGTGGTAGATGAACTGGCACAGCAGGAGGAGATCACCGGCAAGGAGCAGGACGGCTGCGTGTCGGTGGAGGGGGACTTGAAGGGCAATCCCTACACTTTGACACTGACGGAAAACGGGGATTTGTCCGGCTTTACCATGGAAAATTTTGATACCACCCTGACATTTACTCAGTTTCAGTCCGGAGCCGCTGTTGCAACGGAAACCACAACGCTGGAATCACGATAGTTCTGGAAGAAGGTCGCTGTATTGTGAAAACAGTACAGCGACCTTTTTAATTTTCCCACTGCAATTCATGAAATATTTTTATGTGTTGTAAACTACATTCACAGAAATATGGTATGATAAAAGATATAAAATAAAAATATGGAAGAAATCTTCTACAGGCAACACCGAACAAAGCTTGTGCAATACCGCACAATCTTTGTGCGGTATTGCACATATCAGAAAGGGGTTGTTTTCATGCAAAAGACACGCAAAATTTTTTCCAGTCTGACTGCGGCGGTGCTTGCCGGTGCAATGCTGGTTTCCGGCGGGGCAGTTTCCATGACGGTTTCCGCCGCATCTGCAAAGCCGGTTCTGGGCACAGATGTTACAGTGCCGTCAGCAGGCAATGTTCTCATCGGCATGGAGGGCACTTATGCCAACGATATACAGGCGGCTCTGAAGCTGGTGAACCAGTACCGCTGGGAGGCTTGCAGCAATGGTTATCCCAATCCGGTGAACGGCAAAAAGCTGACCAAAAACGACTATGTTCCCATGGAGTGGTCTGCCGGACTGGAATATCTGGCACGGATTCGTGCGGCAGAGAGTTCCCAGACGATTGCTCACGAACGCACCAATGGTTCCAATTGTTTTCAGATTCAGACCCCAGGGGGCTACAGTTCCGGCGGTGAATGCCTTGCGTGGTGGGGCTGGGATCTGGATATGACGACCGGTGTGGAATTGTGGTACAACGAAAAGGACGATTACCTCAACCAGACCGGCGGCGTGACGGGACACTATACCAGTATGATCTCCCCCAGCAACCGCTATGTCGGCATGGGAGCATTTGGCACCAGTACCGCACAGTACTACAGCACTTCCTGTGCGGAGTTCAGCGGCACCAACAACAGTGAAACGTTCCAGTTCACCTACGGTGATTGTGTCCAGACGCTGGAAGTGCCGGCGAGTGCGGTGACGATTTCCTCTAACCAGAGCAAGTACCTGTATTATGGTGACCGGAAAACCTTGCAGCTGACCGCTTCTTATAATGGGCACAGCGGCTTTCCGGTGGAGTATGCCAAGTGGAGTTCCTCTGCACCCAGCGTGGTGAGCATTGAGGGGAACAATACCGCTGTTGTGAAAGATTACGGCAAGGCAACACTTACCGCAGATCTGGGCGGCAAGACCTACACGCTGAATGTGGAAGTGAAAGACATTGTCAAAGGGGACGTAGAGTGCGACGACACCATTGACAGTTCCGACGTGTTCAGCACGCTGCTGCATGTGGCAAGTGTCGGTGCCGGCGTAGGCGGAACGCTTACTGACGGACAGCTGACCGCCGCAGACATTGACGGCAACGGCACTGTGGATTCTACAGATGTTTATTATTTAATGTATTATGTTGCCCTGAACGGTGCGGGAATTCATAGCTCGTGGGACGATGTGCTGAGATAAGAAAGAATTCCACAGAAAAGGGGAAAATCAACATGAAATGGTGGAAAAAGCTTCTGGTGCTGCTGGTCGCAGGGGTGGTTTGCGGAGCAATCATGCGGGTAATGGCACTGTGGGTATCGAAAAACACCCTGTCGGCATCGGCGGCAGAACAGACTTACGGCGATCTGACCTACGTGCTGCACAACGGAAACGCCGAGATCACTGGCTGTGCGGCAGGCGTGACAGCACTGGAGATTCCGGCAGAAATCGACGGCAGTCCGGTAACGGCGGTCGGGGACAGTGCCTTTCTCAAGCAGCAGAAGTTGCAGACCGTTTCTCTGCCGGACAGCGTTCAGAGCATCGGCTCACAGGCATTTTCCGGCTGTATCAACTTGCAGGAGATCACAGTTCCGGCAGGCACACAGTCTGTCAGCAACTCCGCTTTTTCCGGCTGCACCAATCTGGAAAAGGCAGTGCTGGGGGATAGTGTGGAAACATTGGGGAGCAGCGTGTTCTCCGGCTGTGAAAGTCTGGCAGAGGTACAGCTTTCCGCCAACTTGCAGAAAATGGGCGGCAGCGTTTTCCAGAACTGCACTGCGTTGAAAACGGTTGCCATTCCGGAACAGGTGCAGACACTGGGCGGCTCCACATTTTCCGGCTGTTCCCGTCTGTATCAGGTCAAACTGCCGGCAAAGATGACCGAGATCCAAAGCTGTGCCTTTGAAGACTGCCCCAAACTGGAAACGCTCACCCTGCCGGAAAGCCTGACCACGCTTGGCTACGGGGCATTTCAAAACTGTTCCGGTTTGCAGAACATCAGCCTGCCGGAGCAGGTCACAGAAGTCGGCGACTACGCCTTTGCCCACTGCACCGCACTGGAGCAGGCGGCAGTTTCCGGAAACGTGCTGACACTCGGGAAAAACATGTTCTGCGACTGCCGCAGACTTGCCGAAGTGACACTGGCGGAGGGCTTGACGGAACTGGGAAACAGCATGTTTCTGGACTGCGTTTCCCTACAGGCAGTGACCATTCCGGACAGTGTTACCCAGATCGGGGAGTCCACATTCTCCGGCTGTACAGATTTGCAGCACGTCACGCTTCCTCAAAATCTGAAACAGATCGGCGGCAATGCTTTCCGGAACTGCTCGTCCCTCACGGCAGTGGCATTTCCGGAAAAGCTGAAAAGCATTGGCAATGAAGCGTTTTCCGGTTGTTCCGGACTACAGGAGGCACTGCTGCCGGATGCGACAGATACACTGGGCTACAGCGTCTTTTATGGCTGTACAAGTCTGGAACGGGTGCGGCTTTCCGATGAAATTACGGAACTGGGGCAGACGGTATTCCGCCAGTGCAAAAAGCTGCCGGAAATCACCCTGCCCAAGGAACTGACCACCATTGGGGAAAGCACCTTTTTCAGCTGTGACGGCTTCACACGGGTGGAAATCCCCGACGGCACACAGCGAATCGGCTCCAACGCGTTTTCCTACTGCACCAACCTGAAAGAAGTTTTCATTCCCAAAAGCGTGACACAGATCGGCGGGGCGTTTGAGAGTTTCGCCGGCTGTGACAGTCTGACCGATGTGTACTATGCCGGCTCGGAGGAGGACTGGAACAAGATTCGGTTCTGCACGACACTGGACAAGATTCTGAAAGTGCGTATCCATTTCAACGGGGAATTGTCCGTGACCACTACCACGCCGGCAGGAACCACAACTGCCACGGAAACTACCGCGACTACCACAGTCACCACTGCGACAGAACCGGTTGTGCCGTTCATGAAAGGCGACGTTGACGGCGACGGCAAGATCGACAGCAGCGACGTGTTCGCGGCAATGCTCTACGTGGCATACACCGCTGTGGGCAGAGCCGGCAACCTCACCGACGACCAGATGCAAGCTGCGGACATCGACGAAAGCGGCAGCATCGATTCCACAGACGTGTACTATTTGCTGTACTATATCGCCCTGAATGGTGCGGGTGTCCGCAGTACGTGGGCAGATGTGGTGAAATAATGCTTGCATTCGCGAGAGGCAGAAAGCCTGTATTCTTTTTTTCGGAATACAGGTTTTTTTGTGTTTGGAATGTTGTTACGTTTCACAGTTTATAGAATATTCTCAAAAAGTTGTTTATTTTTTTTTTTTTTTTTGCGGTATAATAGGAAATGCTAGCGTGTATTATGGAAAGTTGTACGTTCGTATAATGACAGATTTGTGAAAGGAGTAAAAAGCAATGAAAAAAATCAGAACTTTTTTGGCAGCTTTGACGGCTGTGACCATGTGCGTCGGTGCAGTGCCGGTGGCACAGGTGCATCTGCCGCAGGTGTCTGTTGTGGCAAGTGCGGAAGATCTCACTTACGACAACCTGACGTATGAAATTGTGGGCGATGAAACGAAAACTGTTACCATTACTGGCTGTGACCAGAATGCAACAACAATTGAGGTGCCCGCAGAAATTGAGGGTGTGCCGGTAACGAAGATTGGAAACCGTGCGTTTCAGGATTGCCCAAATTTGAGTAAGGTAACTATTTCGGACAGTGTAATTGATTTTGGAGAAAATGTATTTACCAGAGATACAAGTTTGCGGACTGTGAAACTTCCGGTCAATCTAAAAGAAATGGGAAATGAAACATTTTCTGATTGCACTAGCTTGAAAGACGTAACATTGCCTGAACAGCTGGTTTCTCTGCCTTACAGAACATTTTTTGGCTGCACAAGTTTGACAACAGTTTCTATTCCGGATACTGTTGCGGCTTTGGAAGATGGCGTTTTTGCAAACTGCTCTAATTTGAAATCGATTACGCTTCCTAACGGTTTAAAGCGTATGGAAAGCAGCGTTTTTGAAAAGTGTACAAAATTGAGTTCTATTGTTATTCCGGATAATGTTACAACTTTAAAAAGATGGGCATTTAGCAATTGCACCAGCTTGAAAGACGTGACTTTGCCAAAAGAATTGTCGACAATCGGTGAGCAGGCGTTTGAAAACTGTACTAGTTTGACTGCAATCACATTACCGGACGGCGTGTCGGAAATCGGAACACAGGCGTTTTCTGAGTGTACTAATCTTTCAGAAGTGACTCTTTCCAAGGACTTAAATACAATTAAGGATAGAGCATTCTATCACTGCTCAAATTTGAATAATGTTACATTTTATGATGAGTTGAAAACGATTGAGTACAGGGCGTTTGATAGCTGTAGTAGTTTGACAGAAGTCGTGCTTCCGGATTCGGTAACTACAGTAGAGTATAGTGCTTTCGAAGGGTGTACAAATCTGGAAAATGTGACTTTTTCTAATGGAATGGCAGAGATTTCAAGTCACTTATTTAGCGGCTGTACAAAGTTAAATGATGTAGTTTTACCGAATAAATTGACTAAAATCTATCCAAGTGCATTTTATAACTGTAAGAGTTTTACCAAAATCACAATTCCGAATGGCGTTACAGCAATTTTGGGTTCAGCATTTGGCGGATGCGATAATTTAACAAGAGTGCTTTTGCCCAAGAGTATTGTTGATTTACACGATGCTTATTCATCTTTTGGAAAAGCTGTGACAGATTTTTACTACTGTGGCTCTGAAGAAGATTGGGCAAAAATTGATATTTGGGACGGTGACGGCGTCTATGCGAACGCAACCATTCACTACAACTGGAACCCCAACGATCCCATTCCCGACCAGACCGTAACCACCACTACCACCACAACAACAACGACAACTACCACGACCACGACAAAATCCACCACCGAACAGACGACCAACACCACGACCAATACCACAAACACCACCACAGCGACAACCGCAACGACTGCAACCACTACCACGACCACTCCGGTAGCTGCAAAGGGTGACGCTTCCGGTGACGGCGTGCTCGACACCAACGATGTATTCGAAGCCATGCTCTACGTGGCATACTGCGGTGCTGGCATGTCCGGCAACCTCACCGATGACCAGATCGCCGCTGCCGATATTGACGGTGACGGCTCGGTAGATTCCACCGACGTGTACTATATCCTCTACTACGTTGCCCTGCAGGGTGCAGGCAAGAATCCGACTTGGGACTTCATACTGGGCAGAAAGTAATTCCTAGGGAAACACTGCATAAAGCTTGTGCGTAAGATGCGTCGTCAGATTTTTCGGCAGATTGCATAGAAATCCCGCAGGCATACTGCCGTATGGCAAGGGATTTCTGGGCAATATGACGGCTTTATGCAGTGTTTCCCTAATTTTCCTGAAATAAAGAAAGCCGCTGTGCATAACGCACGGCGGCTTTTTGTTGTGGAAAAATCATCTGTTTACGAAGTTTTCTTCTTGCTGACAGTACGCTTTCTGGCGGCGGGCTTTTTCACAGCCGGCTGCTTTTTCGGCTGGATTCGCAGCATAATGCCGGAGAACGGCGGCAGTTCCAGCGTGAACTGCATGCCGGTGCGGGTAACATCGCCTACGATTGCCTGCTTGCTCTCCTCGGTGCTGCCATGAAAACGTTTCCAGTCGGTGTGCAGCAGCGGTTTCAGGCTGCCGCAGTCCGGCAGGGTAAAGGTGAACGTCTGCGTGGCTTCGTCGGACATGTGCAACAGAATCAGAATGCGGCTGTCACTGGCACGGCGTTCCATGGCGTAGATGCCCTTGGCTTCCTGATGACAGTCCACCCAGCAGAAGCCGTCCCGTTCGTAGTCGTCCTGATACAGTGCCGGTTCGGTGAGATAGAGCCGGTTCAGTTCCAGCATGTAATGGTAGAATGCATCGTGAATGGGATATTTCAGAATGTCCCAGTCCTGCTGCTGCTCCTCGGTCCACTCCCGCAGCTGCCCCAGTTCGCTGCCCATGAACAGCAGCTTTTTGCCGGGGTGTGCATACATATATAAATAGAGCAGCCGGGCCTGCGGGAATTTCTGTTCGTATTCGCCGAACATCTTCTGCATGATCGTGGCTTTTCCGTGGACGTTTTCGTCATGAGAAAGTGGCAGCAGGTAGTATTCGTTGGGGAAGTACATCATGGAGAAGGTCAGCTTGTGGTAGGTGTCGCTGTCCCGCCGTACCCACGGATACTGCCGGAAGTAGTCCAGCGTGTCATTCATCCAGCCCATGTCCCACTTATAATCAAAGCCCAGTCCGCCGTATTCTACCGGACAGGTCACGCCCTCATAGTTGGTGGAGTCTTCTGCGATCAGCATGCTGTCCGGGTGCAGCTGGTGCAGTCCCTGATTCATGCGTTTCAGGAACGTGATGCTGGCGGGATTGATGCCGCGGTTGGCATCGCCGCCCCAGTAGATCAGCCGGCTGACTGCGTCCATACGCAGCCCGTCAAAGTGGAAAACAGACAGCCAGTAGTTGGCACAGGACTGGAGGAAACTGCACACTTCGCCGCGGGCGTGGATAAAGTTGCAGCTGCCCCATTCGCTGTAGTTGTCCTCTTTCTCCGGATACTCATATAATGTTGTACCGTCATAGTGGTTCAGGGCGTAGCCGTCCACTGCGAAATGCACCGGTACAAAGTCCAGAATCACACCGATTCCCGCCTGATGACAGGTATCGACCAGCTGCATCAGCTGATGTGCTGTGCCATAGCGGGAGGTGGGGCTGAAAAAGCCGGTGTTCTGGTATCCCCAGGAGCAGTCCGCAGGGTGCTCGCTCAGGGGCATGAATTCGATATAGTTGTAGCCTGCCTTTTTGACATAATCCACCAGCTTCGGGGCGATCTCCTCATAGGTGTACCAGCCGTTGGGGTCGTTCGGATTGGTTCGCCACGAACCCAGATGTACCTCGTAGATGTTGACCGGTTTCTTCCGGTGACTGCCACGCTGTGCCAGCCATTTCTTGTCGTGGAACGTGTAGCTGGACAGGTCGCGGATAATCGAAGCGTTGTTCGGACGCAGCTCCATGCCGAAGCCATAGGGGTCGCAGTGGTCGATGATGTCGCCGTCGGGATTCTGCGGGGTGATGCGGTACTTGTACATCTGTCCGGCGACGGCTTCCGGTACGGTGAGCTCGTACACGCCGCCGTCGTGGATCCGCTGCATGGGTATCGGTTCCCAGTCGCCGCCCTCCCAGATCAGGTCTACGGCTGCCGCATTGGGAGCAAGGGTGCGGAATACAACGCCCTGTTCTGTCACGTGTGCCCCGAAATACGTGTGGGCATCGAAAGCGTTGCCCAGAAAAAACTGATGAATATCCATAAGGTTGGTTCACTCCTTCGATTGATATATCTATTGAAATACAATAATTGCATAAGGTTTGCCGTTCCGTTGTAATTTTTTTCTCAAAGTGCATCGAAATCTAGTATTATTATACTAAATCTACATACTGCATTGCAAGCACCAAATCTGCATATAGTGTTGCATTATAGACAAATGTACATATAGTGTTTGCCGGAACTGCACTTTTTGAGAAAAACCGAAAAAAATTTCGGAAAACCATTGCAATCGAACGGAAAATGCGGTATAATAAAAACAGGACAACACCGTGCAAAGCCGATACACGGACTTGTGCGGGGTTGCCGGAACAGATGACCGTTTCTGACAGAGGCGGCTGTAGTTAGGCTGTACGAATCTGTGGATACGGGGAACAACTGTTGCACCAATTTTTTTAGGAGGCACTTATTTATGTTAGTATCGGCAAAGGATATGATGGACAAGGCTAGAGACGGCAAGTATGCAGTCGGTCAGTTCAACATCAACAATCTGGAATGGACAAAGGCAATCCTGAACACTGCACAGAAGCTGAATTCTCCGGTAATTCTGGGCGTTTCCGGCGGTGCCGGCAAGTACATGACCGGTTTCAAGGTTGTTGCAGATATGGTAAAGGCTATGGACGAATCTCTGGGTATCACCGTTCCGGTTGCTCTGCATCTGGATCACGGCACCTACGATCAGTGCTATGACTGCATCAAGGCTGGCTTTACTTCCATCATGTTCGACGGTTCTCACTTCCCGATCGAAGAAAATCTGGCAAAGACCAAGGAACTGGTTGCAGTTGCTCATAAGCTGGGTCTGTCTATCGAAGCAGAAGTCGGTGCAATCGGCGGCGAAGAAGACGGCGTAATCGGTAGAGGCGAGTGTGCAGATCCGCAGGAATGCAAGACTATCGCTGATCTGGGCGTAGACATTCTGGCTGCTGGTATCGGTAATATCCACGGCGTATATCCGGCAAACTGGGAAGGTCTGAGCTTCGAAACTCTGGAAGCTGTAAAGAAGGCTGTCGGCGACATGCCGCTGGTACTGCACGGCGGTACTGGTATTCCGGACGACCAGATCACAAAGGCAATCTCTCTGGGCGTTGCAAAGATCAACGTAAACACTGAGTGCCAGCTGGTATTCGCAGAAGCTACCAGAAAGTACATCGAAGAAGGCAAGGATCTGAAGGGCAAGGGCTTTGACCCGAGAAAGCTGCTCCTGCCGGGCTACGAAGCAATCATGGCAAAGGTAGAAGAAAAGATGAACCTGTTTGGTTCTGTCAACAAGGCGTAAGAAGCCTGACACACTGCACGAATCTGCAGAGAAAGGAATGTGTTTCTGATGAAAAAGACATTACAGGTAATCCTCGCTGTACTGGAAATCGTCACATATACTCTGGGAATTGTCGTTTGGACAAAGAACCTGATTAATTTGACACATTCTGATGAGAACGAAAGCACAGCTGATGAGGCGTAATGCTTCGAAGAAACCGGTTTGCACCCACCGTGGTGTGAACCGGTTTTTTGTGCACGTATCGGCTTCGGGCAGAAAAAAGACGGATATGATGCGAAAAACGTAAATTTTTTTGGAAAAAAACGTACTTTTTTCTTCAAAAGCCTTGATTTTTTCGTCCGGCAGTGTTATAATAAGTGTAATCATGCAGCAAAAGACCGGAACCCCACCGGTCTTTCGTTTATGTAGGCACTTTTTTCGGCGAAACACACTGCCGGAAAAAGTGCCCAATACGCGGAAAAAAGGAGCAGATGCCATGAAAATGAAGAAGTTCGGCGGAACGGAAAAGGTCGTCTATGACCTCGTAAAGCCGATTGCCGATGAACAGGGATATTCCATCTGGGACGTGAGCTTTGAAAAAGAGGGTGCCTACTGGTACCTGCGGGTTTTCATCGACCACCCCGACGGGATCGACATTGAGGACTGCGAGAAGATGACACGGCCGGTAAATGCGGCAGTGGACGCCGCGGACCCGATCTCGCAGGCATATGTGCTGGAAGTCGGCTCTGCCGGTCTGGAACGGGAACTGAACCAGCCGCAGCACTTTGCAGAAACGCTGGGCATGGAGGTTCGTGCCCGTGCCATTCGCCCGATCAACGGGGAAAAGGAATGGATCGGCATTCTGACCGCGTATGATACAGAACAGATTACCATACAGCCGGAAGAACAGGAAGCACCGGTGACACTGCCGTTGGCAGACCTATCCTATGTGCGGCGGTATGTAACAGTAGAATTTTAACCAACGGAGGCATAACGAAGAAAATGGATAACAGTTTTTTTGACGCACTCTCCCTGCTGGGAAGTGAAAACAACGTAGATATTGCACAGCTGGTGGAAAAAGTAAAGTCTGCCATGCTGAAAGCAGCCAGAAAGGCATATCCGGAGTGTGAGGACAACATCACCGTCGAAATCGATCCGGCAACCAAGAAATTTGAAATGTATGTGCGGCAGACGGTCGTAGACGATGAGCCGATCGATGCCAACGAAGTCAATATCGACGTGGCACGCACCGTAGATCCCAATGCCTATGTAGGCGGCACCATTGACAGACGGCTGGACATCGCCAAGTTCGGCAGAGCCGCTGCACAGTCCGCAAAGCAGTCTATTAAGGGTGACCTGCGGGAGATCAATCGGGAACGGATTCTGGGCGAGTTCGAGTCGCTGGAAAACGACTGCATCACCTGTGAAGTTTCTCGGGTGGAAACCAACGGCACTGCAACACTGCTGTACCATAAGACAGAGCTGTATCTGTTCCCCAATGAGCAGATTCCGGGCGAAACACTGCGGGAAGGACAGCGTGTCAAGGTCTACATCACCACGATCGCCAACAAGCAGAAGAAGCCGATCATCAAGATCTCCCGTGTCCGCAAGGAACTGGTCAAGCGTCTGTTTGAACTGGAGATTCCGGAAATTTATGACGGCACTGTGGAGATCAAGTCCATCTCCCGTGAAGCCGGCTCCCGCACCAAGGTGGCTGTCTGGTCCAAGGACGAAAACGTGGATGCTATCGGTGCCTGCATCGGTCCGAAGCGTTCCCGTATTTCTGCAATTGTGGCTGAACTGAACGGCGAAAAGATCGACATCATTCCCTACAGCGAAAAGCCGGAGGAATTCATTGCCAAGGCACTGGCACCGGCAACGGTTCTGGACGTGCAGATCCTGAGCGAAGAAGAACGCACCTGCACCGTAAAGGTACCGAACAACCAGCTTTCACTGGCAATCGGCAACAAGGGACAGAATGCCAAGCTGGCTGCCAAGCTGACTGGCTATAAGATCGACATCAAGCCGGAATTCGATGTGCTGACTAAGCACGAGCACGATGCAGCACCGGCAGAACAGCCGGAAGCACCGCAGGCAGAAGCCACAGCAGAGGCTCCGGCGGAAACAGCAGAAACAGAAGCAAATGCACCGGAGGCGAACAGCGTTGAAGAGTAAAAAAGTTCCTATGCGGCTTTGTGTGGGCTGCGGCACCATGCAGCCGAAAAAAGACCTGATTCGGGTGCTGAAAAATGCAGAAGGGGAAATCAAGCTGGATTTCACAGGAAAACAATCCGGACGCGGTGCATATTTATGTAAGAATATGGACTGCTTCGCAGCAGCCAAGAAGGGACACCGCATTGAGCGTTCTTTCGGCTGCCGTGTTTCGGAAGAAGTCTATGAGGAGATGGAACATGCATTACAGACAGAACTGGCAAGGGATTCTGAGCATCTGTCGTAAAGCCGGAAAGCTGGCAATGGGACTGGAGCCCACCAAAGATGCCATGTACCGCGGGACAGTGTCCGGCGTGCTGGTGGCATCAGACGCATCTGCCAAGACGCGGAAAGAAGCGGCGTTTTACTGCGGGCAGGCACAGGTGCCCTGTCTGGAACTGGCATTTACCAAAGCGGACTTTGCCCAGATGATCGGCAGAGGCAGCGGTGTGCTGGCGATCTGTGACGACGGCTTTTTCCGGAAAATGCAGCTGCTGGCGGAACAGGAAAAACAGGAACCACGCGGAGAAGCGTAACAGACTTTCATCATCACATGCGGTGCCGCAGACAGCTGCGGTCCGCCTGTGCTGTGGAGATACATTCGCAGGAGTGGAGTGCCGCGGCGGAGGGACAGCCTACGCCGGACATTCCTTGGAGAAAAGGAGGATTTTCGCCTATGACGAAGAAAGTAAAATTGAGCGACGTTGCACGGGATCTGCAGATCCCGACACAGGAACTGATCGGATTTTATCAGGAACGCGACGAAAAGGGAAATACGAAAAAGGGTGTGACCGGTCTGACACCGGAGGAGATCAATCTGGCACTGGAGTATTATTCCCAGAAAACACAGGTAGACAGTCTGGACGCTTACTTTGCTTCCAAGGATAAGCCAAAGCCGAAGCAGGAAAAGAAGTCCGGCGACAAGAAGCCGGCGGATAAGAAACCGGCAGACAAGAAAAACAGCGACAAGAAGCCGGCAGAGAAAAAGGCAGCAGACAAAAAGCCTGCTGACAAGAAGCCGCAGCCGGAAAAGAAAGCGGAAGAAAAGAAGCCCGCAGCTCCGCAGGCTCAGAAGCACGAAAAGCCCAAGAAGCAGCAGGCAAAGGCACAGAAGCACGGCGAGCGTCTGCACGTTGAAGTGGAAATGGCATCTGCGGACAGCATTACCACCGAAAAACGCCGCACGGTAGACACCAGAGGCTCTTATGTCGATCTGGATAAGTACAACCAGCGGTATGAGCAGATCGCTCCGGCAAGCAAGTATACCAACGACAGATATTCCACCAAGAAGCAGAAAATCAACCAGAAGTCTGCACAGCGGAATAAGCAGCGGTATTCCAGCAAGCGGGAAACCGAACAGGATAAGCTGCGTCGTCTGGAACTGGAACGTGCCAGAAAGCAGCAGCTGCGTGTCCGTATTCCGGACGTAATCACTGTCGGCGAACTGGCAACCCGTCTGAAAGTCACCGCTACCGAAGTCATCAAGAAGCTGATGATGCTGGGCGTTATGGCGACCATTAACGAGGAGATCGATTTTGATACCGCATCTCTGGTGGCAGAGGAACTGGGTGCAAAGGTAGAGCACGAAGTGATCGTGACCATTGAAGACCGTCTGATCGACGAGGACGACGATGCCGAGGATACCGAAGAACGCTGCCCGGTTGTCTGCGTTATGGGTCACGTTGACCACGGTAAGACTTCCATTCTGGACAGAATCCGTAACGCTCACGTTACCGCAGGTGAAGCCGGCGGCATTACCCAGCATATCGGTGCATATCAGGTACGCTATGAGGGCAAGGACATCACATTCCTGGATACACCGGGTCACGAAGCATTCACAGCAATGCGTGCCCGCGGTGCTAATATCACAGATATTGCAATTCTGGTTGTGGCTGCCGATGACGGTATCATGCCGCAGACAGTCGAATCTATCAATCACGCCAAGGCTGCCGGAATCACCGTTATTGTTGCTATCAACAAGATGGATAAGGAAGGTGCAAATCCGGACCGCATCAAGGAAGAACTGACCAAGTACGGCATGGTCTGCGAAGAATGGGGCGGCGACGTGATCTGCGTACCGGTTTCTGCAAAGACCGGCGAGGGCATCGACGACCTGCTGGAAAACATTCTGCTGGTCGCAGAAACCAGCGAACTGAAGGCAAATCCGGATCGTCGTGCAAAGGGTACTGTTGTAGAAGCCCGTCTGGACAAGGGACGCGGACCGATCGCTACCCTGCTGGTACAGAACGGTACCCTGCACGTCGGCGATGTCATTATCGCAGGTACCGCAGTCGGCCGTGTGCGTGTCATGACCAACGATAAGGGGCAGGCAGTGGAATCGGCTGGTCCGTCTGTACCGGTAGAGATCACCGGTCTGGCAGAAGTGCCGGAAGCAGGCGATACGTTTAACGCAGTAGAAGATGAGCGTCTGGCAAGAGAACTGGTAGAACAGCGGAAGCACGAGGCAAAGCAGGCGAAGTTCAACGAGTACCAGAAGGTCACTCTGGATAACCTGTTCAGCCAGATCGAACAGGGCGAAATGAAGGAACTGTCCCTGATCGTCAAGGCGGATGTACAGGGTTCTGTAGAAGCTGTCACCCAGTCGCTGGAAAAGCTGTCCAATGACGAAGTCCGCGTTCGCGTGATTCACGGCGGTGTCGGCGGTATCAAGGAAAGCGACGTTATGCTGGCAAGTGCATCGAATGCGATCATCATCGGATTCAACGTTCGTCCGGATCAGACTGCGGAAGAAATTGCAGCACGGGATAAGGTAGATATTCGCACCTACCGTGTCATCTACGATGCGATCGAAGAAATCGAAACTGCGATGAAGGGCATGCTGGCTCCGAAGTTCCGCGAAGTGGTAATGGGACGTATCGAAGTGCGTCAGGTATACAAGATCTCCAATGTTGGTGCCGTTGCCGGTGCATATGTGCTCAACGGCAAGGTGACCAGACAGTGCGAGATTCGCGTGGTACGTGACGGCATTGTCATTGCGGAAGATAAGATGTCCAGCCTGAAGCGGTTCAAGGACGATGTCAAGGAAGTCGGCGAAAGCTATGAGTGCGGTATCACACTGGAAAAATTCCGCGACTTCAAGGAAGGCGACATCTTCGAAGCATTTATCATGGAAGAATACAGAGATTGACAGAAGGGCAACGCCGCATAAAATTGGTGCGGCATTGCTGTGACATCATGTTGCTGAAAAGAAATGCAACGATAGAAAGGAGCCGTACAGCATGGCAAATTTCAAGGCAAATCGTACCGAGGAAGACATCCTGCGGGAAATGACAGCAATTTTGCGGGAACTGAAAGACCCCCGTATCGATCCGATGCTGACGGTCGTCCGTGCAGAACTCTCCCGCGACCTGTCGGACTGCAAGATCTTCGTTTCCAGCCTGTCCGGCAAGGAAACCGCCAAGGAATCCTGCAAAGGTCTGGACAGTGCCTCCGGCTTTATCCGGCGGGAACTGCTTCGCCGGCTGAAGATCCGGCGGAGTCCGGCACTGCATTTTGTGGCAGACGATTCGATCGCACATAGTGCAGAGATCGACCGCATGCTGCATCATATCCAGCCGCCGGTGGAAAAACCGGAGGAAAGCGGCACAGGAGAGGAGTGAACGGCGTGCAGGAGCTGACATTGGCAAAAACAGCCGCATGGCTACAGCAATGTGAAGATGCTTATATTCTGATCCACCGCAGCCCTGACGGGGACTGCATCGGTGCCGGTTATGCACTGGCAGAAATTTTACAGCAGCTGGGAAAGCGTGCGGCAGTGCTCTGCAACGATGAGATCCCGCCGCGGTATCAGTTCATGCTGCCGGAACAGCCCGCAGCAGCGGACTTTCCGCCGAAGTGCATTATTGCGGTAGATGTGGCAGATGCCAAGCTGCTGGGCAGCAGGATACAGGAACAGTATGGCAGCCGTGTAGATCTCTGCATTGACCACCACGTATCCAACGTGCCCTACGCCAAGGCAAGACTGCTGGACGGTACGGCTTCGGCGGTGTGTGAAATCCTCTACCGCCTGTGCCGCGTGCTGCCGGTTCAGATAACGGACAGCATTGCAGTGTGCCTGTATACCGGCATGGCAACGGATACCGGCTGTTTTCAGTATGATAACGCCGGTCCGGAAACCCACCGTGCGGTGGCGGCATTGATGGAAATATGCCCCGATGTGCGGTATGCGTGGATCAACCGGAAAATGTTTGCAGTCAAGAGCTTTGGCAGATTGCAGCTGGATAAACTGCTGATCGATCATCTGGAATGTTATCTGGACGGCAAGTGTGTCCTGATCTGTGTGTCACAGGAATTCCTGAAAAAATTCCACGTGGACGAAGCAGAACTGGAAGGCATTGCCGGGTTCCCGCTACAGGTAGAGGGTGCAGAGATCGGCATCACCATGAAAGAAAAAGAAGCCGGAAAATTCCGGATCTCCATGCGTTCGGCAGATCAGGTCAATGTATCTGCGATCTGTCAGCGGCTGGGCGGCGGCGGCCATGTAAAGGCTGCCGGCTGTCAGGTAGAGGGTACCGCAGATGAGGTACGCCGCATTTTGCTGGACGCAGTAAAGGAAGAATGGGGGAAGGCATGAGTCAGGAAACAATGCAGGGGGTTCTCTGCATGCAAAAACCCGCGGAGTTCACATCGTTTGATGTCATCGGCAAGCTGCGTGGCATTCTGCATATGCGGCGGCTGGGACATACCGGAACGCTGGATCCTATGGCAACCGGTGTGCTGCCGGTGCTGGTGGGAAAGGCAGCCCGTGCCTGTGACATTCTGCCCGATCAATCGAAAATGTATCGTGCTACGGTACAGTTCGGCTGGGAAACCGACACCGAAGATGTCTGGGGCACCCGCACGGCTGTCTATCCGGAAATGCACGTGACAAAAGAGGCACTGGACGCAGTGCTCCCGCAGTTTGTGGGAGCAATCCAGCAGGTGCCGCCTATGTATTCCGCGGTTTCTGTGGAGGGAACACGTCTGTACGAACTGGCAAGACGGGGCGTTGTGATCGAACGTCCGGCACGGACAGTACAGGTGGATTCCATTGTGCTGGAAGCATGGGACGAAGACAAGCAGACCGCGGAACTGTCTGTTGCCTGCGGCAAGGGTACCTATATCCGCACACTGCTCTGCGATATTGGAAAAGCACTGGGCGGCGGTGCCGTGATGACGGCACTGTGCCGGACAAAGGCAAGCGGTTTTACGCTGGAACAGTGCTATACATTTGAGCAGGTGACGGAGTTTTGCCGGCGGGGAACGCTGGCGGAACATCTCATTCCCACAGACCGTCTGTTTACGACACTGCCGGAGCTGCACCTGACAGAACAGCAGTCCACCCTGTACGGTAACGGTGTCAAGCTGGCACTGAGCCGTGTGGAGGGCGTTCTGCCGGAGCAGGATTTGTACCGCGTTTACGGTGCAGACGGCAGCTTCTTCGGAACTGCACAGGCAGACCGGAATGCGGACGAACTGCGTGTGGGAAAGAATCTGAAATAGAAAGGCGGAAACGTGCTTGAAAGGATTCCAACGCATCACTGCACCGCTGGCACAGAAAAGTGCTGTGGCACTGGGCTTTTTTGACGGTGTGCATCTGGGGCACCGTGCCGTGCTGGGGGCAGCTGCCCGCTGTGCGGCGGAGCAGGATCTGCTGGCGTGTGCATTTACCTTTGCGGCAGATTCCGTTCCGGTAAAACAGGGCGTGCCGCTGTCTTATCTCTATACAGATACCCAGAAAGCGGAATTGATGCAGGACTGCGGGATCCACGGGGTATACTGTCCGGCATTTTCGGAACTGTGCGGACTGGACGGCGAGGCATTCTGCCGGCAGGTACTGGTGGAACTGCTCCATGCACAGGAGGTATTCTGCGGCGGAGATTTCCGCTTTGGTGCAAAAGCAGCGTGGAATATCGACAGCCTGCGGGAATTCGGCAGCCAGTTCGGGTTCGGCGTGCATCAGGTCGCACCGGTGCTCTGCGGCGGAGAGAAAATTTCCTCCACCGCGATCCGGCAGGCGATCCGTGCCGGAAAGCCGGAACAGGCAGCGAACCTGCTGGGCGTGCCCTATCACGTCAGCGGCAGAGTTGTCCACGGGGCAGCACTGGGGCGAACCAAGGCAGTCCCGACGATCAACATTCCCTTTGCAGCAGGACAGCTGGTGCCGCGGTATGGCGTGTATGTTTCACGGACGCACACCCCACAGGGCAGCTTTGATTCCATTACGGATATTGGAGTCAAGCCCACTGTCAGCGAAGCACAGCTGCCGGCGGCAGAAACGTTTCTGCTGCACTTTTCCGGCGACCTGTACGAACAGCCCTGTCGGGTGGAATTGCTGCATTTCCTGCGGGACGAACAGAAATTCCCCGATGTGGACAGCCTGTACCGGCAGATCGCACAGGATCAGAAACAGTGTCAGGAATGGCTGAAACAACATGATCTGTGAGAACACAGAGATTATCATATGAAAGGAAGTACTAGCAATGTACAAAAGAGTGAGAACCAGATTTGCACCCAGCCCGACGGGCTATATGCACATCGGCAACCTGCGTACCGCATTGTTTGCCTATCTGATCGCCAAGAAACAGGACGGCGATTTTATTCTGCGGATCGAGGACACCGATCAGGAACGTTATGTAGAAGGTGCCGTTGATGTGATCTATGACACCCTGCGGGTTGCCGGTCTGAACTGGGACGAAGGTCCGGACATCGGCGGTCCGGTGGGACCGTATGTACAGTCGGAGCGTATGGGCATGTTCAAGTCCTACGCGGAAGAACTGGTGAAAACCGGTCACGCATATTACTGCTTCTGTGACAAGGAGCGTCTGGAAGAAGTGCGGAAAATTCAGGAAGCTTCTCACATTGCTCCCATGTATGACCGCCACTGCCGGAATCTCTCTCCGGAAGAAATTCAGGAAAAGCTGGACGCAGGTGTTCCCTACGTCATTCGCCAGAAGATGCCGCTGGAGGGAACTACCACATTCCACGACGACATTTACGGAGATGTGACAGTGGAGAACAGCACACTGGACGACCAGATCCTGATCAAGACCGACGGCATGCCGACCTACAACTTTGCCAACGTTGTGGACGACCACCTCATGGGCATCACCCATGTTGTACGCGGCAACGAGTACCTTTCCTCTGCTCCGAAGTATAATCTGCTGTATCAGGCATTCGGCTGGGACGTACCGGAATATGTACACTGTGCACCGGTCATGAAAGACAAGACACACAAGCTGTCCAAGAGAAACGGCGATGCTTCTTTCCAAGACCTGATGAAAAAGGGCTATCTGCCGGAAGCAGTTATCAATTTCATCGCACTGCTGGGCTGGGCACCCTCCGGCAAATATAACGAGCAGGAAATTTTCACGCTGGACGAACTGAAAAAAGCATTCGAGATCAGCGGCATCAGCAAGGCTCCGGCAATTTTCGACGATCAGAAACTCCGTGCCATTAACGGTGCTTATGTACACAAAATGGATCCGGCAGATTTCGAAAAGGCAGCAGAGCCGTATATCCGCCAGACAGTAAAGCGGACAGACATTGACCTGTCCCTGCTGTGCAGTGTGCTCCAGAACCGCACCGAAGTATTCTCCGATATTCCGGAGCAGGTGGACTTTATTGATGCCATGCCGGAATACGATCTGGAAATGTACCGCCACAAGAAGATGAAGACCACACCGGAAACCGCACTGGAAGCCCTGAAGGAAGCCCTGCCGGTTCTGGAGAGTGTCGAACAGTGGGATACTGAGCACATTCACGAAGCACTGTTTGCAAAGATTGCAGATCTGGGCGTGAAAAACGGCTGGATGCTGTGGCCGCTGCGGACAGCTGTTTCCGGAAAGCAGTTTACACCGGGCGGCGGCGTAGAACTGTGTGCAATTCTGGGCAAGGAAGATACACTGGCACGTGTTCGAAAGGCGATTGACGCACTTTCTGCATAAGACTTTGCAATCAGGCAATTGGAACCTTTCGTAAGATTATCACTTCTCTATCACAATAGAATGATAAACTATACCTAGTTTTTGTGTGCAGGGCAGGAGCGTTCTGTCCGGCACGCAGCAGAAGGAGGCAATCACAAGGATGATTGAAGTCAAACATCTGACGAAACAATACGGCGACAAGCTGGCAGTCAACGACATCAGCTTTACCGTAGAGGACGGCGAGATTCTGGGACTTCTGGGACCGAACGGTGCCGGAAAGTCTACGACCATGAATATGCTGACCGGCTACATCAGTTCCACCTCCGGACAGGCACTGATCAACGGCATTGACATTCTGGAAGACCCGATCAAAGCCAAGGCACAGATCGGCTATCTGCCGGAGCTGCCGCCGCTGTATCTGGATATGACCGTCATGGGCTATCTGAACTTTGTCTATGACCTGAAAAAGTGCAAGCTGCCCCGCCGTTCCCATCTGAAAGACGTGTGCAACCTGTGCCGCATCAGCGACGTTTCCGGTCGTGTCATCAAGCACCTGTCCAAGGGCTACCGCCAGCGTGTCGGTCTGGCACAGGCACTGATTAACAACCCGCCGATCCTGATTCTGGACGAGCCCACTGTTGGTCTGGACCCGAAGCAGATCATTGAGATCCGCACACTGGTCAAGAAGCTGGGCAAAAAGCACACCGTCATTCTTTCCTCCCACATTTTGTCGGAGGTACAGGAAGTCTGCGACCGTGTGGTAATTATCAACCACGGACAGATTGCCGCAAACGACACCATTGACAACCTGTCGAAGGCGGTTTCCGGTGTCAACCGTCTGGTGGTTCGCATCAGCGGTCCGAAGAATGAAGTGCTGCAGGCGATTCGTACTATAGACGACGTGACGAAAGTCCGTGCAGATATGGAACGGGAGCCGAAGATCTTCGAATTCGAGATCGAGGCAAAACCCAATGCCGACATTCGTCCGGCTTTGAACCAGATGGTCAAGGAACACGGCTGGGACATTTACAAAATGGATCTGGGCGTGATGACGCTGGAAGATGCATTCCTGAAGATCACCATGGGCGAGGGTGTCAAGCTTTCTTCGGAAAAGAGCAGTGCTCCCGCCGCAGAAAAGTCCGCAGCTCCGGCAGCTGAAACTACGGCTCCGGAAGAACCCGCAGCAGCACCGGCAGAAGCCGAAAAGGCAGAAACGCCGGCAGAAGATGCTGCACAGAAACAAGAAGGAGGCGAAGCGTAATGGGTGCGATCTATCGCCGTGAAGTCGGAGCGTTTTTCACCTCCAGCATTGCCTATGTTTTTCTGGCAGTGTTCTATCTGGCAGCAGGCTATTTCTTCTTCGGCTCGTCGCTGGCAATGGCAACGACCGATATGTCCAACTTGTTCAGCAGCCTGTTTTTCGTCATCACCATTCTGATTCCGGTACTGACCATGCGTTTGTTCAGTGAGGAAAAGAAGCAAAAGACCGAACAGGGACTTCTGACGGCACCGGTTTCCATCGGCGGCATCGTCATGGGAAAATATCTGGCAGCCCTCACGCTGTATACCATTGGTCTGGCGATCATTTTTGTCTATGCTCTGATCCTGAGCTTTTTCGGGGCAGTGGCATGGGGCATCGTGATCTCCAACATTCTGGCACTGTTCCTGCTGGGAGCAGCCTTTATTGCCGTGACATTGTTCATCTCGTCCCTGACCGAAAATCAGGTAGTTGCCGCTGTGCTGGGCATGATCGTTCTGCTGGCACTGGCTCTGATCGACGTGGTGGCACGGTATGCAGAAAATGTACCGGTTGTTCCCACCGTTCTGAATGCTCTGTCGTTCTACACCAGATACTATGATTTCACTGCCGGTCTGTTTGATCCGGCTGGCGTGCTGTTTTATGTAAGTACGGCAGTGATCTTCAACTTCTTTACGGTACGCGTGTTCGAAAAACGGCGTTGGAGTTGAGAGGAGGACATCACCAATGGAAAAACAGAAACATACAGAAACAGAAGAGGCTTCTCTGGAAAAACAGCAGAAAAAACTGAAGAACCGGAAAAAGCTGAAATACGGCGGTCTGGCAACTGCGATCACCGTGATCTTTGTGGCAGTTGTGGTACTGGTCAACGTCGTGGTCACCCAGATCGGCAAGCGGTATCCGGATTTTAAGCTGGATCTGACCACCGCAAACCTCTATGCGATCAGCGATGAAACACTGGACTATATCCGCAATATGGACAAAGACGTGGACATTGCCATTTCTTCCGATGAAGCTACTTTCACTTCGGACAAGAACAATAAGATGATCGCGGAAACCCTGTCCAAGTATCAGGGCTATTCCGACCGCATCAGTGTGACCTATTTTGACACCACCAAGGATCCGGACGTATTGTCCAAGTATCAGGAACTGTACGGCGGTTCGATCCAGTCCAATGAGATCATCATCACCAGCGGCAGCCGCATCAAGGTGTACAACACTACCACTGATATGTTTGAAGTGGATCAGCAGAAGTACCAGTACTATCAGTACGGCATGGCAAGCTTTGCAGACTGCATCACCGCGTTCAAGGGCGAACAGACCCTGACTTCCGGTATCATGAACGTTACCGATTCCAATCCCAAGACCGTGGGCATCATTGCCACCACCAACGGCAGCCCGATCTTTGCACAGACCAACACTTCTTCTGACCCGAACACCTATGCGTTCTATGCAATGGAAAACCTGCTGGACGAAAACGGTTATGATGTGAGCCGTCTGGACATGATCAACGACACACTGGATACAGAAAAGTATGACATTCTGGTGCTGCCGGCTCCTAAGACAGACCTGACCACCGATTCTGTACAGAAGCTGCAAAACTTCATGTACAACGACGGCAAGCTGGGCAAGCAGCTGGTCTACATCGCAGACTACACCCAGTCCTCCACGCCGAATCTGGACGCATTCCTGAAAGAGTGGAACGTACAGGTGGATTACAGTTCTGTCATCGACGAAAACAACAGCACCAATCAGGAAGTCAACATTCTCCTGTCCCAAAGCAACAACAGAAGCTTCGTGGCTCCGGTCGTGACAGTGACAGATGAAGAAGACTATACCGGTAATCTGGCAAATGCCAGCCTGCCGATCGTGGCTCCTATGGCACGTCCGATCCAGACACTGACCGCCAACAACGGCAGAACGGTAACGGCACTGCTGACCTCGTCGGATACCTCTTACTGCTACCCGCTGTCGCCGAAGGACTACAGCACAGACAGCACTGCTGCTGTGGCTGACGGTTCTGCGGACAGTCAGGAAGCTACAGAGGCAGCCACCGAAGCAGCTGCTACCACCACTTCTTTCGATAAGGATTCCGCACCCAAGGGACAGAATACCGTTATGGCACTTTGCCGTGACCAGCAGTCCACCGGTGACGCTTTCATTGAAAGTGATGTGATCGTGCTGGGCTCCATGTCGATGCTGGACGTAAATCTGGTACAGAATTCGGCATACAACAATGCGGAATACTTTGTAGGTCTGCTGAACTCTGTCTGCGGCAAGGAAGACAGCATCGTAGTTGCTTCCAAGGACTTGACACAGACTTCGATTTCCGCATCTGCAACACAGCTGAAAGCGATCCGTCTGGTCGTGGTATTCCTCATTCCGCTGGCAGTTGTTGTGGCTGGCGTGATCGTTGCAGTCCGCAGACGGTACCGTTAAGGGAGGCACATCATGCGTAAAAAAGCACTGGGAATCATCGGCGGCGTGGTGCTGGTGGCAGCACTGGGCACGGCATCGTTTTTCCTGCTGCGGAATACACCGGAGGAGGATTCTTCTTCCGTGTCTTCTTCTGACAGCGGCGAGGAAAGCATTTCGCTGACCTCGGAAGACCCGAACGATGTGACTTCTATCGACATCACCAACGGCAGCGGTTCCTTTGCAGTGGTTCGCACGGCAGAGGGCACCGGCACAGGAGATGACCATGCGGCATATGCCGTGTCCGGCTGGGAAGATCTGCCTATGGATACCTCCACCCTGTGGACACTGTCCAACAATACCGCTTCTATGGAAGCCAACGGGGTGGTAGAAGAAAACTGCTCTGATCTGGAAAAATTCGGGCTGGACGATGCCGAGGCGATCGCAGTCACACTGCATTTCGCCGACGGCAGCGATTACAGCTTCCGCGTGGGCAATGCTGCCGCAGATGCTTCCAATACCTACTTTGCACCGGCAGACAAGGACACCGTCTACACGGTGAAAACATCGCTGGTGGCAAACTTCAGCAAGTCCGCAACGGATTTCCTGTCCACTACGATGCTGGAAGCACCGGCGGATACCAATGATTATCCCATTGTCAACAAGCTGACTGTGGAACGCAAGGATATGGACTATATGCTGGAGCTGGACTATGACGAAGATGCCGCAAACAACACCAATATGGGCGGCACTGTGGCAAGCCATGAAATGGTATCGCCGGTGCCGGCATATCTGAGCGTAGACCGTTCGACACCGGTGGTGACCGGCATGTTCGGACTGAAAGCGGAAAAGGTTGCAGTTCCGCACCCCTCGGCAGAGGACATTGCCAATGCCGGACTGGACGACCCGTTCGGGACGGCAACCATGGCGTGTGCAGACGGCAACACATATGTACTGACATTCGGCGAACGCTTTACCGAAAAAGATGAGGAGAACGGTACGGAAACGGCGTACTATTATGCGATGCTGAACGGTGTGGACGCAATCTATCAGGTGACCGGGGAAAACTTGGTCTGGGCGACAACAACGCCCACGGATATTGCTTCCAAGCTGGTGCTGGGCACCTATGTCTGGGACGTAGGCTCACTGGATGTCAGCGTCGGCGAGCAGAAGTTTCAGTTTCAGGTGACCGGCAGCGATAAGGACACCGCGGTCGTTACCCTGAACGGAGAGAGTACCGACAAGGAACGTTACCGCCAGTTCTACTCGTTCCTGCTGAACACCACGGCGGAAACCGTCAAGCTGGACGGCGAGCCGGCAGGGGAGATGCTGGGAGAAATCCACGTCAAGACACAGGACGGCAAATTCGAACGGGATCTACAGTTCTACGCCATTGACGAGTTCACCTGTCTGATCACCGCAGACGGCAAGTCAGCGTACACCTGCCGTAAAACTTATCTGGACACACTGCTGAACAACATGAACATCTACGACGACACAAGTCAGGACTTTACGACGAACTGGAGCTAAGTCAGGGGGCTGACCGTTCCGGAGAAAGGAAAGAACAGCAATGAATCAGGAATTTTTTATGTATCGGGGGTATCCTCTGGTACGCAAGGGAAACGAAATCTATTATGGGTATATGTCAGAGCCATTCGTGGTAATGATGCAGATCGTGCATCAGCAGGAAGTGAACGGGCTGAAGGTTGCAGATAAGATTCGCGTCTATCAGATCGCAACCAAGGAGCCGGATCCTGTGAAGGCGATCACCAAGACTTCCGACCGACCGAATTTGTATGAAGCCGTAGATCTGGCAAACGTCTGGCTGAAGCGTGCTGAAAAGGACGCAGCAGCAAAGTAAATCCGATTTGCCTGGAAAAGAGCATCTCTGCACGGGAGTGATCCTGTGGGAGATGCTCTTTTTGTTTGGCTGTATTTTTAAAAATAGGCTCCCCTGAAAGGGCACCCGCAGGGCGTGCCTTGTGCTGAGCTGGCAAGCCGCAGGCTTGACTGAGGGGTACTTCCGTAAAACCTCGCACATTACGTAAAAGATTCCACGAGAACCCCTCCACCTTTCAATGGCAACTCCCCTCACGCCAGCTTCATATGGTCGCCGGTAATGGCATAGATCACCCATTCCGCCACGTTGACAGCATGGTCGCCGATGCGTTCCAGATACTTGGCGATCATCATCAAATCCAGTGCCCCCTCTGCCATGTTCTGGTTCGAACGCACCAGTTCCACCAGTTCCGAACGGACTTTCAAGAACAGATCGTCCACCTGATCGTCTGCGGCAGCCACCTTTTTCGCCAGTGCCGCATCTTTTTTCACATAGGAATCCACGCTGTCGGTCACCATGTGAATAACAGCATTTGCCATTTCCTTGATGTGTACCTTGCTCTCATACTTCTGAAAAGAAACGTGCTTGGTAATGTCCGAAATATCAAACGCCTGATCGCCGATACGTTCCAGATCAGAAATCATTTTCAGGGCAGAAGAAACCACACGCAAGTCGGTCGCCACCGGCTGCTGCATCAGCAAAAGCCGCATACAGAGCCGTTCAATATCCCGTTCGTGCTGGTCGATCTCCATTTCAATGCTGCCGACTTTTTCGGCAAGGTGCTTGTCGTCCTCCAGCAGTGCCTGAATGGCACCGGAAATGGCATCTTCGCAGAGTGCTCCCATTTGAATCATTTCGGTATTCAGCGTTGTCAGCTGTGCTTCGTAGTGTTCTCTCATTATCCGAACCTCCCTGAAATATAGTCCTCTGTCCGCTGATCCTGCGGCTTGGAAAACAGCTGTTCTGTTTCGGCATATTCCACCACTTCTCCCAGCAGAAAGAACGCGGTGCGGTCAGACACACGGGTTGCCTGCTGCATGTTGTGGGTTACAATAATAATGGTATAGTCCTTTTTCAGCGACAGCACCAGATCTTCCACCTTGGAAGTGGAGATCGGATCCAGTGCACTGGTAGGTTCGTCCATGAGGAGCACTTCCGGCTGTACTGCCAGTGCCCGTGCGATACAGAGCCGCTGCTGCTGTCCGCCGGACATGCCCAGTGCACTCTTGTTCAGACGGTCTTTGACCTCGTCCCAGATCGCCGCACTCCGCAGGGAATTTTCCACGATCTCGTCCAGCTTCGCCTTGGAATGAATGCCGTGGGTACGGGGGCCATAGGCGATGTTGTCGTAGATGCTCATGGGGAACGGGTTCGCTTTCTGGAACACCATACCCACCCGCTTCCGCAGCAGGTTCACGTCCATATCGCCGTAGATGTCCTCGCCGTCCAGGCGAATGTCACCAGTGATCTTGCAGCCCTCCACCAGATCGTTCATCCGGTTCAGGGATTTCAGCAGCGTAGACTTGCCGCAGCCGGAGGGGCCGATAAAGGCACTGACCTCATGTTCCGGCAATTCCAGATTGATATTTTTCAGGGCATGGAACGTGTTGTAGTACAAGTCCATGTTGTGAATCGCAAATTTTGCCATAGTTGTTTTTCTCCTCATAAGATGTGGGTGGGCGGCTTTTTCCACTAGGCTCCCTTGAAAAGGGAACTGGCAAGCCGTAGGCTTGACTGAGGGATTATTCCGTAAAGCCTTTACACCAAGCAAAAGATTCCACAGAACCCCTCCACCAGCTTCGCTGGTTCCCCTCCCCTTTCAGGGGAGGCTTCTCCTATTAGGCTTCCTTTTGTGTTATAGGCTCCCCTGAAAGGGGAGCTGGCAAGCCGTAGGCTTGACTGAGGGGTTATCTCGTAAACCCTTTACACCAAGCAGAAGATTCCGCCGAACCCACACTCACTTTTTCGTCAGCTTCTTTGCCACATAGCCGGACAGGGCATTGATGAGAATGACCATGACCAGCAGCACCACAGCCGTGGCGTATGCCGCACCCATGTATTTGCCCTCGCACAGCAGCTGGTACATATGTACCGCCAGCGTCCGGCAGGGTTTCAGGAAACCGGTGCAGACATCGGTGGATGTTCCGGCGGTGTACATTAGAGCCGCGGTTTCGCCGACGATTCGACCGATCGCCAGAATGATGCCTGCCAGAATGCCGGGAACTGCACTGGGCAGGATAATGCGGAAGATGGTGCGGAGCCGTCCGGCACCCAGTCCGAAGCTGCCCTCACGATAGGAATCCGGCACACTCAACAGGGCTTCTTCCGTGGTACGCATAATCAGCGGCAGTACCATCAGTGCCATTGTAATTGCACCGCCCAGCAGCGAATAGCTGAACTTACAAGTCACGGCAAACGCCAGAAATCCGAACAGACCGAACACAATGGACGGGATTCCCTGTAGGGTTTCGGTGGTCATACGAATGATCTTCACCAGTGTCATCTGAAACTTGCTGCCGCGGTTGGAGTATTCCACCAGATAAATGGCGGAGAACACCCCGATAGGCACGGCGATCACCAGTGTCAGCACTGTCATCATCAGCGTATTCAGAATGGACGGCAGCATAGAACAGTTTTCGGTCGTATACTTCCATGCGAACATGGACAGGCGGATATTCGGCACACCCATGACCACGATATAAACGATCAGGCTCAACAGCACCCCTACCGTAATGACTGCCGCCAGAATCGTCAGAAGCAGAACCACCAGTGAGCCGGGGTGCCGCTTATACGAAGCCATTTTCTGCCGGAAGGTCTGGTGGTTGATGCCCACGATCTTCGCTGTATTTTCCACGTTCATTTCTGCTCCTTTTTCTTCACCAGTGAGAAGCAAACATTGATCAGCAGGATAAAGACGAACAATACCACGCCGGTACCGATCAGTGCTCCTCGGTGCAGGTCTGTTGCGTAACCCATTTCCATGACGATATTCGCTGTCATGGTGCGGACACCGGACAGCAGGCTCTTGGGGATCACAGTCTGGTTGCCGGCGATCATGACCACCGCCATGGTTTCGCCAATGGCTCTGCCGATGCCCAGAATGATGCCTGCCATGATGCCGGACTTTGCCGCCGGCAGGGTGGCACAATACACGCTGCGTTCATGTGTCGCCCCCAGTGCCAGCGAGCCTTCGTAGTAGCTGTTGGGCACGGCACGAATCGCCGATTCGGAAATTTCGATAATGGTGGGCAGGATCATAATGCCCAGCAGAATGCCCGCAGTGAGCACACTTTTGCCCACGCCGAAAATACTCTGCATGATCGGCACAATGACCACCAGTCCGAAGAATCCGTACACAATGGAAGGGATTCCCGCCAGCAGAGAAATCGCCGGCTTCAGGATCTTATACAGCTTTTGCGGGCAGAATCTCGCCATAAAGACGGAACACAACAGCCCGATGGGCACCCCCACCAGAATAGCGATACCAGTGGCATAAATGCTGCCGATGATCATGGGGAGAATGCCGAACTCGCCTTCCTGCGGCTTCCAGATCACGCCGGTCAGGAATTTCAGCGGTCCGATCTCTGCAATGGCAGGGAACCCGTTGACGAACAGGAATCCGCAGATCAGCACCACCGCCAGAATGGACACGCAGGCTGCCACCAGAAAGACCACTTTCATAATGGACTCACGATACTTTTTCATGAATGTTTTTGCTCCTCTCTGAGAGAGTGGAATTTTGTATAGGCTCCCCTTGGGCTTCTAGGCTCCCCTTTAGGGCACCCGTAGGGCGTGCCTTGTGCTGAGCTGTCACCGCAGGTGACTGAGGGATTGCTACATAAATCTTTTACACCAAGCAGAAGATTTCACAGAGAACCCCTCCACCAGCTTCGCTGGTTCCCCTCCCCTTTCAGGGGAGGCTTTTTTTCTATCAGGCTCCCTTGAAAAGGGAGCTGGCAGCCGCAGGCTGACTGAGGGATTGCTACATAAATCTTTTACACCAAGCAGAAGATTCCACAGAACCCCTCCACCGTCTACGACGGTCCCCCTCCCCTTTCAGGGGAGGCTCTTTTTTTTTACTGTTCCGTCAACGCAGACCACTCTGTGATCTCGCCGGTGTAGATCTGCTTGATCTGATCCTTGGTGATTGCATCGAGAGAATTATCCTTGTTGACGATGACCGCAATGCCGTCCATTGCCAGAACAGTGCTCTTTACGCCGGTTTCAGTGTCCTTCAGTTCGCGGGAAGCCATGCCGATGTCGCATACGCCCTCCTGTGTGGAAGTCACGCCGGTGGTGGAGTCGCTCTGCTGTACGTCTACGGTCACGTCCGGATTCACGTCCGCGTAAGCCTCTTTCAGCTTAGTCATGACCGGTGTGACAGAAGAAGAACCGGCAACCACCACGCTGCCCTTTGCACCGTTGGAGGTATAGCTTTCTGTGCCCTGTGCCACATAGCCCTCTTTGCTGATGACATCTGCGGCATCGGTGCTCATGATGTAGTTGAAGAAATCCTGTGCCGCATCGCTCAGTTCCTCGCCGTCCTTGGTGACGATGTTGAACGGACGGGAAATGGAATAGCTGCCGTCAGCCACAGTGTCCACGCTGGGTGCTACGCCGTCTACTTCCAGAGCCTTGACGGAATCGTCCAGAGAGCCGACAGAAACATAGCCGATAGAAGCCGCATTGCCGGCAACGGTCGTCAGCATAACTGCGGTGCTGTTCGTGACCTCTGCACTGGAAACCGTATTGTCCTTGTCGTCTTCCATGATGCCGCACAGTTCGGTGAATGCTCCGCGGGTACCGGAACCGTCCTCACGGGTAATCACGGAGATTGCTCCGGAAGCACCGCCGCCGCAGCCTGTCAGACTGCTTGCCATCATGCCCAATGCTGCAACTGCTGCCGCGATCTTTGTCATTTTTTTCATAACGCATAACTCCATTTCCGGACACGCTTCGCTGTGTCCCTTGCCGATTCTGCCATAGGCAACAGCTGCCAACCCTGTGCACAAGATGCGTAGTCAGATTTTTTCGCAAATCGTCCAGAAATTCCGCAGACATACTTGATGTATGGCAAGGGATTTCTGGGCAATCTGCCGGAAAATATGCAAGCAGATTACGTGCAAAGCCGTCAGGCGGGCTTTATTCTGCGTTTCCCTATGTTCCAATGAACAATGTTATTATAACAAGCCTATGTAAAGTCTGTTATCGCGGCAATGTGAAATCTAGGTTAAATGTTAAGTTTTGCGGCATGTCCTTTGTTAACTCCGAAAAAAGCACGGGATTTCGGTATATTTTCAGCCGGTATGCACTGAGAGGACAGCCTTTTTCACAAAAAATTCTGCTGAAACGACAGATTCCGGCAGTGTGTTGGATTTATGGAAACACTGCATAAAGCTTGTGCGTAAGATGCGTCGTCAGATTTTTTGGCAGATTGTTCAGAAATTCCGCAGGCAGACTTGGTGTCTGGCAAGGGATTTCTGGGCAATCTGCCGGAAAATATGCAAGCAGATTGCGTGCAAAGCCGTCAGGCGGGCTTTATGCAGTGTTTCCTTACGTCAGGTTATAGACAAATGACGCATAAGCCTCTGCATTTTCACACAGCGGAGGCTGGGGTTTGTCCGGACAGGACGGTTTTTCGTGGCGTTCCCATGTCCGCAGAGCCGCTTTCCAGTCACGCATCGGGTGCTTTCCGATGTTCCAGCCGTTGGCTTCGTAGTAGTCGTAAAACTGTTCTGCCGATACCGTGCTGCCCCGATGCATGCAGTAGTTCCGTATCTCCTCCAGTGTCGGCCTGGAAAAAGCAGTCCTTTTTTTCCGGCTGCCGGTTGTGGTGGTTGTTTCGGGAACTGCCGCGGCAGCGGTCTGGCTCTCCGGAAACAACTCTTTCTCTGCATCTGACTCTGTTTCTTTCTCTATCTCTTTCTCTACGTCACAATGTGCAGCCGGTGTGTCACAATGTGCAGTTTCGGTGTCACAAGCTTCTGCCGGTGCCTGAACCGGTTCCTGCGGCTTGGCATCTGCCGGTTTCTGCCGTGCTTTTCGCATGCGTTCCGCAGAAGCACTTTCCGAACCCGTCACCGCACCTACCTCCGGAAGATAGTAGACCGTTTCCGACTTCTGTTCCAGCCGGTGCACACGCATCAGAAACTCCAGCGTATCCCTGACCAGTTCTTCGTCCTCGTCCAGCGTCAGTGCCAGTTCCGTGTGAAAATCCGGCTCCAGCCCGTCGAAGTACAACTCGCCGCTGCTGGAAAGGCTCAGCAGCAGCATTTTCAGATAGATCATCACGCAAGTATCCCCGTTGGGCATTCGCCGCAGTTTTTTCACTGCCTTGTCCTGAAAGAAATGTTCCTGTAATTTCAGCCAATAAAACCGTTTGCTTTGCATGTGCAGTTCCTCCTGTTCCCGCCCGTCCGGAGCACGCTTCGGGCTGGCATTTCGCAATGTAAGGCAATACCGTGCAATCTTTGTGCGGTATTGCCGTAATTTTCGGCAGGGAAAAAAGCCCCTCCATATATAGGCTCTCAGAGGGGAAAAGTTGCACGCCGGCGTGCAACTATGAACGAGAATTTACACAGTTTCTGATGAAAGTTCGGAATATTGGAAGTTGGCTGGAAGTTTCGGGCAGGTTCTGTTGGGAGAGGCAGTGCTGCCCGGGCAAACAGATCGAACATAACATGCTATACTATTATAATAGTATAGACGTGCAGTGGCTCGACTGCACGGCAGCAAAAAAGCCGCACCACCCACCGGAACGCTCCGGCAGTGATGCGGCTGTTTGACATTTTTTGCAAAGTATGGTATACTGAATTTTGAGGGCATACCTGAAACGGTAGGCGGTCTTTCCACGCTCCCATGATTTATCAAAATCGATGGGAGGTGATGTGCATGGAGAACTTTGTAACATGGGAGCAGCTGCGTTTTTTCGCATGGCTCATACTTACATTGATTCAGATAGCGATTCTGCGTTCCAATCATCATGATGATAAACGGAAATAACCGCCCTACAGCTGCAACTCAAGGCGGTTATTTTAAGTAACTTATTGGGAGCAGACCGTCTACTGGTATGCTCTTTCTATCTTTATTATACGTCAGAACGCCCTGTTTGTCAAGGGCTTTTATGCTGAAAACTATCGTTTGACATTTTTCGCAAAGTGTGGTATACTGGATTTGGAGGGCATACCTGAAACGGTAGGCGGTTTGAATTTTCTTTTGCTTCCACTCCCACTGCTGAATTTACAACAGTTGGGAGGTGATCGGTATGATGGATCAATATGTCACCTTTGGTGATTTGCTGAAGA
>OJAG01000321.1_pt1 | contig 39489 bp, 30 predicted proteins | sample 1589021 | NCBI WGS metagenome assembly OJAG01 (sample SAMN03283264) | human gut metagenome | biome: human-associated habitat; material: feces | host: Homo sapiens | place: USA | collected 2013 | reverse complement strand
GTAGCGAAGCGGATTGCGAATATCCGCTTGACCTGAATCAAGAAAGCATATCAGTTACTTATATCGGCACAACTTGCAATATCCAACATCGTAGAATCCATCACCCCGTCAGAAAAGTAATACATTCCACAACGCAGAACAGCGGCGTGGCCGGGAGGGGAGGAGCGCGAGGAGGGGACGATGGCCTTCGCAACTATGAATGCTTCCCCTCCTCGCACCTGCCGCATGCGAAATGCTCCTCCTGGAAAGGAAAAGCACAGCCGCATGCGAAATGCCCCTCCTGGAAAGGAAATCCACAGCCACATGCGAAATGCCCCTCCTGGAAAGGAAATCCACAGCCGCATGCGAAATGCTCCCTCCCGGAAAGGGATTCACTTCCAATTAATTTCATGCTAGAATAAAAAAAGAATAATAAGAAAAACAATAACAAGAAAAAATAATCAGGAAAAGAGGAAATCACATCATGGTAAAACAGAATATCGTCTTCGTAGAAAACACTCCGGGAAGTCTTCAGAAAGTCACAAAGATTCTTGCTGAGAATCAGATCGACATCTACGGCTTCGGCTGTTTCGATGCACCGGAGTTCGCAAACTTTCGTATGGTATGTGATGATCCGGAAAAAGCAGACCAGATCATGGCAGAAAACGGATATATGACCCGTATTACTCAGGCTATCCTGGTAGATCTTCAGGATGAGATCGGCGGTCTTGATAAGCTTCTCAGCGTCATGGGCGACAGCAATGTAAACCTTCATTACATTTACACCTTTTTCCACAGAGGTTTGAAAGTCCCGGTAGCGATCATGCACTGTGAGGATCTCCTTGTTGCAGAGAGCGTTCTTCGTAACAATGGATTCAAGGTTCTGGATCGTCTGGTAGATCCGGATGGAGTTGAAGAAGCGTAAGGACATATTCCGGAAAAAATGACAAACAGGAATGACGTATTCACGTATTGAAGTTTTGACAGGGCAATGCTACAATAAAAGAGCGTGTCAGGAAACAGGAAAAACGTTTCCGGGCACGCTCTTATTTACATGTACAACGAGCTGTGGCGAGATTCTGATGAGTGCTGTACAGATCGGAGAAGTAGGCACAGCTGCGTTTATAACGGAATGTACATACAATGGAGGAAATCGATGAAAAGAGAAAGTTTCAGAAAAGGTATGAAGGATGGAGTTCCCATCGCTCTTGGATATTTTGCGGTATCCTTTACCTTTGGCATGATGGCTGTTGCCGGCGGCTTGCGTATCTGGCAGGCAGTTCTGATCTCCCTGACCAACCTGACATCGGCCGGTCAGTTTGCGGGACTGGACATTATTTTTGCGGGAGGCTCCATGTGGGAGATGGCAATGACCCAGCTGATCATCAACCTGAGATACTGCCTGATGTCATTTTCCCTGTCCCAGAAATTCCGGCGTGAGGAGTCCGGCATCCTGAAATACATCGCTGCTTTTGGTATCACCGATGAAATTTTCGGGATCAGTGCGGCCCAGGAGGGAAAGGTCAGCGTATTTTATAATTACGGAGCCATGTGCGTGGCAATTCCCGGATGGACTCTTGGAACTCTGGCAGGAGGAATCTCCGGAAGCCTTTTGCCGGATTTTATGCTTAGTGCGTTGAGCGTTGCCATTTACGGAATGTTCCTGGCCATCATCATCCCGCCGTCCAAAAAGAGCAGACCGGTTCTTGGGGTGGTTGTGGCATCCATGGCAGTCAGTACTGTTTTTGCGGTGACACCGGTGTTAAAACAGGTATCATCCGGATTTATGATCATTATCACAACACTTCTGGTAGCAGGCCTGGCAGCTTATTTCTGCCCGCTGGAAGAGAAAGGGGAAGCCGTTCATGAGTCATAATGTATATCTTTATATCCTGGTGATGGCAATTGTCACCTATCTCATCCGTATGCTGCCCCTTGCTCTTGCAAAAAACGAGATCAGAAGCCCGTTTATCAAGTCCTTTCTGTATTATGTGCCATATGCCTGTCTGGCAGCCATGACCTTCCCGGCCATCCTGAAGGCCACAGACAGCATCATCTCCGGTGCAGCAGGTTTCCTGGTAGCACTTATTGCTGCATATAAGGAAAAAAGCCTGATCACAGTAGCCCTGCTGGCGTGTGCGGCGGTGTTTATCGTGGAGAGGGTTCTGGTATTTATCTGAAAAGTATAATATGCAGGAGGGAGCTTCGAAAAGCTCCCTCCTTTTTCATTTATTCACCTAAAAATCCAAGATCGATCTCTCCGTCAAACACCGTAGTTGCAGGTCCTGTCATATATACAAGGTTTTCATCTCTTTCCCAGGAGATGTTTAAGTCTCCGCCAAGAAGCTGTACAGTAACCGGTTTGCTGCCGTCAACCTTGTCATTGAGGATGGAAGCTACCGTAACTGCGCAGGCGCCTGTGCCGCAGGCAAGGGTTTCTCCGGAGCCACGCTCCCATACACGCATCTTTACGGTGTGGCGGTCGATCACCTGAACAAACTCAGTGTTGACTCTGTCCGGGAAGCATACGTGATTTTCAAAGGACGGGCCGATCTTTTCCAGGTCAAGGCTGTTCACATCGTCTACGTAGATGATGGCATGAGGATTACCCATGGAAACTGCGGTCATGTGATATTCTTTTCCGTCGACGGTGATGGGAGCGTCGATCACCTGCTCGGTTTCGGCAACCACCGGGATCTCTTTTGCAGTGAGAATCGGGGAGCCCATGTTGACTTTTACCATGGAGGCCTTGCCGTCGCGGATAGTAAGATCCACATATTTGATACCGCTTCTTGTGGCGATGCTTAAAGAAGTTTTGTCCACAATGCCGTGGTCATAGACATATTTGGCAACGCAGCGGATACCGTTTCCGCACATGGCACCCTGAGAGCCGTCCAGATTGTACATATCCATCTCGCAGTCTGCAATCTCAGACGGGCGGATCAGGATCAGACCATCGGAACCAATGCCAAAATGACGGTCGCTGACAAATTTTGCCACTGCGGCCGGATCCTTAACAGTTTCCTCGAAACAGTTTACATATACATAATCGTTTCCAATGCCGTGCATTTTCGTGAATTTCATAATAGTAACCTCCTCTTGTTTCTGAATATTATACTTGTTTTTTCTGTTGGAACACAAGACCCCATGGAAAAAACACGCAGGTTTTTTCCATTTGTTGCCTTTAATAGTATAGTATATTGGACAATTGTTATCGAAAAGTGAATTTTCCCTGTGGAATTCCGGTAAATTAGAAGTGGATTTTCGTATTTATGGATTTTATGTGCTTGCATTTTGTCAGAAACATGGTATCATAAAACAAAGTAATATGCATGGAGATGTATAATTATGCTGTACATTACGAATTGGACTGACACAAGCAGAGAGACAGTTAACGTAAAGTACATAGAATTCAGGAGGAAGAAAAATGAAGAGAAAATTTATGGCACTTGCACTTGCAGCAGCTATGACAGTTTCTATGACATCCGCTGTTTTTGCAGCAGATGAGATCAAGAGCGCAGATGATCTGGAGGGTAAGAAGATCGGTGTTCAGCTTGGAACAACCGGTGATGCAGACGCTACAGAGGTTAAAGACGCAACAGTAGAGAGATACAACAAAGGTAATGACGCTGTTATGGCTCTGAAACAGGGTAAGATTGACTGCGTAGTGATCGACAGCGAGCCTGCTAAGAAATTTGTTGAGAAAAACGATGATCTTGAGATCGTTGAGGATATTTTTGATAAAGAGGAGTATGCAATCTGTCTTTCCAAAGATAATGCAGACCTTACCAAAGAGTTCAACGAAGCGCTGAAGGAGCTGAAGGATGACGGAACTCTGGATTCCATCAGAGATAACTACATCGGTGATGATGCAGGTAAGACACCGTATGAGACTCCTAAGGATGCAGATCACTCCAAGGGAACTCTTACCATGGCAACAAACGCAACCTTCCAGCCATACGAATACTATGACGGAGATAAGATCGTAGGTATTGATGTTGATATCGCTCAGGCTGTCTGCGACAAGCTTGGATATGAGCTGAAGGTCGAGGATATGGAGTTTGATGCGATCGTAAATTCTGTTAAATCCGGAAAAGCTGATTTCGGTGCTGCAGGAATGACAGTAACAGAGGATCGTAAAAAGAGCGTTGATTTCACTGATCCGTACACAACTGCAGAGCAGGTTGTTATTGTAAAGAAATAATTTTGCACAGAGAAATCAGAGGATTCTGAACGGATAAGCTGAGAAACAGATATTCGTTGCAGGGTTCAGTAGCGAATGATCAGGTTCCGGATATCCGGGTATGTTTTCCGGATTTCGGAACCTGTAGTTTTGGAAAGGGTGGAAATTTTGAGTCTTATTGAACAGTTTCAGTTTAACTTTCTGGACGACAATCGCTGGCAGTTCATTTTGTCCGGTCTGAAAAATACCATCATCATTACTTTTTTTGCTGTACTTCTTGGTATTTTTCTGGGATTTGTCATTGCTATTGTCCGTTCTACACATGATAAGACAGGTAAGCTTAAGATCCTTAATGTGATCTGTCGTGTTTATCTGACTGTGATCCGTGGCACCCCAACGATGGTACAGCTGCTGATCGTATTTTATGTTATTTTTGCAACCATAGATCCGGGTAAGATAGTTGTTGCCATTATCGCCTTTGGTATGAACTCTGCTGCATACGTGGCTGAGATCGTCCGTTCCGGCATCATGTCTATTGATCAGGGACAGTTTGAGGCAGGACGGAGCCTGGGTCTTAACTATACACAGACTATGATCAAGATCATTCTTCCGCAGGCGGTCAAGAACATCCTGCCGGCCCTTGGAAACGAGCTGATCGTACTTTTGAAGGAGACATCCATCAGTGGTTATATCGGACTTATGGATCTGACCCGTGGCGGAGACATTATCCGAAGCCAGACCTACAGTGCACTGTTCCCGCTGCTGGTAGTAGCTGCGATCTATCTTGTGATTGTTTGTTTTCTTACCTATCTGGTAGGAAGACTTGAAAGGAGGCTGAGAACCAATGAGCGTAAGTAATGAAGTGCTTCTGGATGTACAGGGACTTGAAAAGGCCTATGGCGGCAATCAGGTTCTCAACGGGATCACCACACAGATCCGCAGAGGTGAAGTAGTAGCCATTATCGGACCATCCGGCTGTGGTAAATCTACATTCCTCCGTTCCCTGAATCTCCTTGAGGAGCCGACCGGGGGAAAAATCCTCTTTGAGGGAACCGACATCACAGATTCCAAGGTGGATATCAACCGTCATCGTCAGAAGATCGGAATGGTATTCCAGCAGTTTAATCTTTTTCCACATAAGACAGTAAAAGAGAATATTATGCTCGCACCTGTGACTCTGAATCTTATGAGTAAGGAAGAGGCTGAAAAAACGGCACTGGAGCTTCTGGAGCGAGTAGGTCTTCCGGATAAGGCAGATTCCTATCCGGACATGCTTTCCGGCGGTCAGAAGCAGCGTATCGCCATTGCAAGATCTCTTGCCATGAACCCGGACGTGATGCTGTTTGATGAGCCTACATCTGCTCTTGATCCGGAGATGGTAGGAGAGGTCCTGGAACTGATGCAGGAGCTTGCAAGATCCGGCATGACCATGGTTGTGGTAACTCATGAGATGGGCTTTGCCCGCGAGGTGGCAACCAGAGTCCTCTTCATTGATGAAGGAAAGATCCAGGAAGAAAATTCTCCTAAGGAATTCTTTGCAAATCCAAAGAATAAGAGACTTCGAGAGTTTCTTTCAAAGACATTATAATGACATTATAAATATAAGAATATTAAAAACGGATGCTTGATCCTCCTGTGGAAATGCTGCAGGAGATAAAGCATCCGTTTTTTGTAGTGCTAGTTGCAAAAAAATCTTTTTTCTTTCCGCTGCTCAGTGGATTTCTTCACCGGCAGTTTTTTGTGCGGCTTTTATTTCGTTGTAACAGTATTTGATGATAGATTTTCTGGTTATGATCCCGATGAAGGAGCCCTGGTCATCTACCACCGGCACGAAGTTCTGATTAATGGCGCGATCCAGAAGATCTTCCATATTGGAATCTGCATGGACTGGTTTATAGGTGGCGCGACGTGGGATCGCCATGATCGGGATTCCTTCTGTTTCCTTGATGTCGTGGATATCTGCACGGCGCATGCCCCAGAGGAGATCTCCCTCTGAGATGGTGCCGAGATATTTGCCGTCCATGGTGAGGATAGGAATGCAGGAGTACTTGCGGTGCTCCATTTTTTCGAGGGTCTGGCGAAGAGTTTCATCCTCAAAGATGTAGGCTACTTCGCTTTTGGGAATCAGAAAAAACAGAATGTTCACGTTATTACCTCATTTCCGCGAAAATTATAAATAAATCTGTAGGCTGTTTTAGAGAAGCTGAAGTCCGTGTGTCTCTGCAGCATCTGTGATCTCCTTCGGCCAGAGAGAGACATGTACTTCTCCGATGTGTGCTTTACGAAGGAAGAACATACAGATCCTGGACTGTCCGATACCACCACCGATGGTGTACGGAAGCTCTTTGTTCAGGATTGCTTTCTGGAATGGAAGCTCTCTTCGGTCATCACAGCCTGCTTCGGTAAGCTGGCGGTCAAGTGCGTCCTCGTCAACACGGATTCCCATTGAGGAAAGCTCAAGGGCAATGTCAAGTACCGGATAGTATACGAGGATATCACCGTTCAGTTCCCAGTCATCATAGTCCGGGGCACGTCCGTCGTGGCGCTCGCCGTTGGTGAGGGTTTTGCCGACTTTCATAAGGAAGACAGCGCCCTTTTCACGGGTGATCCGATATTCACGTTCCTTCGGTGTGCAGTCCGGATACATGTCAAGAAGTTCCTGAGTTGTGATAAAGAAGATATCCTTCGGAAGGATCTCCTCGATGTAGTCATACTGTACAGCCATGTATTTCTCAGTTTTACGAAGGACACTGTAAATGGTGCGTACGGTTTCCTTGAGAGTCTCTATGGAACGCTCTTCTTTGGAGATGATCTTTTCCCAGTCCCACTGGTCTACGTAAACAGAGTGGATATTGTCCAGATCTTCATCCCGGCGGATGGCTACCATATCTGTGTAAAGACCCTCTCCGTGAGAAAATCCGTATTTTTTCAGTGCGTAGCGTTTCCATTTGGCAAGGGAGTGTACGATCTCGGCGTTGCTTCCTTCGATAGCCTTGATATCAAAGCTTACCGGGCGCTCTACACCATTAAGGTTGTCGTTAAGGCCGGATTCCGGTGCTACAAATGTTGGAGCGGATACTCGAAGAAGGTTCAGCTTCTGTGAGAGTGTCTGCTGGAAGAAATCTTTTACTGTTTTGATCGCAATCTGTGTGTCATGGAGGTTCAGGTCTGCATGATAGGTTGCGGGGATTGTGATTGTATTCATTATCGGCTCCTCCTGATGATTTTTAGGCTTATTGCTCTGTGGGGTATTATAGCAGAAAATGGGTGGAGTGGCAATATAATGAGAGGGGAAGTCTTTTGGGGTATCGTAGAAAAATGCTGGGTATTAAATGCCTGGTGTGATATACTGAAAAAAGAATGCTTATGTTTACGACGGAAATATAAATATCCGTTTTGACGGATAGAATGGAGGGAGCTTATGGCAGGTCAAAGGTGTCAGGTTTGTGGGGGTAAGGTTGTAAATGGCAGGTGTTCATTATGTGGGATGCCTTACAGAAATGATGAGGTGTTATATCATTTGAATGAGCCCCGGGAGATACATTATAAACATGCTTCCGCCAAAGTGCGGGATATGATGCGGCAGTATGGACAGGATGCTGATCAAACAACACAACATAACGGAAACGTAAACCGGAATACGAACGTAAACCGGAATACGAACGCGAACCGGAATACAAATATAAATCGGAATACGAATGCAAGCCGCAATACCGATTTGAATCGGAATCTAACCGGAAGCCGGAATACAGGTGCAGCAGCCGGACGTAAGACTGCAGCGGCAGTTAATACCAGGAATAAAACAACGGTGGGCAGAAATCGTGCAGAAGTTTTAGATCAGGGAAAAAAACAGCAAAAAAAAGATCAGAAAAGCAGCGGGGCAGGCTGGATCATATGGTTTATAGTGACACTGGCCATTCTGCTTCCAAAATTATGGGATTTTCTTGCAGACTGGATCGGAACGAATTTGTGAGAATATTTCTGCAGTGAGATCAGGCAGTGCTAAGTGTCTGTATTTTCGTGTATACAGAAATATCCCTTTTCTTTTCTCCTCAGCTGTGTTATACTCATGCCTAGCACAACATATAGATGAAAAACAATATATAGAAGATATAGGTACTATATATAGTATTTTGCACAGCGACTTATATATAGCACAGGGAGGGATGAGCAATGTTATATGTGATCAAGAAAGACGGGACAAGAGAGGAGTTTAATCCGCAGAAGATCGTGGCTGCCGTGAACAAATCCGCAGAGCGTATTCTTTATACTTTTTCAGACGAGGAGAAGGATTTTATCTGCCGTTTTGCCCAGGAGCATGCGGATTCCCTTGGAAAGAATGAGATTGAGATCCAGGAGATGCACAATATCGTGGAGGGGGCTCTGGAGCGTGTGAATCCGGCAGTTGCCAAGAGCTACCGTGATTATCGGAATTACAAGCTGGATTTTATCCATATGATGGATGATGTCTATACCAAGAGTCAGGCGATCCGTTATATCGGTGATAAAAGTAATGCCAATACAGACAGCGCCCTTGTTGCCACGAAACGAAGCCTGATCTTTAATGAGCTGAACAAGGAACTCTATCGGAAGTTTTTTATGAACCGTAATGAGCTTCAGGCATGTAAGGACGGCTACATTTATATTCATGACCAGTCTGCACGTCTGGATACCATGAATTGCTGTCTGTTCGATGTGGCAGCTGTTTTAAGTGGCGGTTTTGAGATGGGTAATGTCTGGTATAACGAGCCGAAGACTCTGGATACAGCCTTTGATGTTATGGGGGATATCATTCTCAGTACAGCAGCACAGCAGTATGGTGGCTTTACAGTGCCGGAGGTTGATAAGATCCTGGCACCGTATGCAAAGAAGAGCTATGATAAATATATTTCCGAATTTATGAAATACTCGGACGAGAGCTGGAGTGGCCGTGAGGAGAGAGCTATTGAGTATGCTCTTGATAAGGTCCGCAGGGATTATGACCAGGGCTGGCAGGGAATTGAGTACAAGCTGAATACCGTCGGTTCTTCCAGAGGTGATTATCCGTTTGTTACGGTGACACTTGGTCTCGGAACCGAGCAGTTTGAGAAGATGTGTACGATTTCCCTTCTTGAGGTCCATCAGGGAGGACAGGGTAAGGCCGGACACAAGAAACCGGTACTTTTCCCGAAGATCGTATTCCTTTATGACAAAGAGATCCATGGTCCCGGAAAGTGCTGTGAGGATATTTTTGAGGCCGGTGTGGAGTGTTCCTCCAAAACCATGTATCCGGACTGGCTGTCTATGTCCGGCGCAGGCTATATTTCCAGTATGTACAGGAAATACAAGAAGGTCATCAGCCCGATGGGATGCCGTGCTTTCTTAAGTCCGTGGTATGAGCGTGGCGGTATGGAGCCGGCGGATGAGAATGATACGCCTGTTTTTGTGGGACGTTTTAACATTGGTGCGGTAAGCCTTCATCTTCCGATGATCCTTGCAAAGGCTAGAGCGGAGAGCAGAGATTTCTATGAGGTTCTGGATTTCTATCTGGAAATGATCCGTAACCTGCATATCCGCACTTACGAATATCTGGGACAGATGCGTGCATCCACCAACCCGCTTGCATATTGTGAAGGCGGTTTCTACGGCGGACATCTGAAACCGAATGAAAAGATTGGCAAGATCCTGAAGCCTATGACAGCTTCCTTCGGTATCACAGCGTTAAATGAGCTTCAGGAGCTTTACAATGGCAAATCCATTGCCGAGGATGGGGCGTTTGCTCTGGAGGTCCTGAAATATATCAATGACAAGGTAAATCAGTACAAGAAGGAAGATGGTTATCTTTATGCGATCTACGGAACACCGGCAGAGAGTCTTTGTGGCCTGCAGGTAGAGCAGTTCCGTAAGATGTATGGAATCATTGAGGGCGTTTCTGACAGACCATATGTGAGCAACAGCTTCCACTGCCATGTAACAGAGGATGTGACTCCGATCGAGAAACAGGATCTGGAGGGACGTTTCTGGGAGCTCTGCAATGGAGGTAAGATTCAGTATGTACGTTATCCGATCGGCTACAATAAGGAAGCTATCCGTACACTGATCCGCAGAGCCATGGATCTGGGATATTATGAAGGAGTGAACCTTTCTCTTGCATACTGTGACGATTGTGGTCATGAGGAACTGGAGATGGATGTATGCCCTGTCTGCGGTTCCAGAAATCTGACCAAGATCGACCGTATGAACGGATATCTTTCCTACAGCCGTGTCCATGGAGATACCCGCCTGAATGAGGCGAAGATGGCTGAGATCGCTGAGCGAAAATCTATGTAAATGCTGGCTGTCCGATCAACTGTGGAACAGTGATCGGACAGCCAGACAGTATAAAAATATCCCGCAGAGCTGCCGGTAAGACCAGCAGCCGTCTGCGGGATATTTTTATGTAAAGTGAAATTTTATAGTTCACTTTGTATTCTGAGTCCGTAAAATGATCATTTAATGATAGTTCCGGTCTTCTCACGGTAGCCGTCTTTTGCATGGGCCATGTCTGTGATGATGGTACGGCGTCCGGTTCCCTTCTCCACGAAGGAAACACCTGCTTCGATCTTAGGAAGCATGGAGCCTGCCGCAAACTGTTTGCCGGCAATATATTTCTTGGCATCTTCTGTGGAAATAGTATCCAGATAAGATTCGTGATCCGTATTATGGTCAAGGCTTACTTTCTCGACGCTTGTAAGGATCATCAGAGTGTCAGCGTTCAGTTCTTCTGCAAGAAGTCCTGCTGCCAGGTCTTTCTCGATGATGGCGCTGGCACCATTCAGCTGAGTTCCCTGCTCAAGAACCGGGATTCCGCCGCCGCCTGCAGCAATGACGATCTGCTCTGCTGCAGAGAGGACCTTTACGGTTTCAATCTCTACGATCTTCTGTGGCTTCGGTGCTGCAAGGATACGTCTGTACTGACCCTCGCCCACCTTTGTGACAAAGTTTCCTTTTTCTTCTTCAGCCTCGGCCTCTTCTGCGTTAAGAACACGTCCAATGATCTTCTCCGGCTCTGCAAATGCTTCATCGTATGGATCGATGACAACCTGTGTCAGAACTGTGCTGACCGGTTTGTAGATCCCTCTGGAGATAAGCTCAGCACGGATGGCGTTCTGAAGGTCATAGCCGATATAACCCTGGCTCATGGCGGAACATACGGACATTGGTGCAAATGTATAATCAGGATGTGCCTTACCGAATTCATTCATTGCGGTGTGGATCATCCCTACCTGCGGACCGTTGCTGTGGGAGATCACTACGCGGGTTCCCTCCTCTACCAGATCTGCGATTACCTTCGCTGCGAGTTTTGTAGCTGTTTTTTGCTCTGGAAGTGTGGTGCCAAGTGCCCGGTGGCCTAATGCAACTACTACGGTTTTTTCGCTCATAGGAAATACCTCGTTTCTCTTAAAAATTGGAATGAAATCAGTTACTGTATTCAGTAACGAGTACATCGAAAACGATGCACGAATATTATATTTTATTATAAAAGACCTATGTGGGAAATGCAATAGAAAATCGAGTGTTTTCCGAGACAGGAAAAACCGCCTGATCCAGTCAGACGGTTTGATTCCTACTATTTTTTGAGGGGGGAGATAGAGAGTGGTTTTTCATCTATCCAACACCTATTATATAGAGAAAATATGTTTAAAATATGTCGTTAATCTAAAAGAAATGGAAAATTTATAAAGAAAGTTTAAACAAACTTTATAATTTTTATATCCGGTTGCGCATGGTCTGAAAATGTGATACATTGAAAAAGTCTTGATCCTGCATTCTGCGGGATCTGTTCACGCATCGTTTCGATGCAGAAATCCATTTTATTTTATCGAAAAAAATATTGATCATGCATCATTTGCCGGGGAGGGATGCCTTTGTCTGTGGAAAAGTAAGTTTCTGTAAAAAAAACATGTGTATAAGAAATGCCAGATCAGGCAGAAATGAGGAAGAGCCATGAAAAACAGAATATGGAAACAGATGAAGAAAGCCGGAATTGTGACAGTGCTGGCAGGAGCCATGCTGGGAGGAACAATAGAACCGGAGCTGACTCTGGGAGCAGATTTTTTGCCGGGACAGGCACCGTTTATCGATCAGAGTGTGTTCTGGAAAGACATAGAATCCGGACAGGCGGAGCTTGGGATCCGGATTCGCGGCCTGAATGAATGGCTGTCCGGGAGAAGGTTTTCGGAGGATAAGGAGAAAAATGAGAAGTGGGGCGATGAACTTCAGAAGATTGAAGATCCATCGGTGGAGCAGGAAGAAGAGATAGAACAGGAGCTGCCAGAGAATGACTTGCAGCAGGAAAAGGAGTCAGAACAGGAGCTGCCAGAGGATGATTGGCAGCAGGAAGAAGAGCCAGAACAGGAATTGCCGGTGGATAAGGTTGTGGAAGGAATCGGAATAGAAATGGAGGAAGGATATGAGCACGTGGAGCAGCTGGCATCCGGGGAAACAGTACAGCCGGAGGATGAAGAGCAGGAGAAAACGGGTCCGCTCACACCGGAAGGAACGTCGACCGGAGGGGAAAATGTAGGGAATGAAGAGGAAGGTGAGTTTGAGGAGACGCAAAAGCTGACGCTGGTCACGTATATTTCGGAGTATTTTGTTCCGGAAACGGATTCTGTCCCGAAAAATATGGCTGCACAGCAGATTTCTGTAAGGAGCCAGAGCGGTGAAGCTACAGAGATCACAAAGCTGGAAAGCGTGCTGAACGTGGAGCAGAACGGGCAGGATGAGATTTTTTTCCGTATCCCGCTGATCCTGCGGCAGGAATACCGTTTTCCGGCAGAGAAAAGCAGTTATCCTGTGATTCAGGAGGAACCGCTTCAGAAGGACTGTACCGGTGCGGGAACCTTTCTCATGACAGAAGAAAACGGGGAAAAGCTGGTGATCGCAGAGGGGATCTCGCCTATGTTGGACGTGGAGGCTGCTGAGGCTGATATGGAATTGTCGGTAATTGCACAGAATAAAAAAATGAAAGCAGGGCAGACCATCCGTTATCAGGTAGAGATAGCCAATACCGGAAAGCTGGATCTTGCAGATATCCGTCTGACCAGCAGCCTTTCATGCCCTAAGATCCGGCAGCTGTGGGAAGATGCAGAAGGCCTTCTAACAGAAGGGGCTGTGGCGGAATTTGCAGAATTAAAAGCCGGAGAGAGCAGGAGCTTTTATGTACAGGCGCCGCTTCTGGATGAACAGGAAAAAGATCTGGAGCACCAGGTGGAAGCAGAGGCCAGGGTGAAGGACAGAGTGGAGGAGGTGATCCGGAAGAACGCTTCCACTATAAATGGTCTGGAGGCACTGAAGGCGGATCTTTCTGTAAAGAAAACTGCAGACAAAGAAACCGCTGCACCGGGTGAGACTGTGACCTATCAGATCTGTATCGTGAATACCGGTGAAAAAACGCTTCATTCGGTTGTGGGAACGGAGCGCTTTCAGGCAGCAGGGATCCATGCACAGTTTCTGGAGCAGGAAGGTGTAACGCTCAACAGCAGCCGTACAAAGGCAATGATCCAACAGATCCCGCCGGGAGAGGCAGTTTCTCTTCAGGCTGTGGTGAAGATCCCGGGAAAAACAGCGGATCAGAAGCTTTTTAACCAGGTGACGGTCACAAGCCAGGAAACCGGAGAGCGATTGATGGAGGCCTCCGCTTCTGTCATGGTAAAAGGAGAGGTGGCTATTACGCCGGAAGAAGGGCTGCCTTTGCAGGGAGATGACCAGGGTCCGGCTTCCGGTCAGATACAGATGGCAAGAACTGCGTCCACACATCCGAAGACCGGAGATGATACCAGGAGGGATTTGTGGACGCTTCTGGCAGTGACAGCTTTGGTGACTGTGCTGGGCGGCATCTGGCTCCGGAAAAAATATGCGGATATTTATGGAAAAAGCTGATGTTACTGAGAACGGAGTGAACAGTAACAAGCTGATATTTTACAAGGCGGCCGTACCTCAAAGAAACGTTGAAAACAGGGGGGAGGTGTGCTATTCTATATGGTATGTACAGAAAATAAGAACAGTATATTTCCCGCCTCCGGTGTGCTGCCCGTCAGACCGGAAAAAGGGAAGATGGAGGAGAAAAATGAATCTTTTATCCTTATTGGAACATCTTGAATACAAATGCCTTCAGGGAAGTACAGAGCAGGAGGTTTCTTCTGTTGTATATGATTCCCGCAAAGTAGAAGAAGGGAGCCTTTTTATCTGCATCAGAGGTGCGGTCGTGGATGGACATAAATTTATACCTGATGTTGTGGCAAAGGGTGCGAAGACACTCATCGTGGAAGAAGCGGTGGAGGCACCGGAGGATGTGACAGTGATCCAGGTAGAGGATACCCGTTACGCCATGGCCTTTATTTCAGCAGCATGGTTCGGACATCCGGCAGAAAAGCTCAAAACCATCGGTATCACCGGAACCAAAGGAAAAACAACTACAACCTATATGGTGAAATCGATCCTTGAGAATGCCGGATATAAGGTTGGTCTGATCGGAACCATCGAGGCTGTTATCGGGGAGAAGCATATCCCGGCAGCCAACACGACACCGGAATCCTATATGGTACAGAAATATTTTCATGATATGGTAGAAGCAGGCTGCGATGCGGTCGTTATGGAGGTTTCCTCACAGGGACTGATGCTTCACAGAACCCAGGGATTTGTGTTTGATTTTGGAATTTTCACAAATATTGAACCAGATCATATCGGACCGAATGAGCACAAGGACTTTGATGATTATCTGCACTGCAAATCCATGCTTCTCAGACAGTGTAAGGTTGGTATCGTAAATCGTGACGATGAACACTTTGACCGCATTATCGAAGGCCACACCTGTAAACTTGAAACCTATGGATTTTCCGAAAAAGCAGATCTCCGTGCAGAGGGCGCCAGACTCGTTGGAAGAAAGGGCTATCTGGGAATTTCCTATCATGTTAAGGGACTTATGGATTTTCCTGTGGAGATCGATATTCCAGGTAAGTTCAGCATTTACAATTCTCTGACTGCCATTGCCATCTGCCGCCATTTTAAGGTATCCGAGGAGAATATCATCAAAGCTCTGAAGGTGGCCAGGGTCAAAGGCCGTATTGAGATGATCAAGGTATCTGACGAATTCACACTGATGATCGATTACGCACATAATGCCATGGCGCTGGAGAGCCTTCTTGGAACACTGAAGGAATATGATCCGCACAGACTGGTATGCCTGTTTGGCTGTGGCGGAAACCGTTCCAAGCTGCGCCGTTATGAGATGGGTGAGGTTTCAGGAAAGATGGCAGATCTGACCATCATTACTTCAGATAATCCGCGAGATGAGGATCCACAGGCCATCATCGATGATATCAAGATCGGAATGGCAAAAACAGATGGAAAATATGTAGAGATCCCGGATCGTAAAGAGGCGATCGCCTACGCGATCCATCACGGTGAGCCGGGAGATATCATCGTCCTTGCCGGAAAGGGCCATGAGGATTATCAGGAGATCAAGGGTAAGAAATATCCCATGGATGAGCGTGTACTGATCCGGGAGATCCTGGAAGAAGATCAGAAAGCGTAAATGGATGATCTATGCAGATGTGATCATTGATATTTCTCATGAAAAGCTGGACCGGGATTTTCAGTATCGTGTACCTGAGGAACTAGTGCAGGCAATAAAACCTGGAGTTGTGGTCACAGTGCCCTTCGGAAAGGGAAATACCCTTCGGAAAGGCTATGTGACCGGGATCTCCGGAACGGCGAAATATGATGCGTCAAAGCTCAAGGAGATTCGGGGAGTGTCCACAGACAGTGAAACAACAGAATCCCGGCTGATCGCACTTGCGGCCTGGATGAAGGAGACCTATGGCTCCACCATGATCCAGGCACTGAAAACAGTTCTGCCTGTAAAAGACAAGGTCCGTGCAAAAGAGAAAAGACTGATCCTTTTTACAGGGAAAAAGGAAGAGGGGCAGGCACTTCTTGGCAAGCTGGAAGGCAGCCGCTTTAAAGCACGTGAGCGGTTCCTTCGGGCAATCCTGGAGGCCGGGAGCCTGGATTATACCTATGCCTCCAAAGAGCTTGGAGCCGGCATTTCCGTTCTTGATTTTTTTGAGAAAAAAGGTCTGATAACTATTGAAAGTCAGGAAATGTATCGCATTCCCGAGGGGCTCGGCTTGGTGAAGGAGAACATGGAACTGAGTCTGAACCAGGAACAGCTTTTGGCGGCAGAGCAGATCTTTCGGGAATGGCAGGAGCCGGACCCAAGGCCTGCACTTCTTTTCGGAGTGACCGGAAGCGGAAAGACCCAGGTTTATATGCGCCTGATCCAGAAGGTACTGGAGGAGGGAAAACAGGCGATCGTGCTGATCCCTGAGATCGCGCTTACTTATCAGACAGTTAGGCGCTTTTATGCCATGTTCGGAGATAAGGTTTCGGTTCTGAACTCCAGACTTTCCCAGGGAGAACGTTATGATCAGTTCAAAAGAGCAAAACGTGGTGAGATCCAGGTGATGGTAGGACCCAGATCCGCACTGTTCACACCGTTTTCAGATCTGGGACTGATCGTTATCGACGAAGAGCATGAACCCACCTACAAAAGTGAGAATACGCCAAGGTACCATGCACGTGAGACTGCCATTGAGAGGGCACGAATGGAACATGCCCGTGTGGTCATGGGATCAGCCACTCCGTCATTGGAAGCCTACAGTCATGCCTGTGACGGAGAATATCTTCTGGTAAAGTTAAACGCACGTTATGAGGAAAGGCCTCTTCCACAGGTATCAATCGTGGATCTTCGGGAAGAATTAAAGAAAGGAAACCGCTCGGTACTGAGTCTGGAGCTGAAGAGGGATCTGGAGCAGGTCCTTGAAAGAAGAGAACAGGCCATGCTGTTTCTGAACCGGAGAGGATATGCGGGCTTTGTTTCCTGCAGAGCCTGCGGTCACGTTATGAAATGTCCCCACTGTGATGTATCTCTAAGTGAACACAATGGCAATCGTCTGATCTGTCATTATTGCGGCTATGAGACTGTGAAACCGGAAATCTGTCCGTCCTGTGGTTCACCGCACATTGGTGGATTTAAGGCAGGAACCCAGCAGATCGAGAAGGTCATTGAAAAAGAATTCCCGAAAGCCAGGGTACTTCGAATGGATTTTGATACCACAAGGACCAAGGACAGCTATGAGAAGATCCTGGCTTCTTTTGCAAAGCATGAGGCAGATATTCTGGTGGGGACCCAGATGATCGTCAAGGGACATGATTTTCCGAATGTGACTCTGGTAGGAGTGATTGCAGCAGATCTTTCGCTGAATATGGATGACTATCACTGCGGGGAGCGTACATTCCAGCTTCTGACTCAGGCAGTTGGACGTTCCGGCAGAGGGAATCGGCCGGGGCAGGCGGTGATCCAGACATATCAGCCGGAGCATTACAGTATCCAGGCTGCGGCTATTCAGGATTATAAGAAATTTTATAAAGAAGAAATGGGGTATCGGATGCTTCTGGACTATCCGCCGGCAGCCCATATGATGACTGTTTTTGGCGCCTGCCAGGATGAAGAACTTCTGAAAAATGCCATGTATTATATAGAAGTTTTTATCCGCAGGGTAAGTCCGAAGGAAGAGCTTCACATGATCGGACCTGCAGCTGCATCGGTAGGTAAGGTAAAGGATGTTTATCGTCAGGTGATCCATCTGAAGCACAGGGATATCTGCTTTCTCACGGCAGTCAGAGAGAAGCTGGAGAAATATATAGAGATAAATTCCGGATTCCGGAAAATATACATTCAATTTGATATGAATTAAAGGAGAAGAAAAATGGCACTTAGAACAATCCGTGTACAGGGGGATTCTGTACTGACAAAAAAATCCCGGACAGTAGACAAAATGACACCGAGGATCGGGGAACTGATCACAGATATGCTGGATACCATGTATGATGCAATGGGTGTTGGCCTCGCTGCACCACAGGTAGGAATCCTGAAACGTATCGTTGTCATCGATGTAGGTGAGGGCCCGATCGTGCTGATCAATCCGGAGATCCTTGAGACAAGCGGCGAGCAGACCGGTGACGAGGGATGCCTGAGCGTTCCGGGAATGGCAGGACAGGTAACACGTCCGAACTATGTGAAGGTAAAAGCACTTGATGTAAATATGAACGAACAGATCTACGAGGGAGAGGGCCTTCTGGCAAGAGCATTCTGTCATGAGATTGACCATCTGGATGGAAAAATGTATACAGAACTTGTGGAGGGAGAACTTCACAAGGTAACTTATGATGAAGAAGACTAAAGGCGGGATACTATGAAGATTATTTATATGGGAACTCCGGACTTTGCGGTGGCGCCTCTTGTAGCACTGGCAGAGAACGGATATGAAGTGGAGGCTGTGATCACACAGCCGGACAAACCGAAGGGCAGAGGCAAAACTATGATGCCTACTCCTGTAAAAGAAGAAGCACTGAAACACGGGATCCCGGTACTGCAGCCGGTGAAGGTAAGAGATCCTGAATTTGTGGAAGAACTGAAAAATCTTGCACCGGACATCATCATTGTTGCGGCATTCGGGCAGATCATTCCAAAGAGCATCCTGGATATGCCGAGATTCGGATGTATCAATATCCATGCGTCTCTGCTTCCTAAATATCGTGGAGCTGCACCGATCCAGCAGGCGGTGATCGACGGTGAAAAAGAATCCGGCGTTACTATTATGCAGATGGGAACCGGTCTGGATACCGGTGATATGATTTCCAGGATCGTGGTTCCGCTTGCCAAAGATGAGACAGGTGGAAGCTTGTTTGATAAGCTCGCACAGGCAGGTGCAGAGCTTCTGGTACAGACTTTACCGTCCATTTTTGACGGAACTGCAACCCGCGAGAAACAGCCGGAGGAGAGTCCAACACCATATGCTGCCATGATCTCCAAAAAAATGGGGCTTCTGGATTTCAGCAAAAATGCGGAAGAACTGGAGCGTCTGGTAAGAGGCCTTGATCCATGGCCAAGCGCTTTTACCTTTATCAATGGAAAAACATTGAAGGTCTGGAAGAGCTCTGTTCTGGAAAAACAGGCACAGGAAGCACCGGGAACTGTGATAGCCGCTGACAAAGGAGGAATCCAGGTAGCATGCGGCCAGAAGGTACTCGTGCTCCATGAAGTGCAGCTGGAAGGCAAAAAACGCATGGAAGCGGATGCGTTCCTTCGGGGATATCAGTTGAAACCAGGAGACATGTTCAGAGATTCCAGGGAGTGATGAGTTATGTACGGATATGGTTATTACGGATGGGGAATGGACCCCACGATTCTTTTGCTCGTGATCGGAATGCTTCTTTCTCTTGCGGCATCCGCGAAGCTGCGCAGTACCTTTGCAGTCTATAAAAAGGTCCGGAGTCATTCAGGTATCACCGGTGCGGAAGCTGCACAGAGGATCCTGAGAGCGGCTGGGATCACAGACGTACAGGTGGTTCCAATCCGCGGAAGTCTTACGGATCACTATGATCCGAGAACGAAAACGGTTTCCCTTTCAGAAGATATTTATGGAAGAAATTCTCTGGCGGCTGTGGGGGTGGCAGCACATGAATGTGGCCATGCGATCCAGGATGCGATCAATTATGCACCACTGAATATCCGTTCAGCCATTGTACCTGCCGCAAATATTGGTTCCCAGCTTTCATGGCCGCTGTTTATCGCAGGACTGATCTTTTCCATTGATCCGCTGGTAACTCTGGGAATTGTTTTGTTTTCACTGGCAGTACTGTTTCAGCTGGTGACACTTCCGGTTGAGATCAATGCGTCTTCCAGAGCGCTTAAAATGCTGGAAAGTACAGGTATCTTAGGTGCAGATGAAAAAAAGGGTGCAAGAAAAGTACTTACAGCGGCAGCGCTTACCTATGTAGCAGCTCTGGCGGCATCTATTCTGCAGCTTCTGAGACTGATTATCCTTGCAGGAGGTAGAGATCGTGATTAGCAGCGGAGTAAATACCAGAGAACTGATCCTTGAGATCCTATTACAGATCGAGGAGGAGGGTGAGCACAGCCATATTGCGATCCGGAATGCGCTTTCCAAATATCAGTTTCTTCCGAAACAGGAACGTAGCTTTATTACAAGAGTATGTGAGGGAACCCTGGAATACAGGATCTATATTGATTATGTCATCGATTCTTTTTCCAAGGTTTCTGTAAACAAGATGAAACCGCAGATCCGTGAGATCCTGAGAAGTGCGGTATATCAGCTGAAATTTATGGACAGTGTTCCGGACAGTGCAGTATGCAATGAAGCGGTAAAGCTGGCACAGCGAAGAGGCTTTTATAATCTAAAGCCCTTTGTCAACGGGGTGCTCCGTACGATCGCAAGAGAGATCGGTGATCTGGAGCTTCCTTCCAGGGAAGAAAACGAAGTCCGTTATCTTTCTGTGAAATATTCCATGCCGGAATATCTGGTAGAAAAATGGAAAGCAGCCTACGGAGTGAAGACTACGGAGAAGATCCTGGAGGATTTTCTGACAGAAAGACCGATCACAGTACGGTGCCGTACTCATAAGGCGTCTCTGAGAGAAATCGTCACCAGTTTGAAGTCTCAGGGAGTGACAGTGGAACAGGCTCCTTATCTTCCCTATGCACTGAAGATTTCCGATTACAATCATATTTTGACACTTGAGACCTTCCTTCAGGGAAAGATCCTGGTGCAGGATGTAAGCTCTATGCTTGTAGCGGAAGCTGCAAGTCCGAAAAAAGGTGACCATATCATCGACATGTGCGCTGCACCAGGTGGAAAAAGCATCCATGCGGCAGACAAAATGGGGGATTACGGAAATGTGGATGCCAGAGATGTAAGTCAGTATAAGGCAGATCTTATCAAAGAAAACATCCACAGGACCGGAGTGATCAATGTGGAAGCCAGAGTTCAGGATGCAACGGTATATGATCCGGATTCCGAACAGGCTGCGGATATTGTGATCGCGGATGTACCGTGCTCCGGTTATGGAGTTATCGGCAAGAAACCGGAAATCAAATACCGGGCAACTCCGCAGAAACAGGAAGAGATCGTAATGCTCCAGAGAATGATCCTGGATAAGGCTGCAAAGTATGTGAAACCGGATGGAACGCTGATCTTCAGCACATGTACCATTGCCCGGGAAGAAAACGAAGAAAATGTATTATGGTTTTTAAAGAATTATCCGTACCGGCTGGAAAGCCTGGATCCGTATATTCCGGAGGAACTGCACTGTAAATCCACGAAGCTTGGCTATCTGCAGCTTCTGCCGGGAATACATAAGACAGATGGATTCTTTATTGCCAGATTCAGAAGGAAATAACAGAAAATGACAGATGTAAAATCCATGACCATGGAGGAATTGAAGGAATTCATGACAAAGATCGGTGAAAAGCCTTTCCGGGCGAAACAGATCTATGCATGGCTTCACCAGCAGCTGGTTACCTCCTGGGATGAAATGACAAATCTTTCCAAAAGCCTCAGGGAAAAGCTTTCGGCTTATCCGATCACAGCACTGACCCAGGCAGATGTAAGGATCTCAAAAATTGACGGAACCAGAAAATATCTGTTCCAGCTGGAAGATGGAAATGTGATCGAGAGTGTTCTCATGCGGTATCACCACGGAAATTCTGTGTGCATTTCTTCTCAGGTGGGCTGCCGTATGGGATGCAGATTCTGTGCATCTACCATCGGAGGACTGACCAGATGCCTGAAACCGTCCGAGATGCTGGATCAGATTTACCGTATCCAGGCAGATACCGGCGAACGTGTGGCCAATGTAGTTGTGATGGGAACCGGTGAGCCGATGGATAATTATGACAATCTTGTCCGTTTTGTCCGGATCCTTACCGACGAAAACGGTCTTGGGATCAGTCAGAGAAATGTGACGGTTTCTACCTGTGGGATCGTGCCGAAGATGTATGATCTGGCTGAAGAAAAGCTTCAGATCACTCTGGCACTTTCCCTTCATGCTCCAAATGATGAAAAACGACAGGAACTGATGCCGATCGCGAATAAGTATTCCATGGATGAGGTTCTGGATGCCTGCAGAAATTATTTTGACAAAACAGGCCGAAGGATCACCTTTGAGTACAGTCTTGTAGCTGGCGTCAACGACAGTGAAGAAGATGCGAGACAGCTGGCAGGCCGTATAAAAGGCATCAATTGCCATGTAAATCTGATTCCGGTCAATCCCATCAAGGAACGCTCCTATGTGAGGTCTACTCGACAGGCTGTGGAGAATTTCAAAATAAAACTTGAAAAATACGGAATTAATGTTACTATTAGAAGGGAAATGGGCAGCGATATCGACGGTGCCTGTGGACAGCTAAGAAAAAGTTACATGGAAAAAACAGAAAGCGAGAAGTGACATGAGGATATACTCAGCTACTGATGTAGGGCAGAAGCGGAAGATGAATCAGGATTACGTGTTTGCATCTGAAGGTCCGGTTGGAAATCTGCCTAATCTTTTCACAGTCGCGGACGGAATGGGCGGACATAACGCCGGTGACTATGCATCCTCACATGCAGTACGGATCCTTGTGGATGAAATCCGTGAAGATGCGGATTACAATCCTGTGAAGGTTATTCGTCATGCGATCGAAGCTGCGAACACGGAGATCAGAAACCGTGCGCAGGAAGATGAAAACCTCCGGGGCATGGGAACCACTATGGTGGTGGCGACTATTGTAGATCAGTATGCCTATGTAGCCAATGTGGGTGACAGCCGTTTATATGTGATCCAGGACGGGATCCGCCAGGTCACCAGAGATCATTCCCTGGTACAGGAAATGGTGAGAATGGGCGAGATCAGCGAAGCGGAAGCACGGAATCATCCGGATAAGAACATCATTACAAGGGCACTTGGCGCAGAGAAAACGGTGGATGTGGATTTCTTTGATCTGAAACTTGAAAAAGGATGTACGATCCTGATGTGTTCAGACGGTCTCAGCAATATGGTTGAAGATGAGAAGATCCAGGAGATCATATCCGATCCGGAAGCAGATATTGATCAGAAGGGCAGTGCGCTCCTTCGGGAAGCAAATCAGAATGGTGGTAAGGATAATATTGCAGTCGTACTGGTAGAGCCATTCACGAATGAGGTGGAAGCATGTTGAAGACGGGAATGATCATAGCCGAGCGCTATGAGATCGTAGGAAAAATCGGAACTGGCGGAATGGCAGATGTCTATAAGGCTATGGACCATAAGCTGAACCGTTTTGTTGCCGTGAAGGTCCTGAAACCGGAGTTTCGGGAAGACACCACGTTTATAAAGAAATTCAGAAGTGAGGCTCAGGCGGCAGCTGGTCTTACACATCCGAATATCGTCAATGTATTTGACGTAGGAGATGACGGCGGTGTTTATTACATTGTTATGGAACTGATCGAGGGTATCACTCTGAAGGAATACATCTCCAAGAAGGGAAAGCTTTCCATTAAAGAGGCTACAAGTATCGCAATCCAGGTTTCTATGGGTCTGGAGGCGGCACACAGCCATGGTATCGTTCACAGAGATGTGAAACCTCAGAATATCATTATTTCCACAGATGGTAAAGTAAAGGTGACAGACTTTGGAATTGCCAGAGCTGCATCTTCCAATACGATCAGCTCCAATGTAATGGGATCTGTACATTACAGCTCACCTGAGCAGGTGAGAGGCGGATACAGCGATGAGAAGAGCGATATCTATTCTCTTGGAATCACACTGTATGAGATGGTCACAGGAAGAGTTCCTTTTGACGGAGATACCACTGTGGCGATCGCTATCAAGCATCTGCAGGAAGAGATGGTCCCGCCAAGTGTGTATACACCGGACCTTCCGTACAGTCTGGAGCAGATCATTCTGAAATGTACACAGAAAAGTGTAGATCGTCGTTACAGCCGTATGGAGGATGTGATCGCAGACCTGAAGCATTCTCTGATCGATCCCCAGGGTGATTTTGTAAGGCTTACTACAGTTGACAACGATGCCAAGACGGTTGTGATCTCAGAAGAAGAGCTTGGTGAGATCAAACATACACCGAAGCAGATCACAAAACCGGAGATCACCGCACTTGAGGAAGAAAAATACGACGATAACGATTACGATGATGCAGAGGAAGAATACAGACCGAGATCCGAGCATAGATCCGGAAAGAAAAAGAAGCATCATGGTTCCGGAAGAGGTCTGACGATTGCGGCACTGATCGGAGGTGCAGTCCTTCTGATCGTTCTTGTGGTAGTGCTTGGACGTGCCGCAGGACTGTTTGGAACCGGCAGCAGCGGAGCTGCAGACAGCAGCAAGGCAGAAGCGAAGCAGGAATCAGCAGCTGACGGTCTGGCAACCGTTCCTGATCTTGTAGGCAAGACAGAGGAAGAGGCTAAAACACTTGCAAACGATGCACATCTGGGTGTCCAGATGGCCGGTGAGGAGGCATCCGATCAGGAAAAAGGCAGGATCTCCCGTCAGGAGACAGCGGCGGGAACACAGGTTGAAGCCAATACAACTGTGAAATACTGGGTAAGCACCGGAACAGCACAGGTTACGATCCCGGATCTGGATGGACGCACAGGAATCGATGCACAGCAGACTCTGGAAGATCTTGGACTTCAGGTAAATGTTCAGAAAGAATACAGTGACACAGATGACAACGGATATGCATTGGTAGATCCGGGATATGTTTACAATGTCGAGCCGGCAGCAGGTACTTCTGTGCAGGCAGGCTCTTCTGTGACACTGACAGTCAGCCGAGGGGTTGATTATGGCGATAATGCTGAGGTTCCGAGTGTTGTAGGAATGACCAAGGATGATGCGCTTACTACTTTAGGTAAATTTATTGATATCCAGATAACAGAACAGCAGAGTACAGAAGCTGCAGGTACAGTTATCGCACAGGATCCGGAAGCCTATGCGGCAGCAGACCCGGATCAGCCGATCAGCATTACCATCAGCTCCGGCGACCAGGCTCCATCCACAGACAGCACAGCATCTACAGATAGTACAGCATCTACAGACAGTACAGCATCCACAGACAGCACAGCATCTGCGGACAGCACAGTATCCACAACTACATCTACAGCAGATGTCAATGCAAACACAGGCTGGAAATGTACACAGACACTGGATACCCCGTCCGGCTACAATGGAGGCGCGATCCGTCTGGAACTGATCCAGGACGTAAACGGTGAGCCTAAGGCATCCACCATCATTGATGGACAGAATATCAGCTTCCCGTATCAGCTTGATATCTCAGGTGCTGAGGGCGTTACCTCAGGAACTATCTATCTCTATGAAGAGATGGACGGAGATTATCAGCAGCTTGGAACCTACACGGTTGCATTCAAGAAAGCTGAGTGATCATGCAGGGAAAGATAATCAAAGGTATTGCCGGATTTTACTACGTATATGCAGAAGACGGTAATACATATGAATGCAGAGCCAAGGGAATTTTCCGTAAGGATAAATTCAAGCCTCTGGTAGGTGACAATGTGGACATTACAGTTCTGGATGAAAAGGAACTGGAGGGAAGTGTGACGGAGATCCACAAGCGGAAGAATTCTCTGATCCGTCCGGCTGTGGCCAATGTAGATCAGGCACTGGTGATCTTTGCCATGGATAATCCGAAGCCGAACTTCATGCTTCTGGATCGTTTCCTCATTATGATGGAGAGGGAAGGTGTTCCGGCAGTCATCTGTTTTAACAAAAAAGATCTGGCAACAACGGAAGAGCTGGAATTTCTCTATGAAACATACCAGAGCTGCGGATATCAGGTGATCCTGTCAAGTGCCCTGAAGGGAGAAGGACTCGACGAGATCGAAGAAGTGCTTCAGGGCAGGACAACTGTGGTTGCCGGCCCATCCGGCGTGGGAAAATCTTCTCTTACAAATTCCCTTCAGGAAGAAGTGGAGATGGAAACCGGTGAGATCAGCCGTAAGCTGAAACGGGGAAAACATACCACGCGCCATGCACAGATCATACCGGTGGCTCAGGATACATTCCTTGTGGATACACCGGGATTTTCCTCCTTATATATTGAAAATATGGAGGAGCAGGAACTGAAGGATTACTTTCCGGAGTTCCGAAGATATGAAGGACGGTGCCGCTTTCAGGGGTGCCGTCACATACATGAACCGGGCTGCGCTGTTAAGGAAGCCCTTGAGAACAATGAGATCAGCAGACTCCGATATGAAGATTATCTGGAGCTGCACCAGGAATTAAAAGAGAAAAGGAGATACTGAGTCATGGAATACCGATTGTGCCCGTCGATCTTATCAGCAGATTTTAACAGACTGGGAGAACAGATCAAAATTCTGGAAAAGGAAGGCGTTGAATATCTGCATATTGATGTTATGGATGGAGATTTTGTTCCCAGCATTTCTTTTGGAATGCCGGTGATCAAATCGATCCGGAAAGAATCCAACATGTTTTTCGACGTACATTTGATGGTAACAGAACCGGAAAGATATATCCGCGATTTTGTAGAATGCGGAGCAGATTCCATTACTGTACATGCGGAGGCATGTGAGGATCTGGAGCGTACACTGGAGCAGATCAGGGCAGCAGGGGTAAAGGCGGCAGTTTCGATCAAGCCATCCACACCGGTAAATGACATCAGCCATCTTCTTGAAGATGTAGATATGGTGCTGATAATGACTGTTCAGCCAGGATTTGGCGGACAGAAATACATGGACGAATGCACGGAGAAGATCCAGGAGCTTCGTGAGCTTATTGATGAAGAAGAGCTGGATGTTGATATCCAGGTAGATGGTGGTATCAATGATGATACACTGGAGACTGTTATGCGTGCCGGTGCAAACCTCATGGTCGCAGGTTCCTGGGTATTTAAGGGCGATGTGGCAGCCAATGTAAGACACATTACAGAAAAAATCCACAATATCAAAAAAGAGCTGGACTGAAAATGATCGATACAATAATAATCAGCGGGGGCAATATCCAGAATGGTTTTGCCCTCGATTTTTTAAAAAAAAGAATAGAAGAAAGCCGAGGAGAGAAAATCACGCTTGTTGCTGCAGATAAGGGGATGGAATGGTTTATGAAAAACCGGGAATTTATTCCGGATCTTGCAATTGGGGATTTTGACAGTCTTTCCGAAGAAGGCCAAAAATATATGGAAAGCCTGAAGGGACCGGAGATCATCAGGCTGAAGCCAGAGAAGGATGATTCGGATACACAGTCTGCGGTAAACCAGATGATCCGCAAGGGTGCAAAGGATATCCTGATCCTGGGAGCTACCGGCACAAGGCTGGATCATGTGCTGGCGAATCTGGGACTGCTTTCCATGGGTAAGGAACAGGGCGTTCGTATTGCGATCGCAGATCAGTGGAATTATATCACACTTGCAGAAAGCGGAACTATACTGCACAGAGAGGAGCAGTTTGGAAAATATGTTTCATTCTTTACTGTGGGAGGTGATGTGACAGGCCTCACTCTGAGGGGATTTAAGTATCCGCTGAACGGATATCATCTGACAGTAGAAGACAGTGGCCTGACCGTCAGCAATGAGATTTCGGAAGAAACCGCAGAGATCCTGTATGAAAGCGGGCAGCTTCTGATGATCATGTCCAGGGACTGACAGTAACAACAAATGCCTCACAGTTGCGATTTCAGGCTGTGTATGGTAATATGGGACAGGAATGGCCTGAAAAACGGAAAGGCCTGTTTAAAGAGTATCTGAAAAATACTGTAAATAAATATATTGAAAGGACGTATATAGAGAGATGAAATTAGGTATCGTAGGTCTTCCTAACGTAGGAAAAAGTACATTATTCAATTCACTGACAAAAGCCGGAGCAGAATCCGCAAACTATCCGTTCTGTACTATCGACCCCAATGTGGGTGTTGTAACCGTTCCGGATGAGAGACTGAATCTTCTCGGAGATTTTTATAAATCAAAAAAAGTAACACCGGCAGTGATCGAATTCGTCGATATTGCAGGTCTTGTAAAAGGCGCATCTAAGGGAGAGGGACTTGGAAACCAGTTCCTTGCAAATATCCGTGAGGTAGATGCTATCGTTCACGTGGTACGCTGCTTTGAGGATTCCAATGTTGTTCATGTAGATGGAAGCATTGATCCGCTCCGCGATATCGAGACTATTAATCTGGAGCTTGTTTTCTCTGATCTTGAGATCCTCGAGAGAAGAATTGCCAAGGTTACCAAGACTGCACGTATGGATAAGGAAGCTGCCAAAGAGCTTGCATTCCTTGAAAAAGTAAAGGCGCATCTGGAAGAGGGACAGCTTGCCATTACTCTGGAAACAGAGAACGAAGATGAGGATGCATGGCTTGCAACCTATAATCTTCTTACTGCAAAACCGGTGATCTATGCGGCTAACGTTGCAGAGGATGATATCGCAGATGATGGGGCGAACAATCAGTATGTACAGGCAGTACGTGAATACGCTGCCAAACAGAACAGCGAGGTATTTGTGATCTGTGCGCAGATCGAGGAGGAAATCTCCGAGCTGGATGAGGATGAGAGAAAGATGTTCCTTGAGGATCTGGGACTGACAGAATCCGGCCTGGAGAAGCTGGTGCGCGCAAGCTATCACCTTCTTGGCCTTATGAGCTTCCTGACAGCCGGAGAGGATGAGACAAGAGCATGGACCATCAAGATCGGAACCAAGGCACCGCAGGCAGCAGGTAAGATCCACACAGACTTTGAACGTGGATTTATCAAAGCAGAGGTTGTGAATTATCAGGATCTTCTGGATTGCGGTTCCTATGCAGGTGCCAGAGAGAAGGGCCTTGTACGTATGGAAGGAAAAGAGTACGTTGTACAGGACGGAGATGTGATCTTATTCAGATTTAACGTGTGATCACCAACGTCTGTGAAATACCGGCTGTAAGCTGAAAAATTATAACAGGTGATTTTATGGATATGTCAATTCGGTTTCCCGGATTAAATCTGGTTTTGGATCATGTGCCGAGATCCTTTGAGATCTTTGGCTTTGAGATCACGATTTATGGCGTCCTGATCGCGATAGGAATGCTTCTGGGAATCTTTTTTGTGGTACTGGAAGCCAGAAGAAATCATGAAGATCCGGATGCATATCTGGATCTGGCCATCATAACGCTGCTTTCCGGTGTGGCAGGGGCGAGGCTGCTTTATGCGGCTTTTTCCTGGAGCCTTTATAAAAATGATCCGGGACAGCTTCTGAATATACGGTCCGGAGGACTTATGTTTTATGGCGGACTTCTGGGCGGTGTGCTGGGTGGTGCGGTCTACTGCAGGATCCGAAAGAAATCCTTCTGGCAGATGGCAGATCTTGCCTGCATGGGACTTCTGATCGGGCAGATAATAGGAAAGTGGGGAAGCTTTTTTAACAGAGAATCTTTCGGGGAATATGCAGACAACATTTTTTCTATGCAGCTGCCGCTGACTGCGGTACGGGCAGGAGAGGTCACCACGGCTATGCGTGAAAAGCTTCAAACCGTGGACGGTGGTACCTGGATTTTGGTACAGCCCTTGTTTTTCTATGAAAGTCTCTGGTGTCTGCTTGTGCTTTTGATGCTTATGATGCTGCTTCGCAAAAAAGTATTTCAGGGAGAGATCTTTCTGAGATATCTGGCAGGCTATGGTCTTGGAAGAGCAGTGCTCCAGTGGTTCCGCACAGATAAAATACTGTTTCCGGGAACCGGCGTGGATGTTTCACTGGTGATCTCGGTAATACTTTTTGTTCTTTGCACCGTGGTAGTTGCAGTGAAACGCGTGATGTCCAGAAAGCGGGCAAAAGTACGGATGAGAAGGATCGAGAAAGATCAGCAGGCAGAGAAAGAAGCGGAACAGCAACGGGAAAATGTAGCAGAGAATCTGGAAACAGAGACTGTACAGGGAGAAAAAAATGGATCAGAACGAGATACAGAAGAAAGAGGAAGCTCTTCGGAAAGCGTCACTTTTGCAGCAGCTGCAGGAGGAACGGAAGAAGCTGGACAGCCAGATCAGGAGCAGGAGCGATCTTCTGAAGAATCTGGAGGCCAGCCAAAGAGTTGATCGTATTCTGGAATTATATTACGGAAACTGAGATCAAACAGATATAGGATACAGGTGCTTTTGTCTGATGGATCAGAATATAGGATAGGATACCGGCATTTGGCTGATAAGAGCAGCAGAAAACTGCCCTGCAGGAAAACGTCTTCTACGACGTTTCCGGCAGGGCAGTTTTTGTGCTGTGCAGTAGGAATATATTAGTACATCTTTCGGAAATCCAGAGGAGTTGTGCCTGTGACTTTACGGAACATGGCGATAAAGTGGCTGGCATCGGAAAATCCCGAAGCGCCGGCAACATCCTGGATCTTCATATCCGGTCTGGAAAGCAGAAGCTCACGTGCGCGGCTGATGCGGTACATGGTAACGTACTCGTAAACCGAGCAGCCCATAAAACGGCGGAACAGACGGGAAAGATACTGCGGAGAGACAAAAACGCTCCGGCTCAGCTGCGCTGCAGTGATATCCTGCTGATAACCGGTTTCGATTTCTTTTATTACCGGGATCACATATCTCTGGTAGAGAGGATTATCCTGTATCTTCGGAGAAGCTGCACAGTCTGTAAAATTCATAAGAAAATTATAGCAGTCGGAAGAAAGAGATTTCATATCCGGTGTGGGCTGATGATATTTACGCAAGGTAGAAGAAATCATTTTTCGGATACTGGCTCCCTGTTCCTTTTCGATAAGGATCACTTCCTGGTTGTCTGTCATGGAAGGAATGCTGCCTGCCAGTGTTCCTGTGAAGGTGGCAAACATCGTGGTCCAGGAAGTAGACTCCCTGTGATAGGAATGAGGGACACCGGGGGCGATGAGGATGCCCTCGTTGGCTCCGAGAGTATAAAATTTTCCACGGACTTCAATGCGTCCGGTACCCTTTTCAGTCTGGAGGTAATGATAATACGGATATCCGTCCGGACGGAAGATATTAACCTGATTCCAGTGGTTCCCAAGAGATTCAAACATGAAGGGAGCACTGACCGGAGTGTTTCTGAAATAGATCGACATGATATTCACCTGTTTCTAAATGTTATATATTTTGGCGAAACATATTATACCATAATCCGGTGGATTATACTATAATGATCATAGCATAAAAAACGAAGGATCCGGCAGAAAAAACAGAATCTGCCGGGCAGGAGGAAAAAATGAAAAAATTTGATCATTCTCTGTTAAAAGATCCCCGGTATTTCAGCGACGGAAGAATGGACGCCCACTCAGATCATACATATTATCGCTGTGAAGAAGAGAGAGAAGATGGGAAAACTTCTTTCCGTCACAGCCTGAATGGTCTCTGGAAGTTCCATTATGCACGGAATTATGCATCTGCCATTACCGGCTTTGAGGAAGAAGCATATTCCTGCAAGGACTGGGAGGATATTTATGTGCCGGCACATATCCAGATGGAAGGATATGATGCACCGCAGTATGCCAATGTCCAGTATCCGTGGGAAGGCCATGAAGAACTTCATCCGGGACAGATCCCGGAACGTTTTAACCCGGTGGCAAGTTATGTGAAATATTTCCATGTGCCGGAGAGCATGAAAGGAAAAAGAGTATTTGTTTCATTCCAGGGAGCAGAGAGCGGACTGGCTCTGTGGCTCAATGGAAAATTTGTGGGATACAGTGAAGATTCTTTTACTCCGTCAGAATTCGAGCTTACGGAATATCTGAAGGACGGCGAGAACAAGCTGGCGGCACAGGTGTTTAAATGGACAGCCAGCAGCTGGTGCGAGGATCAGGATTTTTACCGTTTTTCCGGAATTTACAGAGATGTTTATCTGTTTACGGTACCGGATGTCCATGTATATGATCTCAGGATCCGTGCCATTCCGGATGAAACTCTCAAAAAAGCCGAGCTTGAGATCGTGACCAGTACCTGGGGAAAAGGAAAAATGAAGCTTACACTTTCCAGAAAGGGAGAGATCCTTTTGCAGGAGGAAAGATCTCTGAACGGAGAGGATACCTGTACCTGGGAGATTCAGGATCCCCTTCTCTGGAGTGCAGAAGAGCCGAATCTCTATGATCTGGAGCTGGAGATCAGTGATGAAAGCGGAAAGCTCCAGGAGATTATCCCGGAGAAAGTCGGTTTCCGCCGTTTTGAAATGAAGGATGGTATCATGACCCTTAACGGAAAACGTATCGTATTCAAGGGTGTGAACCGCCATGAGTTCAGCTCTGTCACAGGAAGACATGTGTCCCGGGAGGAACTGCTCAAAGACATCGTGACCATGAAACAGAACAACATCAATGCGATCCGTACCTGTCATTATCCGGATGCATCTCCGATCTACCGTCTCTGTGATGAATATGGTATTTACATGATCGCAGAAAACAATCTGGAATCTCACGGAACCTGGGATATAGCAGAATTTACCGGAGATCACACGGATATCGTTCCGCACAACAAACCGGAATGGCTGGGCATGATGCTGGACCGTGTAAATTCCATGTATCAGCGTGACAAGAACCACCCGGCGATCCTGATCTGGTCCTGTGGAAATGAATCCTTTGGTGGAAAAGATATCTTTGAGATGTCTGAGTTCTACCACAAGAATGATCCTACAAGACTGGTACATTATGAGGGGGTTTTCCATGACCGCAGCTACAATGCCACCAGTGACATGGAAAGCCAGATGTATCCTTCCGTAGAAGCGATCCGGGAGTTCCTTGCAAAGGATGACAGCAAGCCGTTTATTTGCTGTGAGTATACCCATGCAATGGGAAATTCCTGCGGTGCAATGCATAAATATACAGATCTTACAGATACAGAACCGAAATATCAGGGTGGCTTTATCTGGGATTACATTGATCAGTCTATTTACAAAAAAGACCGTTACGGTAAAGAATTCCAGGCATACGGCGGAGACTTCGGTGAACGTCCTACAGATTATAATTTCAGTGGAAACGGTATCGCATACGGCGGAGACAGAGATGCTTCACCAAAGATGCAGGAGGTAAAATTCAACTACCAGAATATCACTGCGCAGGTAAGTGAGGATTCTGTTAAGATCATCAATAAAAATCTTTTTGTAAATACGGACACATTCCGATGTGAAGTGACTCTTGCAAAGAACGGTCATGTTCTCCGCACAGAGACACTGGATACAGCGGTGGAGCCTTTAAGCCAACAGACCTACAGACTTCCATTTGGAAAACAGCAGCGTCCGGGCGAATATACGGTAACCGTAGCCTTCCTTCTCAGAGAAAAAACACTTTGGGCAGAGGCAGGACATGAGGTTGCTTTCGGCCAGTATGTTTATCAGGTGGAAGGATCACCGAAAGCTCCTGCGTGTGGCGTGGAGCTTGTGAGAAGCCTTCATAACATCGGTGTCCGCGGGGAAAATTTCGAAGTGCTGTTTTCCGTTCTCAATGGTGGGCTGGTTTCGTATAAATATGCAGGAAGAGAAATGATCGAAGCGATTCCGAAGCCCAACTTCTGGAGAGCACCTACAGATAATGATTGCGGAAGTCTGATGCAGATGCGCTATGCACAGTGGAAGATCGCCAGCATGTACGCAAGTCATAAGGATTACCGAAAAGGCATGTATGGTCCGGCCAATGCTCCGGAGACAACGGTTCACGAAAACAGCGTGGAGGTTGCTTTTACCTACATCCTGCCAACTACGCCTGCCAGTGAATGCCGTCTTGCCTATGAGGTAACCGGAGATGGAAGAGTAAAGACAACGCTGACCTATGATCCTGTAAAAGAGCTGGGCGATATGCCGGAGTTCGGAGTACTCTTTAAATTCAATGCAGATTATGATCATGTTCAGTGGTACGGCCTGGGACCGGCAGAGACTTATGCAGACCGGAAGCATGGCGCAAAGCTCGGCATTTATGAGAATCTCGTGACAGACAATATGGCACGCTATCTTGTGCCGCAGGAATGCGGAAACAAAGAGGAAGTACGCTGGGCAAAGATCACAGACAGAAAGGGTAGAGGAATGCTCTTTGAGATGGATAAAGAAAACGGCCCGATGATGTTCTCGGCACTTCCATATACTCCTCATGAAATGGAAAATGCCATGCATCCCTATGAGCTTCCGGCAATCCATTATACCGTTGTCCGTGCCGCAAAGGCGCAGATGGGTGTTGGAGGAGATGACAGCTGGGGTGCCCGCACCCATCCGGAATACCTTCTGGATACCAATGGAAAGATGAAATTTTCCTTTGCGTTCAAAGGCCTTTAAAATGTCATAAAATAACAGAACATAAAGTCAGAAAAAAGCTTCCGGCGACTGTCCGGAAGCTTTTTCATTTCATAATAATGCACAGAAAATAAACAGGTTGAAAAAAAACCTGTGGATATTTCATGAAATGAAAAAAAACTTGGATATGCACTTGTTTTTTCATGGTAAATAGTTTAGAATGATTACATAAGTGGTAGAAAGTGGTGAATAGTGGTAGCGAATGGGGATGAGTGGCAGAATACACCATTTGCACCCTGGAAGCACGAAGGGGAGAATCGTGTTTCACGAGAGTAGGTGGGTTTCATGTTCATGGGCGAGTATAATCATACGATCGACGCGAAGGGGCGTCTGATCATCCCTTCCAGGTTCAGGGAACTCTTAGGGGAAGAGTTCGTACTGACAAGAGGGTTGGATGGTTGCCTTTCTATTTATCCGATGGATGAATGGGTTGCTTTTGAAGAGAAACTCCGAGCATTACCACTTACAAATAAAGACGCAAGAACCTTTTCACGTTTCTTTGTAGCCGGAGCTACAACATGTCAGCTGGATAAGCAGGGAAGAATCCTGGTGCCGCAGACGCTGCGCCAGTTCGCTGGTCTGGATAAGGATGTGGTGCTTACGGGTAATCTGAACCGGATCGAGGTTTGGAGCAAAGAGAAGTGGAGCGAGAACTGCAATTATGATGATATGGACAGCATTGCGGAAAGCATGCAGAACATAGGAATCGTCATTTGAGCATAACGCAGGTAGAAATCCCACAGGAGACGGATATGGAATTTAAGCATAAATCTGTATTACTCAATGAGACCATTGACGGCTTAAGGGTAAAGCCGGATGGAATCTATGTGGATGGCACTTTAGGAGGAGCGGGACACGCCACAGAGGTGTGTAAGAAACTTTCTGCCAAGGGGAGATTTATTGGCATAGATCAAGACCAGGATGCGATAATTGCTGCGAGTGAACGGCTGTCAGCCTTTAATCAGGTGACAATCATTCGCAGCAATTATTGTTACATGGCAGATGAGCTGAGATCCCGTGGCATTGAGAAGGTGGACGGGATCCTGCTGGATTTGGGAGTGTCATCTTATCAGCTGGATAATGAAGAGAGAGGTTTTTCCTATCGGTACGATTCTCCTCTGGACATGCGAATGGACAGAAGACAGAGCCGTACAGCCGGTGATATAGTCAACGGTTATGAGGAACGGGAGCTGTATCGGATTATCCGCGATTACGGCGAAGATAAATTTGCCAAAAATATAGCGAAACACATTGTGGCTGCCAGAGAGCAGGCACCGATCCGGACAACCGGAGAACTGACAGAGATCATACGGGGTGCGATCCCCATGAAAATACAAGCTACAGGAGGACATCCGGCCAAGAGGACTTTTCAGGCAATACGTATTGAGCTCAACCGGGAGCTTGACGTGCTTCGGGATTCCCTGGACGGCATGATCGATCTCCTGGATGACGGAGGAAGGATCTGTATCATTACATTCCATTCTCTGGAAGACAGGATCGTTAAGACCATTTTCCGAAAAAATGAAAATCCCTGTACCTGCCCGCCGGATTTTCCGGTCTGCGTATGCGGAAAGAAATCCAAGGGTAAGGTGATCACAAGGAAACCGATCTTACCGGGAAAAGAGGAAATGGAAGAGAATCCGAGATCCAAAAGTGCGAAGCTTCGTATTTTTGAACGGAAAATGTAGTTGAGAGATGGAAGGTAGGCAAATGGCGAAGACAGGAAGAGGGACTACAGCCAGAAGAAATCGAAATACCGTCAGGAACAGCAGAGAAATGTATGTTCAGGGAAATGCGGTAAAACGGCTGCAGGAAGTTCCTCAGAGGACTGATCTGCCCGAGATACAGGAAAGGCGACGGCTGGCTCAGAAAAGAAAACAGAAATCCGCAGTACCTGTGACACCGGCAAAACAGGTGGTAAGCAGACAGGCACAGCGGAACCGGGAAAAGGCAATGGCCATGAACAAGGGGTTCGTTCTGTTTCTTACGGCAGTTTCCATCGCGGTACTTTTTACCTGTATCAATTATCTTCAGGTAAAATCCGAAATCACGGCGAGTATGAAAAATGTTGCAAATCTGGAATCTGAGCTTGCACAGCTGAAAGAAGATAACGATGCATATTACAGTCAGGTCACTTCTGCAGTGGATATCAGCGAGATCAAGAAAAAAGCTATCGGCGAGCTTGGAATGAAATATCCTTCGGAGGATCAGATACAGACCTATACCACGGAAGGAAACAGTTATGTGAGACAGTATCAGGATGTGGACACACACAAGTAACAGAAGTACAGTTTTTAAGCAGGTGATCGATTGAGTACAAGAAGGCGCAGGCCGGTAAAAAAAATAAATTACAGTATGAAGAAAAAGCTGGCAGTACTATTTTCCTTAGTGTTGCTGGCTTTAGTCGGTTTGGTGGCAAGAATTACCTATATCAATGCCACCAGCGGAAGCAAATATCGAAAGCAGGTGCTGAGTCAGGCTCAGCAGAAATATGAAAATCAGACACTTCCGGCAAAAAGAGGCGATATCTATGACCGGAACGGGAATATCCTGGCAACCAGCAACAAGGTCTATAATGTGGTCCTTGACTGTCTGGAGGTCAATAAGGATCAGGATTCCGTGGAGCCTACCATAAAGGCTCTTGTGGAAGTCCTGGGATTGGATGAAGATGAGGTGCGGAAGCTTCTCACCGACAGCGGTACAAAAAAAAGTCAGTATCAGATCGTAAAGAAACAGATCTCCATGGACGACAAAAAAGCTTTCGAAAAATACGAAGATCCGGGAGACGACAGTGAACTGACTGCCACGCAGCTGAAAGAACGTTCCAAGATCACAGGTGTATGGTTTGAGGAAGATTATCTCAGATCTTATCCGTTTAATGAGACTGCCTGTGATACCGTTGGATTTACACTTTCCAGAGATGTGGCGGATGCCGGACTGGAAGGATATTACAATGCGACACTTACCGGCGTGGATGGAAGACAGTACGGATACATCAACAACAATTCCGACGTAGAACAGACGATCATCGAACCGACGGATGGCAAAAGCATTGAGACCTCGCTGGATCTGGGACTTCAGCAGATCGTGGAAAAATATGTAAATACCTTTGAAGAAAAGATGGGAGCCAAAAATGTAGGCGTGATCATCGAGGATCCGAAAACAGGAGAGATCCTGGCAATGGACGGCGGTGACCGTTATGACCTGAATAACCCGAGAGATCTTTCAAATGTGTATTCCCAGAGTGAGATCGCTGCCATGAACGATGAGGAAACCGTGGAAGCGCTGAACGGAATGTGGAGTAATTTCTGCGTGACAGATGCCTACGAGCCGGGATCGGTTGTAAAGCCCATTGTTATGGGCTCCGCACTTGAAATGGGAGCGATTTCCGAGAACGATAATTTTGTCTGTGACGGCGGACAGTCTTTTGGAGCGGAAGGTGCGACTACTTTTATCAAATGTGCGGTATGGCCGGATGCTCACGGGACAGAAGCTCTTTCCGATGTCATTGCCAATTCCTGCAACGATGGTATGATGCAGATCGCAGCAAAGATGGGAAAAGATAATTTTCTTAAGACACAGAGCGTTTTCAATTTCGGAACAAGAACCGGTATCGATCTTCCCAATGAGGGAAGCGGTGTGATCCATACCAGCGATACCATGGGAGAAACGGAGCTTGCATGCTCTGCTTTCGGACAGGGCTATACACTGACCATGATACAGGAGATCAATGCAATGTGTTCTGTGATCAATGGAGGATACTACTATCAGCCTCATCTGGTGACGAAGATCAAGGACAGCAGCGGCGGAATCGTAAAAACGATCTCTCCGACACTGATGAAGCAGACGATTTCCGAGAAGATATCTGCAGATATCCGCTCCTACATGGCTGCCAGCGTAGACCATGGTACCAGCCGTACCTCCAAGGTGCAGGGCTACAGCTCCGGTGGTAAAACCGGTACTGCCGAGAAGCTTCCGCGAGGCAATGGCAAGTATCTGGTATCCTTTATCGGATTTGCACCGGTAGATGATCCGGCGCTTGTGATTTATGTAGTTGTGGATGAGCCGAAGGTAGATGATCAGGCAAGCAGTACGTACGCACAGTACATTGCACAGGGAATCCTTTCCGAAGCACTTCCGTATCTGAATGTACAGCCGGATGAGGCAGAGGATGGAGAAGTTCCGACTACAGAGCTGTGGGAACTTTTTAAGGGAATCAGCGATTCTGCAACAGGAACCGGCGCGGACGGGCAGAAGGAGGCAATTTCCGATGAGAATGTACCAAGTCCGCCGGAAGATGAGTCGGAGGACAGTGATACCGAAGATAATAACGATATGCAGAGCGAAGGTCTTACCAACGAGGAGGCCGGTCTGGAATAGATAAAAAGAATACCCTCTCAGAGGAACGTCATATATTACAGTGACGACCTCTGAGAGGGATTTTTTTATGATCCGGACCATGGTTTATCACAGGAAAAAAATATGGATGGTTTTTCTGATCTGCATAATGCTTCTTCTGGGACTTGTGGGAAGACTCTGGTATCTTATGAACATTCGGGCAGAATATTATTCAAAAAAGGCGGAGGATCTTCATGAGAGGGAACGTGACATAAAAGCAGCCAGGGGAAAGATCCTGGACATCAGGGGAAATATTCTGGCAGATAACCGGACAGTCTGCACAGTATCGGTGATACACAGCCAGATCAAAGATCCTGAAAAAGTGATCCGTGTACTGTCCGGAGCATTGTCTGTAAAAGAAGAGGAAATCCGAAAAAAAGTTGAAAAAATTTCTTCTATTGAAAGAATACAGACAAACGTGGAAAAAAGCATTGGAGACAGGATCCGGGAATATGACCTTGAGGGAGTGAAGATAGATGAGGATTATCGGAGATATTATCCTTATGGATCTCTCGCTTCAAAAGTACTGGGATTTACCGGAGGTGATAATCAGGGGATCATTGGTCTTGAAGTGAAATACGATGAGATCCTGAAAGGAGAGCCCGGAAAGATCCTCACAGTTACGGATGCACGTGGTGTGGAGATCGACGGAACCGGAGAACGGAGGAAGGAACCGGTGTCAGGAAATACTCTGCGTACCAGTCTGGATGTTAATATCCAGGAATATGTGCAGCAGGCAGCAGGTAAAGTCATGGAAGAAAAACAGGCGGA